>SNRY01000662.1_pt1 | contig 11081 bp, 6 predicted proteins | sample 4693421 | NCBI WGS metagenome assembly SNRY01 (sample SAMN11003215, study PRJNA524138) | termite gut metagenome | isolation source: Bacteroidetes bacterial symbionts from single cell of protist host amplifed... | host: Streblomastix strix ... | reverse complement strand
ACTCTCAACTTTCAACTCTTTAAGCTCACTTTTATTGTTTTCACTATACTCGCAAGCAAACGTATTACCTCACTACAATCATTATATATGGAATTAAATTCAGTTTCTTGTAAGAATTGGCTGTCTTTTAAGAGCATTAACCAATATTCTGTTTCGTTTGCCTCTTTAAGAGCAATGTTCATTTTATTTAAGAAGTCGGCTCTTGATTGGGCATGTTCGGCTTCTTTTATTAAAGCGCCAATGGAAGTGCCGCTCCTTAATACTTGTCTTGATAAAACAAATTCCTTTTTTTCGGAAATCAGCCACTTGTATAGCTGGATTATTCTTAAAGCAAAGGAGTATGATTTCGGAGCAACGATACTATTATTCATGCTTAATCAATTGAAAGTGCAAACCTACGGTTTATTTTCAGAACCATTCCCACTTTCAACTTTCAACTTTCACTTTTCAACTAAGCAATTATGTTGAACAAGATAATACGATTTTCTTTGAACAATCGTTTGGTTGTTCTTGCAGGAGCTTTGCTACTCATGATGGCAGGGACATATACTGCTGTGAATATGGAGGTGGATGTATTTCCGGATTTGAATGCACCAACCGTTGCTATCATGACAGAAGCCAAAGGCATGGCTCCCGAAGAAGTGGAACGGCTCGTTACTTTCCCGATAGAAACAGTCGTGAACGGTACTACGGATGTGCGAAGGGTTCGTTCCTCGTCAACAACGGGTTTCTCAGTCGTATGGGTGGAGTTTGATTGGAAAACGGACATCTACCGGGCGCGGCAAATCGTATCGGAAAAGCTGGCTCTCGTAGGAGACGCTTTACCCCCCGGCGTGGGAAATCCCACGATAGGACCGCAATCGTCCATCTTAGGAGAGTTGATGATAGTGGGTTTGACTTCTGAGAAAACATCTTTGCAGGAATTGCGCACATTTGCCGACCGCACTGTCCGCCCTCGATTGCTCTCTACGGGAGGCGTGGCGCAGGTAAGCGTGTTGGGAGGTGAGATAAAAGAGTATCAGATTCTGCTCAATCCCGAAAAGATGAAACACTGCGGTGTGAGCTTGGACGAAGTGCTGAACGTTGTCCGCGAAATGAATCGCAATGCTTCCGGCGGGGTATTGTATGAGTATGGTAACGAGTATATCATTCGCGGTATTCTTTCCACAAATATCCTTTCGGAATTAGGCAGAGCCGTTGTAAAAACCACCGGCGATGTTCCTCTTTTGATAGAAAACATTGCCGATGTCAAGATTGGGAGCAAAGCCCCCAAGTTGGGGCTGGCATCCAATCGCGGACAAGCCGCCGTATTGATAACGATTACCAAACAGCCCGCCACAAGTACATTGGAATTGACGGAGAAGTTAGACCAATCGTTTGCCGAACTTCAAAAGTCACTGCCCGCAGACGTTAGAATCTCTACCGATATATTCCGTCAAGCGAGGTTCATCGAAAGTTCCATCGGCAATGTACAGAAGTCTTTGTACGAAGGTGGCATCTTCGTTGTTATCGTGCTATTTATTTTCCTGATGAATGTGCGGACCACCCTCATATCGTTGATTACGATACCGCTTTCACTGGTCATGTCCATTTTAACCCTTCACTTAATGGGGCTTACGATAAATACAATGAGTCTGGGGGGTATGGCTATCGCTATCGGCTCTCTGGTGGATGATGCTATCGTAGATGTGGAAAATGTCTTCAAACGACTTCGGGAGAACAGACAAAAGCCGGAAGAAGAACAAAACAGCGTGATGCACGTAGTGTTTGAAGCCTCGAAGGAAGTACGTATGCCGATATTGAACTCAACGCTAATTATCATAACGAGCTTTATCCCCTTGTTTTTCCTTTCGGGTATGGAAGGGCGTATGCTTGTTCCGCTGGGGATAGCCTTTATTACGGCATTGTTTGCCTCCACCATCGTGGCTCTTACACTTACGCCGGTATTATGCAGCTACTTGTTGGCAAAACCCCGGAATAATCATGCGGAAGAAAAGGAACCCTACATGGTACGGCGATTAAAGGCGATATACGCCGTAACGTTGAGTTGGACGCTGGAGCATAAGAAATATGTATTATGCGGCACGGGAGTGGTTCTGGTAATAACGTTGGTCATGTTCTTTTGGCTTGGGCGCAGTTTTCTGCCACCGTTTAACGAAGGCTCGTTCACTATAAATGTAAGTACGCTGCCGGGTATTTCGTTGGAAGAGTCGGACAAGATAGGGCGAATGGCGGAGGATGTTCTTCTTTCTATTCCCGAAATACAAACCACAGGGCGTAAAACGGGACGCGCCGAATTGGACGAGCACGTTTTAGGGGTCAACGTATCCGAGATAGAGTCTCCTTTCATGTTGGATAAACGTTCAAAAGAAGAAATGACGACGGAAATCAGAGAGAAATTGGGCGCATTGCCCGGCGCTAATATCGAAATCGGTCAACCTATTTCCCATCGTATTGACGCCATGCTGTCCGGGACGAGGGCGAACATTGCAATAAAATTATTTGGAACAGACCTTAATAGAATGTTTGCTTTGGGAAATCAAATCAAGGCTTCCATTCAACACATCGAAGGGATTGCAGATTTAAACGTAGAGCAACAAGTGGAACGCCCGCAACTCAAGATAGAGCCCAAGCGCGAATTACTTGCCAAGTACGGCATCACGTTGCCGGAGTTCGCCCAAACAATTAACGTTATGCTTGCGGGCGAAACGGTCTCACAAGTGTATGAAGGAAATACCGCTTTCGACCTCACCCTGAAAGTAAACGACGAAAGCAGGGAAACCATGGACCGGATAAAGAACCTGACGATTGATGCCGGCGAGCGGAAAATACCGCTGGAAAATGTGGCTACTATCATTTCATCTACCGGACCGAATACGATTAACAGGGAAAACGTAGTTCGTAAAATCGTTATCTCTGCCAATGTAGAAGGAGGAGATTTGCTGGGTACGGTCAATGCCATTCGTGATAAGATAGATTCGGATATTAACTTGCCCGAAGGATATTACATCGAATATGGCGGACAGTTTGAGAGCGAGCAGGCAGCATCGCGCATCTTGCTCATTACTTCCGTGTTTTCCATTCTGGTTATATTCCTGTTGTTGTTTAATGAATTCAAGAACGTAACGCAAGCGGCGGTTGTTCTTTTGAATCTGCCTCTGGCATTGATTGGCGGAGTATTCGCTATCTTCTTTACCGGCGGGATACTAAGCATTCCGGCTATCATCGGGTTTATTTCGCTTTTCGGGATAGCAACCCGCAACGGCATGTTGCTCATCTCGCGGTACAATGATTTACGCGCATCGGGTGTATCAATAAAAGAAAGCGTGATGCAAGGCTCGTCCGACCGGCTGAATCCTATTCTGATGACGGCGTTAACCTCAGCGCTTGCCTTGATACCGCTTGCAGTGGGAGGCGATTTGTCCGGAAACGAAATACAAAGTCCGATGGCGAAAGTCATATTAGGCGGACTACTGACCTCGACCTTCCTCAACGGATTTATTATCCCGATAATGTATGTTTATATGAATAACAAAGGAAAATACATAAACTAATAGTAATATGAAAACATTCTTATGCAGTCTATTGCTGGTATCGTTTAACGGAGCGCTCTTTGCCCAAAACAGCATTGAAGCGATAGTAGCATCCATAGAGAAAAACAACACCACGTTGAAAGCGTTACGGGAAGAAACCGAAGCCCAGAAGTTAGCCAACAAAACGGGTATCTTCCTTGCCAATCCCGAAATGGAGTTCAATTACCTTTGGGGTAGCCCCAACGTTATCGGCAATCGTACCGATGTCAGCATCAGGCAAACATTCGATATTCCCACAATCACCGGCATGAAAAGCCGAATCAGCAACAAGCAAAACCGCTTGGTTGAACTGCGATATAAGGCAGACAGAATAAACATTCTGTTGCAGGCAAAGCAATACTGCATTGATTTGGTTTATTACAATGCGCTTAAACAGCAACAAGCTATCCGCCTCAGACATGCTGAAACGATTGTCGGCGGATATAAAAAGAAGCTAACGCAAGGAGACATTAATCTGCCGGAATATAACAAGGTGCAACTGAACCTTTCGTCTGTTCAAGGCGAGTTATCCCGTATTGACGTAGAGCGAAACGCCGTATTATCCGAACTTAAACGACTTAACGGCGGAATAGAACTCACATCGGACGATTATCAATACGAGGACACTCCCCTCCCAATAGATTTTGCCGATTGGTACGCCTCGGCAGAGCAGAAGAACCCTGTTTTGGAATACGTAAGGGTGGAGGTAGAGGTTTGTAAGAGCCAACTATCATTGAGCCAAGCGATGAGACTTCCCTCTTTTTCAGCAGGCTATATGAGTGAGAAAGTAGCAGGCGAACATTTCCAAGGCATCACGTTGGGTGTTTCCATCCCCCTTTGGGAAAATAAGAACCGGGTGAAACAGGCAAAAGCTGCCGCCATAGCCGCTGTCACACGCCAAGAGGATAGCAAGCAGCAATTCTACCATCAACTCCAAAATTTATACGGGCAAACACAGGGATTGAAAAGCATTGCCGACAATTACAAGGCATCATTAACGGCGCTTGACAGTACGGATTTACTCAAAAAAGCGCTTGATGCGGGGGAAATATCGGTATTGGAATACGTTGTGGAAATGGGGCTATATTATGATGTGGTGAAACAGGCTTTGGAAGCAGAGAAGGATTACCGAAAAGCGCAGGCAGAGTTGGAGGCGGTAAGTAATTAGCGGCGCCGGTATTTCGGCGTGATATTACAAATATCCTCATAAATTAGGATTGCGGGAGTTTATTACTTCCTGTTACTTTGCAGCCCATTCCTAATTTGTGATAAAATGAAAAGAAACAGTATTTTCTTTGTTTTAATGTTGTTTGTAATGAACGGAGTATCTGCCAACGGTTTTTTTCAAGATACGCTGAAAGTGGTAAATGTGGAAGAGGTAATAGTGATTGCCGACCCGAAAGAAAACCGCAAGTTGCGTGAGCAGCCGGTGGCGGTAACTCTTCTTTCTCAAGAAGATATGAGGGCCAATCAAGTAACCTCATTGAAAAATCTTACCGCTCTCGTGCCTAATATCTTTATTCCCGACTATGGCTCGAAACTGACTTCGGCCATTTACATTCGCGGTATCGGTTCACGCATCAATACACCTGCGGTAGGATTGTATGTGGACAATGTACCTTACCTGGACAAGTCGGCTTATGACTTTAGTTATGCCGATATTGAGCGTATTGACGTTTTGCGCGGTCCGCAGGGAACGCTCTACGGACGCAATACGATGGGCGGGCTTGTGAGGGTTTATACAAAGTCTCCTTTCAATTATCAGGGGACGGATGTACGCCTGAGCGCAGGGACGTATGACAATTACAATGTTTCCTTGACGCAGTATCACCGTGTTTCCGATAAGTTCGCCTTTTCTGCCGGAGGCTTTTATGAATCTGCCGGAGGTTTCTTCGACAATGCCTATCTGAATAAAAAGATAGACCCTGTTCATGCCGGAGGCGGACGGATACGCAGCATTTACCTCCCTTCGGACAACCTGAAACTTGATTTGAATGTCAGCTACGAATATAGCGATCAAGGGGGTTATGCCTATGGGCTTTATGATAAAAAAACGGGCGTTTCCGCCGCACCTGCTTATAATGACGAAAGCAATTATTACCGCGGCTTGTTGAATGCGGGATTGAATCTGGAGTATTCGGGGGCGAATTTCACCTTTAATTCGGTTACGGGTTACCAATACCTTAAAGATCGTATGTTTATGGATCAGGACTTCTCTTCCGATGATGTTTACACCCTTGCTCAAAGTCAAAAGCAAAGCACGCTGACGGAAGAAATAACCTTCAAAAGCCGTGGCAATCGCCGGTGGGATTGGGCGATAGGAGCTTTCGGCTTTTATCAGAATTTAAAGACCGATGCGCCTGTAACATTTAAGAAAGGCGGATTGGATATGATAGAAAGCTTTATGAACGAAGCGATGTCTGCGGCAGGCGCTCCCGTCAGCATAAAGATATTGGATGAAACAATGCCTGTTTACGGACTTTATGATACACCCGTTTGGGGAACCGCTTTGTTTCATCAATCTACATTCAATGACCTGTTTGTAGATAAACTCAGCGCCACCCTCGGATTGCGTTTAGATTATGAAAAGACGGCAATCACACACGATACCCACGCCTCCCTGCGTGTGCAAACGTATATGAGAGGGAACCCTATGGGAGAACCCCCTACGTCCGATTACGCTATAAACGGCAAGGAGGAAGATACTTACCTGCAATTTCTTCCTAAATTAGCTTTGAAATACGCTTTCGACTCTCAAAACAGTGTGTATGCTTCCGTAAGCCGTGGCTACCGGAGTGGGGGATACAATATTCAAATGTTTTCCGACACCATTCAAGGACAAATGAGAAGCCAACCGGGAAGCAAATCGACAGGAGACATCAAAGAAGTTATCCGCTACAAACCGGAATACAGTTGGAACTACGAAACAGGCAGCCACCTCACTCTCCTGCCAAACAGTTTATGGGCGGACGTTGCCCTATTCTATACGGACATAACAAACCAACAAATTGCGCGGTTTACCAAAAGCGGATTGGGGCGTATCATGGTGAATGCCGGTCGGAGCCGTAGCTACGGTGCGGAAGCCTCTTTGCGTGCAAATATCACTGATGCCGTAAGTTTCAATACCAATTACGGATATACCCACGCCACCTTTACCGATTATAAAACGAATCAGATTGCGGAGGGTAACGAAATACCAATCAATTATACCGGCAAGCGTGTTCCTTTTGTACCGGTGCATACACTTTCGGTTGGCGGACAATATACGTTGAAGTGCGGTAAGAGTTCTTTTGTGGATGAACTTCGCTTTCATGCCGATTATATCGGTGCAGGGAAAATCTATTGGACAGAGAAGAATGATGTAGCACAGAATTTCTATGGTACGTTGAATTGGAGAATAAGCGTAATAGCGGGCAATGCGCAGGTTGATTTCCGGATGCGCAATACGCTAAACCAGAAGTACACCACCTTCTACTTTGAATCTATGGGAAATGGATTTACACAAGCGAATAGACCTATGGAGTTCGGAGCAGATGTGAGGTGGAGGTTTTAGGCTGGGTGATTGAGATTCAAATTTTAGTTTTACAGGCGTAACATAGAAATTATATTCGTATATTTAACCTTGCTTACCATCGGCAGTTCCCCTGCCTTGTCGATTCCCCGCCTGCCTATATAGGATAATTCCCGTTGGGTATATAGTAAATGACCCGTTTGGTATATATCAAATGGGTTGTTTGGTATGTACCATACGGCGATTATGCACGCTCCTTACGGCGATATGCACGCTCCTTACGGGAGGTTTGCACGCTCCTTATGAACGGTATGCACGGTGCTTATGGGAGGTGCAAGGTAGCCTTATCTCGAACTCAGGTTTTATAGTTGAAAGTGAAAAATTATAACTATTTTTACAGCCTGAGAAAGGTTCTGTAATCGTAATATAAATGAAATTTATAGCTATTATCCCTGCCCGTTACGCTTCTACGCGGTTTCCGGGCAAACCGTTGGCAATGCTTGGAGGGAAGACCGTGATTCAACGGGTGTATGAGCAAACTGCCGGGGCGCTGGATGATGTTTACGTTGCCACGGATGATGAGCGGATAGAAGATGCCGTTAAGGCATTCGGAGGGAGTGTTGTTATGACTTCGCCCAACCATAAAAGCGGGACAGACCGCTGTTATGAAGCATACACAAAGGTGAGGAAAACGTTCGACGTGATTATCAATGTGCAGGGCGACGAGCCTTTTGTCCAATCCTCCCAATTGGAAGAACTGATGGCTTGCTTTAGTGATCCGTCCACGCAAATAGCCACTTTAGTAAAGCCGTTTGCCGCCAATGCCTCTTTTGAAGCGTTGCTTAATGCCAATTCTCCCAAAGTGGTGGTGGATAAAGCCATGAACGCACTGTATTTCAGCCGTTCCATTATCCCGTATCAGAGAAATGCCAGTGAAACCGGTTGGCTGAGAAATCATACTTATTATAAACATATCGGTTTGTACGCATATCGTTTGGATGTGCTGAAAGAGATAGTCGGCTTGCCTCTTTCTTCGTTGGAAAAAGCCGAATCATTGGAACAACTCCGCTGGTTGGAAAACGGTTATAAAATAAAAGCAGGCATTACCGGCATAGAAACGATAGGCATTGATACGCCGGAGGATTTGGAACATGCCGAATTGTTCTTAAAAACGAAAACCCAATGACGTTAGACCGTACTACCCCTCCGCTTATTCAAGATATGGATTGGATTGACATTCAACCTCCCGTATGTGATGCTATGCCTAATGGAGTGTCTTTGGATGTCATCAATCGGGGCGAACAGGAGGTAACGCGCCTTGATATTATTTTCGGAGGGGGAGGTTGGCATCAGGAGCAAAAATTGCAGGCAGTTCTTACGAACCGCATGTTGCGCGAAGGTTCCCTGAAATATACTTCTGCGGGGATAGCTGAAAAGTTGGATTATTACGGGGCATGGCTGGAGTTGTCGAGTACGTTGGAATATACCAGCGTAACGCTCTATTCGCTGAATAAGTATTTTGCTCAAGCGCTTGACGTGCTGGAATCAATGATAAAAGAACCGGTGTTTCCCGAAAAGGAATTGAGTACAATACGTGAGACCAATATCCGGCAACTCAGAGTAAATCTATCAAAAGTGGACTTCGTTGCCCACCGTCGTATGATGCTTGCCATGTACGGCGAAAAGCATCCGTGCGGAATGTACAATACGGAGGACGATTACCATACCCTTACTCCCGATGTATTGAGGAAGTTTTACAATCGTTATTACCATTCCGGTAATTGCTCGATTTTTATTTCCGGTAAAGTAACGGAGGAGGTAATCCGGCGTATAGAATCGACTTTTGGCGCCGAAGCTTTCGGGCAGAATAACGGGAAGCCGGATACAAGGGAGTATTCACCTTTCTCTGCGTCTGAAAAGCGGATTTCCGTTGCTCACGAGGAAAGTGAAATGCAGACAGCCGTGCGATTGGGGGAATTCATCATCACCCGCCAACACCCCGATTATCTGAAAATGAGCGTGTTGATAACCCTTCTGGGAGGATATTTCGGCAGCCGCCTGATGTCTAACATTCGTGAAGATAAGGGTTATACCTACGGAATATCTGCCGGAACGTATTTCTGTCCCAATAACGGGCTTCTGTGTATCGCTGCCGAAACAGGCGTGGAATACGTGGAATCCTTAATCAGAGAAGTTTATCGTGAAATAGACAGATTGCAGCATGAACTTGTTGGCATGGAGGAGCTTTCCGGCGTAAAGAACTATATGATGGGTGAAATGTGTCGCAATTATGAATCGCCCTTTTCACTTTCCGAAGCATGGATATTCATTAAGAACACCGGACTTGCCGGTGATTACTTTTTCCGTTCCGCACAAGCGGTAAGGGAGATAACGCCTGCCGAAATACAAGACTTGGCTTGCCGCTATTTATGCAAAGAAAACATAAAAGAACTTGTTGTAGGTAAATTCTCTTAGAAGGGGGTAATTTACTATGAGGGGATTATTATATCTTTGCCTACAACACCAAACTACTTACGCATGAAATACTTGTACGCTTCACTTGCTTTTATTTTCTTGATACTTACTGCTGATGTATCTGCACAGAATAAAGTAGCCTTCACCACAAACACCCTCCAAGGGAAGGCGACTAACGGATTAAAATCCTTTTTTACAACCAAGACCAAGACAGGTTCATATACGTTTAGAGACGGGGCGGTTTATACCGGAGAACTGAAGAATAGGAAGCCTAATGGGAAAGGAAAGACCGTATTTAAAAATGGGGATACCTACGAAGGCAGCTATAGAAAAGGGAAACGCGAAGGAGAGGGTGTCTATGTATTTACCTCTAAGGGAGAGCGGTATGAGGGCATGTGGTTTGAAGACCAACTGCAAGGAAAGGGAACATACTATTTTGCGGATCAAAATTATTACACAGGTAATTGGTATGCGAATGTTCAAGAAGGAGAAGGAACAAAGCATTACCATAACGGAGATACCTATGTGGGTAATTGGAAAAACAACAAACGCGATGGCATGGGTACATATACGTGGAAAAACGGAACAAAGTATGAAGGTAGTTGGAGTAATGACATGAAGAATGGGGAAGGGGTGATGAAGTGGGACGACAAGTCGAAATATGAAGGTCATTGGAAGAATGATATTCGAGACGGTAAAGGAATATACAGCTATGTAAATGGTGATAGATACGTGGGGCAATGGCGGGAAGACATACAGCACGGGCAAGGCATTTATATGTTTAGTGCGGGCGACCGCTATGAAGGGACTTATCTTTATGGGAAGCGTACCGGACATGGCACTTTTTATCATGTTAACGGGGATAAATATACCGGCAATTTCAGTGACGGAGAGCAGCACGGGCAAGGTACTTTTACGTGGCAAAACGGTCCGATTTACGAAGGAAATTGGAAAAACAATAAGCGTAGCGGACACGGCACTTATAAATGGAAGAATGGCGATGTATATATCGGCGAATGGAAAGATGACCGGCTTCACGGAAAAGGTGTTCTGACTCTTAACAACGGCGACAGATACGAAGGTGAATTTGTTGACGGATTGAAAGAAGGATATGGAGTAGAGACAACCAAAGACGGCAAACGTTTTGAGGGAGTATTCAAAAAAGGAAAGATGGAAGGAGCGCGCGCTGCAACCCGTTAATAACCTCCCTTACATTATGAGGGATTCCATTATGCGGCGCCCAATCCAAAGGATATAAGAGCAAATAATGTGTAACATTATTTTAATATGTTACCTTTGTGTGCGAATATAAAAAACATACTGAATGAATGAAGCGCAAATACTGATTGAAAAAGTAACGGAAGGTATTCAAGAAAAGAAAGGTAAAAATATTACAGTTGTTGATTTGACAAGTATTGAAAATACGATATGCAAGTATTTTATAATCTGTCAAGGCAATTCTCCCAACCAAGTGGGAGCTATCGCTGACTCTATAAAAGATTCTGTAAGAAAAGGTATTAACG
>SNRY01000661.1_pt1 | contig 11082 bp, 8 predicted proteins | sample 4693421 | NCBI WGS metagenome assembly SNRY01 (sample SAMN11003215, study PRJNA524138) | termite gut metagenome | isolation source: Bacteroidetes bacterial symbionts from single cell of protist host amplifed... | host: Streblomastix strix ... | reverse complement strand
TTCTTTCTGTGAGTGTTACTATCGCTCCATCATTCGTTCCGTGTGCAGGGACATAAAGCATGTACTTTCTCACAGAATCATTTATGCCAACTTCCACGAAGTCGTTTTACCCGAAAATACGGCTTCATTTCATCAATATCAAAAGATCCCTTCAACGGAATTGGAACAATATGCCTTTTCTCGATTGATACATCGTTTCTTTGAAAGATATATATAAAGCGGCTTTGGACATGGAACATGTGAAAAAAATCCTTAATTTTTGATGCGAATTCTATGTTAATCTCCAGTTCCTTAGCCAATGCTTTGGCATTTTTTCCTTTAGATAACTTTTTTATCAATAAGAATCCTGTTTTTCTTTCTGTGAGTGTTACTATCGCTCCATCATTTTCTTTTCCCGCAATGGTGTCGATTTCCCAATCCCCAAAGCGTTGTTGCAGGTTGATACTCTCGGGGCGTTGCTCAATGGAAACTTTATCAGGTATAGCTACTTTTTTACTTCCCACCGGTCGTTTACGGTGTTTAAGTCATCCCGGATGATTGGATGAAGCAGGCTCAAGAATCTAAAATACCTAGGCTTGTTAAGTTTGCAGCAACGCTTTTGGCTCATAAGTTTGGTGTTTTTGCTTGGTATGATTATCACATTGCCACCGGTAAGATTGAAGGTATCAATAATAAAATCAAAACCATGAAAAGGCAGGCTTACGGATATAGAGATCAAGAGTTCTTTGAACTTAAAATCCTTGCGCTACATGATAAAAACTACGCATTTTCCGGATGAACCAAAGAAATACCACAAAAATGGTATTTTCCATCCGATTTAAGACCTTTACTTTTGGTCCGAATTATTCTTTAACAAAAATTGCATAAATTAAATTTTTGTTTATTAATAACTATAATTTGTTATAATAATATCGTACTTAATTGTTGAAATTTATGAAGAAAAACCATCCGAATCTATACAAAAAAAATCGGAAATTTTTTGTTGTTATTGCCATTTTGTCCGTTTTTCTATTTATTTCACCTCCTTCAAAGGCACAAGATAATTCGTCTAAGGGAGGGCAAATAGAACAGACCATTCCGCTTGTTTTAATCAAAGGGCAAATCAAGGACGATCAAAATTCTCCACTTCCGGGTGCGAACATTTCAGTGAAAGGAACAGAAATCGGAACTGTGGCTGATTCAAATGGTTTCTTTGAATTAAAAGCGTCGGCTAAACCCGCTCCTCTGTTGCTGATTTCTTTTTTGGGAAGGGAATCCAAAGAGCTTTCGTTCAAGGGAAGCGATTTAAATGTTGTACTGTATCCTTCAACTGCCGAATTAAAGCAGGTAATTGTAACCGGTATTTTCGACCGGAACGCCGGAAGTTATACCGGTGCAGTGACAACCATTCGGAAAGAGGATATTGAAAAAGTAGGAAATCAGAACATTATTCAATCGTTGAAAAATCTTGCCCCCTCATTCCAAATCATCGAAGACGTCAATTTCGGTTCCGATCCTAATCGCCTGCCGGATATTCAGATGCGGGGCGCCTCTAATTTTTCGGATATGAAAGATCGCTATCAGACGAATCCCAATCAACCGCTTTTTGTTGTGGACGGTTTTGAAGTTTCCATTCAAAAAGTGCTGGATATGGACATTAACAGGGTGGCGTCCATTACCTTATTAAAAGATGCAACGGCAAAAGCTCTTTACGGTTCGAAAGGAGCAAATGGCGTTGTGGTTATTGAAACGGTCGTTCCCACACGAGGATTGATGAAAGTAACGTATAATGGCGACTATACCATTTCCGCCCCAGACTTAACCAGTTATAATTTGACCAATGCGGCAGAAAAACTTGAAACGGAAAGGCTTGCCGGAGTTTATACCGCTAACGACCCCTTGTCGCAGCAAAATCTGAATGAGTTGTATAACACCTATTATAATGATGTGTTGCGAGGTGTCGACACCTATTGGCTGAGCGCCCCGCTGCATGTGGGAATTGGACAAAAACACGCATTGTATCTGGAGGGTGGAGATGATATTACCTATTACGGCATTAATTTTTCTTATAATAAAATCACCGGTGTGATGAAAGGTTCAGACCGCGAGAATATTGCAGGAGATATTACGTTCCGTTATCGCTATCGCAATCTTATTTTCCGGAATCTTTTATCGGTTAATTTTAACAAGGCTGACAATTCGCCGTATGGGAATTATTCGGAATACTCCCGGCTAAATCCTTATTGGAGAATGTACGATGACGATGGATCGGTAAGAGAAATATTGGGGCAGTATTCCAGAACAAACAGCCAAGGCTCTTATCCTATATACAATCCACTGATTAATGCGACTTTGAATACAAAAAATGCTTCTTCATACCAAGAATTCACCAATAATTTTTATGCCGAATGGAACGCTTTCGAAGGTATGAGGATTACAGGTCGTTTCGGGGTTATTGCTCAACGCAATGACAGTGAGGTATTCCTCCCGCGCGATCATACTACGTTCAGAGAAATTACCATTGACAGTGAAGAATATTTCAACCGTGGACGTTACACACAGGGTAACGGAAAATCTTTCAGCTATGATGCCGACCTGTCTGCCAACTATTCCAAACTGTTCGGTAAGCACCTGATTTTTGCCAATGCCCAATTTAGCACCAGCGAACGTAGCTCCGAAGTGGTCTATTTTCAGGCTGAAGGTTTTGCCAATAATAAAATGGATTATATCACCCATGCAAAACAGTATTTGAGCGGAGGAAGTCCTTACGGCAACGAGTCACTTTCGAGAGAGTTGAGTTATCTGGTTTCAACCAATTATTCGTATGCGGACCGCTACCTGCTTGATGCGACTTTTCGTATGAACGGCTCTTCCCTCTTCGGAAAAAATAACCGTTGGAGTAGCTATTGGTCGGTCGGAGCCGGCTGGAACCTGCACAAGGAAAATTTTCTGCAAGACTCCAAAGTCATCGAAAGATTGCGTTTTCGAGCCTCAACCGGTTATTCGGGATACCAGAATTTTCTGACTTATCAGGCATTGGCAAGTTATAAATATTATCAGGAAGGTTATGATAATATCGTTGGAGCCTATCAATTGTCGTTATCAAACAACGACTTGAGAGCGCAAAAAACACAGGATACTAATTTCGGATTGGATGCATCGCTGTTTAATAGATTCGATCTGATTCTCGATTATTATGTAAAAAACACCGACGACTTGCTGACTCCGGTTAATATGCCGCCATCTACCGGATTTGCCTCGTATGTGGAAAATTTGGGACAAACCAAGAATGTCGGTTTTGAAACTTCCTTGAATTACAGAATTATTAGAGACAGCCGGAAACAATTGTTTTTAAGCGTTTTTGCATCCGGAGTCCATAATAAGAACAAATTAGTTAAAATTTCAGACGCTCTGGTATCTTTCAACGATACCCGCGATGAGTCCAAAGCAACGCAAGTACCGAATCTGGAAACCGATCATGTCAATAATAAACATGTAACCCAACCCTCTGTAAGATATATTGAAGGGCAATCCATGAATTCCATTTGGGCGGTACGCTCTTATGGCATTGATCCGCTTTCAGGAAAGGAAGTGTTTGTCAAAGCCGATGGTAGCCTGACAAATACATGGGACCCGAACGATCAGGTTGTGTGTGGAGATGCTATGCCGAAATTCTCCGGTAATTTTGGATTCAACCTCGAATATAAAGGATTTTCCGTTAATACCGTTTTTTCTTATCGGGCAGGCGGTCAATATTACAATCAAACATTAGTAAACGAAGTAGAAAATGCCGATATTCAATACAATGTTGATCGCAGGCTTTTTACCGACCGTTGGAATCCGGAAACTCCCGGTGTAGCTACCAAATATAAAACGTTCAGCAGAGGCGCAGCTTTTACCCGTCCTACATCGCGGTTTGTACAGGATTTGAACGAGTTGCAATTTGCATCACTCAATGTTGGTTATGATTTTCGCAACCTGGATTTTGTAAAAAACGGTCTCATTGAACGCCTGAAAGTATCTTTCTATGCCAACGATTTGTTCAGAATATCTACAGTAAAGACTGAACGCGGTATAGAATACCCTTTTGCCAGATTATTCTCGTTTAAGATACAAGCAACATTCTAAAATAATTAGGATACTATTATGAAAATTAAAAATAGATTAACAAAAATAGCCGTTTGGGTGGTTTTAGTATTATTTCCGAACGTTTCATGTACGGATTGGTTGGATGTGCAACCGAGAGAGCAGGAAGAAGCTGAAAAGTTGTTTGAAACCGAAGATGGTTTTAAAGAAGCGTTGGCGGGGTGTTATACCAATCTGAGCCAAACGTCGGCCTATGGAAAGGAACTGACCTTCGGATTTGTCAGTGTCTTGGGGCAGGAATGGAGCAGTGGTGCAGGCGTTGATGTTTCATCGGCAGCCTACTATCAGGTAAGACGTTACAACTATGAAGATACCAATGTTCTTCCGTTTATTGATAACATCTGGGCGGTATTGTACAACACAATTGCTCAATTAAACACTTTGATATACTATACCGAACAGAAACGGGAGGTATTGAGCGATTTGAATTATGCAATTATACGCGGTGAAGCGTTTGCGTTAAGAGCTTTCGTCCATTCGGAACTTTTCCGTCTTTACGCCGATGTTGTAGGTATGATACCTGAGAACAATAAGATTTCGCTCCCTTATGTCACTACAACAAAACCGGTAATCACCCCGCAATCAACAAATAAAGAGTTTTACGATTCGATTTTACTGGATATTGCCGAGGCATTGGCGTTATTGGAAAAAGACCCGGTTTATACCGGCATCAACCCCGGTGATGCGGATAATGGCTATCTCGTTAATCGCCAATTCCATCTCAATTATTATGCAGTATTGGGATTGAAAGCACGCATTAATCTTTATTACGGAAATAAGACCGTTGCTTTACAAACGGCACGAACCATCATTGAGGCAAATAAATCCAAGAATATTTTTCCATGGATACTTCTGAATAATATTAATACAACGAATGTCAATCTTCGCGACAGAACCTTTTCGACGGAACAACTGTTTGCCTTTAATGTTGTGAAGTTGGAGGAAAATATCAAGGGGTATTTCAGGGAGACCTCTTCCCCTTTGGTTAGCCGCATACCGGCTGCTGTCGGGGTGGCAAACTCCCTTTTCCCGGCAGCGGGCGATTATCGCCGTTTGTTTTTTGAAACGTACAATGGCATGAATGATGTGTACTCACGTTTTTGGCAAATGCCGAGTCAACAGGTTTCAGGAGTAACAACCCGGCCGGAGCGGGACAGGATTCCTGCAATCCGGATTACGGAAATCTATTACATCGCCGCTGAAAGCTTGATTGGTGTAGATAACAGCGAAGCCCTGTCTTTGCTCAATGAAGTCCGTACGCATCGGGGAATTACCGCCCTTCCGGATACGCCAATCCCGGCTGACATGGAAATCCAAGAGGAAATACTGAAGGAATACCAACGCGAATTTTTAGGCGAAGGTCAACTGTTTTTCTATCATAAACGGTTGAATACGACCTACATCAATACGGCAAATGCCGACTATATTCTTCCGTTGCCTTCAACGGAATGGGATTTAGGAATGCGTACGAAGATCAAATAGCAAAATGCTCGAAATCAATCAGAAAAAAATAATGATTATGAAATATACAAACAAGAATGCAATGGTATTCAATATAAAAACATGGATTAAGACAGGAATAATCATGGGTGCAATATTCGTTTGTGCATCATGTAAGGAAGACGAGATCGAAGTTTACAGCGGTCCGGCTGCCATTGATTTAAGTATAGCCGGCACTTCCGATTGGTCGTTCATGATCAATGTAGCCGAATCCGAATACATTTTTAATATCAATCTATCGGCTGTGGGATACCTTGAAAACAAAGACCGTATTGTAAAATTCTTCGTAGGAGAAAGGAGCACTGCCCCGTCAACGAGTTACGAAATACCTTCTTCCGTGACTATTCGAGCAGGGGAATCAAAGGGTACAACAACCCTCAAAGTGAAAAAAGCCGGTCTGGGAGAAACGGATATTTATTCTTTAGTTCTTAAAATTGATCCCTCCGGAGACTTTACAGGAGGCATTCGCGATAGCGTGGCCGTTTCTTTTACAAGAGATTTTCCAAAGTCTTGGTATTCCAGTGACGGGCAAAGTGATGGCGGTGCGGCAGGATATTATTTGGGCAAATGTACCCACGCCAAATATCAGGTTGTTTTTGACTTTCTGGGAAATATCGACTTAATTGATTATTCCGGATGGTTCGATGGTTCGGCTTCCAATCTTGCAATTGCGTTGAATAATGCTGTTGCAGCTTACAACAGCCTGCATCCGGACAATCCAAAGAAAGATGATGATGGCAGTGATCTTGTTTTTAGTCCGTCAACTTAATTTTTTCAGATAAATATTTTGAGATGTTTAATTTTTTTCTTAACATTGTAACATTATGAGAAATAAATTTGTTTTTTTGACAATTATACAGTTACTTGCCTTTCTCGCTTTCGTTTCTTCCTGTTATGAAGATAAGGGGAATTATGAGTATGCAGAGATTGAGGAAGCTGAGATTGATATTCCGGAAATAACACAAAGTGAAGCCACTATCTCTTATAGCCGATTCGAAACCGTCCGCCTGGATCCGGTGATTACGAACAATGGGAAAGAATCTGCCGATGAATACGACTACGAATGGTCGGTGTATCCGCAAAGTCCGTCATACGACAGCAGTCTCGGCGGTTATCCTCCGGCAAAGGTGATTGGAAATGATTTCCAACTCAATTATACGTTGGAGGAGGTCCCCGGCGATTATTACGTTGTTCTGAAGGCGACCAATAAAACGACTCGCTCTGTTTCCTCTTTTAGATTTCCATTGGTTATCGGTACTGTCAACGGTTGGTTAGTGTTAGAGGAAGATGCCGACGGAAAAGGGGATATAAGTGCAATCAGGGATCCGGAAATCGTTCCGGGACTGACGGAATCCAGAACCGGTATCATTAAAAATATTTTTTCGCAAAACAACGATGGGGCAAAATTCACCGGGGCAAAATTTGTATATTGGCGTCATGTAAATACAACTTATACCAATGTATTTGTTTATACATCCGACGACAGTTACCGGCTTAATGCCGGGACATACCTTTTGTCGAGCGCTAATTATCAGGCATTTTTTAATGCATCGCTTGCACCAAGTGTTTATCAACCACAAGCTATCTTTTACGAAAGCCCTTATTCAGGTCAGAATGAAATACTTATCAATAACGGAAATGTTTATTCCATCCGTTGGAATATGATGGGGCAAAGAGACGTATTTTCTGCACCGGTTGCATTGTCGGGTGTTACATTGACGGTTCAACCTTTTATTGCAGGAATACCACGGGCGACTACACCGACAAACTCGACAGCGGTTTTGTACGATGATGTGGATTTTCCGGAAGGCTCTTTTGTAGTCGGCGACCGATTCGTCACACAACAAACTTCGTGGAATCGACCAAGTGTAACGAGCGGCGCATTTGATCCGACCAATATCAATCCTACTGCTGATACCGAACTGAAATTGCTTTACCTCGGAACAGGCAGAGATGGGACAACAAGCGCTATTTTCAGAGACGCCAAAGCAGGGAATAAACCTTGGTTATATCATGGTGACTTCCGTGATTTTGCCGCACCGGTAGCAATCGGTAAATACGACATCAGCCGGTTGCCGGAAATAAGTGCTGCCACGCACTTTGTTTTCGGCGTACGCGGAGATGTTTTGTTTTATGCATCCGGATCAAATGTTTATAGTCACGCCTTTCCGGAAGGTGCTACCAACAACTTGCTTACCGTTGGTTCGGATGAAACTATTGCTCAGTTGAAACTGTATTCTCATTCTGTAAATCCGGATAATACGGGCAGAATCCTGTTTGTCGCTACAAACAGTTCTTCGGGAGGAAAAGTTTACAAAGTGAAGTTCAATGAATTAACAGGAACAATTGTGGGAACACCCGTTACTTTTACCGGATTTAATAAAATAATAGATATGACTATTAAACAATAATAAAGCTGAAATATGCCTAAGAAACAAGTTCTCATAATTCTGCTTAGCATCATATTTGCTCATTTTGCTCATGCCCAGACAAATATCACCATCAAGGGAAAAATTGAATTTCCAGACAACCGCTTTAAAATTGAAGTAACTGAACAAGACAATTTTAATACGATTGTTCACAATTCGATTGATGCCAACAAAGACGGCTCTTATGAACTGAGTGTTAAAGTAGAACGACCGGGCGCTTACACATTGAATTGTCAAAATCAGGAAAGAGTCCGTTTTTGGGCGGAAGATGAAGACTTGATTATTAATTTTCGGGGGAGGGATACAGCCAGGGTTCATTACATCGGACCAACATACGTCCATATTTATGGAGGACCCAACAATGAACTGATAAACCTGTTCAACTGGGAAAATTACCTGCATTATTGGACTGGGGCATCCGCTTCAAACGTCCCTTACAAGACGCCTGAAATTACGGATAAGGCGCTGGTGCAGGATATTTCAGGCAAAATACTGAAAATACTGAATGAAGATCATGACAAACGTATCGCCTACCTTGTACAGCAATACGGTGATAGAAACAGTATCATTTTGCTTTTAAATTCTATCCGGAATAAAACAGAATTACACGACGAAGTGATTGCTCGCCTCGAACGGAAAAATCCGGATTATCCTCCGTTGGTGAAATACAAAGCGCAAAGGATTGAGGAAAAAGAATTGAAAGCTCGATTGGAAAAAGGACAGCCTGCTCCTGATTTTTCTTATCCAACTCCCAATGGAAAGGAAAATTTAGGACCACATAGTTTTAAAGGGAAATTCCTTATCATTGATTTTTGGGCTTCATGGTGTGGTCCTTGCCGTATGGAGATTCCAAATTTGAAAAAAGATTATGAAACCTATCGGAGCAAAGGAGTCGAAATATTAAGTGTTTCGATTGATAAAGATGAGTCTGCGTGGAGAAAAGCGATGAAGGAAGAAGATATGCCTTGGTCCCAAGTGCTTGCGCCCGATACCGGTAAAGATATTCTGAAAACTTACCAATTCAGTGCCATTCCGCATATTGTACTTCTTGATAAGGAGGGAAAAATTATTGGAGAAAATTTCAGAGGTAAAATACTGACAGACAAACTTGAAGAATTGACGAATACATCCGTAAACCATTGAAATACAAAAAAACAGTACAAAGAAAAATAACAATCAGTAAATACATTAGAAAGTGAAACATTCAGGGAAATTAATTTTAACAACAATCTTGCTTTTCAGTTCATTATCCGGATTAACAGCACAGAATAGAAGTATTGCTTTCGAGCAGACAAAAGAATGGAAAAAAGTAATCGCGAAAGCAAAAAAAGAGCGAAAACTTATTTTTGTAGATTGCTATACAGATTGGTGCGGTCCTTGTAAAGCACTGGAAAAAAACATATTTACGCGAGATACGGTTGCGGATTTCTTCAACCAAAATTTTGTAAATGCACGATTCGAAATGGAAAAAGATGCCGATGGCATTGTACTGCGCAAGTCGTTTGACATCAAAGCTTATCCGACACTTTTGTTTGTTGACCCGAAAACGGGATTGGCTGTGCACCGGTTAGTTGGTGCGGGAAAAGCCGAATGGTTGATAGCGGGGGGGCAAACAGCACAAGATCCGGCACGTAATCTCAACAGCATGATAGAACGTTACAAGAAAGGTGAACGGTCTAATGAGTTTATTCGTGCCTATTCCAAGGCGTTGGGTTCGGCGTATATGTCGGAAGAACAGGCGAAAGTAACGGAAGATTACTTAAATTCCTTAGATGCCGACCAGTTGGCAACCGTTGAAAATTGGGTGTTAATACGCGAAAATATCCAAGATCCGTTGGCAAAGCCCATGCAGAATGTGATGCATAATCGCCAAAAATTTTATGATGTCGCCGGGCAGGATGTTGTGGATACCCATCTGAGCAACAGTATCGGTTCGGCTGCTATTTCGCTCGCATCGTGGCGTCCAGGTGTGAAGGGTGATTTCGATGAAACTCGTTACATAAAGTTGGTAGACTATCTCGAAAGCATTGATTTTCCCGTAATCACCGCTTTGGCTTATCTTAAAACATCGGAACTGATACGGAAAGGAGATTGGGAAGGTGTTTTGAAAAAAATGCATCAAGTAGAAAACGACAGCATATTCGGGAACGACGGACAAGGATTCCGGTATTTTCAATTGAACATAGAAGGTTTGGCTCTCGCAAAAGATTCAGCTATCGTTGATAAGGCGGTAAAATGGATTGACAAAAAAATAGCAGAGACCAACAGTCGTTACCGTAAAGCGGACTATGTGCAGTCAAAGGTGCGTTTGCTAACTTCGATCAATGATGCTTTAGCTGCTGATAAAGCAAAAATGGAGGAAGAACGTTATGAAAAAGAAGGGGTAGATGAAACTGGAGGCCGTATTATCAGGGCAATTCGGATGAACTGATTTTCTGTTACATACATTATTTAGTTTACATTTTCGTGTTCCATAAGTGATTTTGGACAATGCAACTTTTAGACTATTTTTTAGTGACTCTATGCTTCTATCACTAAAAAAAGAGGTAGGTATTGGAATATCAGATTACTATGGAATACGCTTTCTTAAAATAGGCGGAATCAACCTCTCATTATTTTATCCAGTTGAAAGAAATTAACAAAAAAACTGAAGGTGTTGTAGAAAGTATATTTTTTATTCATACATATCCGTAATTGATATAGGGTGGTGTTATAAAAAGTATGCTGTTATAAAAATTTGACAACCAGTCAAAAGAGTTGTATCCGCTCTTATTTTAGCCAACAAAGATATAAATATCCATATTATTCTAAAACATAGCCTATTAATTTAACAATACCATATTTTCAACTCAAAAACACAGGGTTTTTGCTGGTGAGCCTTCTTCCTTTGCTATTTGCATCAATTCTCAAAAATAAAAGGAAGAATCTCATTATGGAGTTCTTCCTTTTCGTTGGGCTACCAGGATTCGAACCTGGAACGTCAGGACCAGAATCTGGAGTGTTACCATTACACCATAGCCCAATTTTT
>SNRY01000660.1_pt1 | contig 11126 bp, 12 predicted proteins | sample 4693421 | NCBI WGS metagenome assembly SNRY01 (sample SAMN11003215, study PRJNA524138) | termite gut metagenome | isolation source: Bacteroidetes bacterial symbionts from single cell of protist host amplifed... | host: Streblomastix strix ... | reverse complement strand
TACATATATTGCAACGGTTTTTGTAACCATAGAGTCAGTCCTCCTGCTTTTGTGTGTGAATAATACAAAGGTAGAGGATTGACTCCTAATTTTATTGCAAATTATAACTAGCAACTTGAATTAATTAATTTGATTTCGAAATTTTCGACCGCAAAAGTGGGAAAATAAGAATAATAACAATTTAAAATGTCACTGCTATGTCAATAGATGAACAAGAATCAATAAAGAGAAAGTATTACTCCGAAGCTATCCGCTATATGGATAACGCCAAAGAAACGCTACAAAAAGCCGGAAAAGAAGATAATCATTATAACGACCGGAAATATGTACGTACAGCCTGCGGAACTGCTTACAATGGCTTGCTTATTGCACTGGATACCTACCTCCTGCTCAAAGGAATAAAGAAAACAAAAGGGCGCAAATCCATAGAATACTACCAGGAACATATAGGAAAGATAGATAAAAAATTACTCAAATATGTAAATGACGTTTATGAAATATTGCACCTGTCGGGATACTATGATGGAATATTAAACGCAACTGTTGTAAAAGAAGGTTTTAATGAAGCCTACGAAATAATAAACCAAATCAAACCGGATTAGACTATCTTATTCCAAAATAGGGTTTACAGAAAAAGTGTAAATTTATTATGGAATGAGACAGTTGGAATAAGACAATATTATTGATACAAAAGAATAAAAGCGGAAAAAGAAAGATCACTTCCTTTTTTCCGCTTTCTGCAAAATTTCACGCTTGAAATATTTTCCTTTTGTTTTTGATTCTTCTTTTTATCAACAAAATTTGATCGATTAAGTCGTATCACCAACCAACAGTTAATGAAACTTTTTCAGAAGAAAGATTTTCTATATCTATGTTAAGAGTAATAGGATCATCAGGCTTAGTATTTTGAATAGCTTTAATAGCATTATGCAAATTAGCCCTTCCCGTTTTTACCACCGTATCATCACTACCTTCTTCGCCTACTTCCAACGTCAATGACAACACGCTTTCTTCATAAAGAGGATCGCTTACCCAAAATTTGATTCTCTTATCGGGATTTACCACGTCGAAAAATAGATCACCCTCATCTTTTAACGCCTTCCCATTGGCAAGATCTATAGAAGAGAAAGCCCCATCCAAGGTTCCTTTTATTTTATCAACAGTGATATTTCTCTGAGGTTTAAAAACTAATTCCAATAATTTTGTTTTTACTTCAACAGGAATTATTTCTTTTGTTATTACATCTTTATTGCGTATTAATATATTTTCAGAAGATATAATACACAAATTTAACGGAATATAATCATGATAGGGATAAGGTAGAAATTTGGCTACTACGGTAAGATGATTTGTTGTATCAAAAATCAGATTAGCAGCGACATTTGTATTATATCCCACAAGCCGGTAAGTACCCACAGGCAATACCTGAGTAATAACACCCTTTCCCGTTGGTTCTTCTACTACCACAGGAAAATCGGAATGATCATTTATATTATAGAAATAATATTTTATTCCGGTCGGATGAAAGCTACCCGTATAAGCGTCCCACACAGGAACAATGGTAATTTTCCCTTCTTCGCGATGAACGACATCCTCTTTGGTACAAGCCGCACACACACCAATAACATATAATAGAAATAATAACCATTTATTTATTGCCATAAGACCTTCCTCCTTCACTTATATTAGACTTCAAAACTTAGTTTTCTATTATTGTTTTTATTATCTAAATCTGTATGTTACATTGAGATTCAAACCATCAATCTTTATTTTATTTTCAGTCAACTTCTCTTTAAGAAGATATTTCGGAGATTGTATATCGTAAATTTTGGTTTGAGAATATTGATAACCCCCACGTAACCCTAGTTCTATGCCCCAAACCGGATCAATTTGCAAATGATACCCTATTGAAAGACCTGCCTGAGCATAGATACCCGTATAATTATCCGTACGTTTAGTCCCTTTGACATCTAAGCAATAGTCATAATCTCCTCCTTGAACATATACTCCCGTATATACCCCTCTATCTTTATTATTACCCCCTCTTAACCAATACCGAGATTCAACACTATAACCGGAAACTCCCCAAAATTGCTTATTCTTGTCATAATTCCAATAAGCATAGGTAATGGATCCTACAACAGACCAAAGATCGTTCAAATACACTTCGGCAGCTACATTAGGCATAAACGTTCTGTATGAAATATCCGGAGTAATGCCCACCCAGGACATTAAATTTGTTTTGAATACAATAGGACAATCTCCCGAGCTATTTTCTATATGTTTGGATACTTTCTTCTTTTTGCCTCCTGAGTTTTGTTGCAACAGAGAATCTATTTTTGTTCCTAATGCATGGTTATTGGTAATAATGTATTGATCCTCTATCATTCTGCGAACATCATATTCTACTTTGATATTCACTCTACGCAATAAAGGATAGAAATCATCAAATATTTTTTTATAAGCCCGTCCTCCGTTAAGTATTCTCAATCGCATTTCACGCTCATCTAAATTGCTCACGCTATTTATAATTTGAATCATTTCATTGCGTTCGGGAATAGAAGAACCTGCAATCAATGTGCGTAGCGTTTCCCAATCTTCGCCTTTTCCAAGGCTCTCAACCGGATAGAGATTACATAAATTATACTCCTCATTCACAAAATCGATAAAATCTTTTATACGTTTTTCGGATAATTGCTCGTTATACAAATAAGCGCCTTCAATCGAGCAATACCCTGTGATAGATATTTTAGTGATATAAATGGAAGACTCGGTAACCGCCCTCTGGATAAACTCGTCCAACCGATCCAATTCCTGAGTATTATTGGCATAATATCTTACCACTTGCGAATTGCCTTGCAAATAAGATAAATAACAATTAAATTGAGATTCCCCCTCCTTTATAATCTGATGATATATGGAATCGCGGTACGCCGTATTCTCCCGTATCGGCAAGACAGCCAATAATTTCACAGAGAGCAAACTTAATATGACTAATGTTAGTAATCTATTCATAAGTGATAGCAGCTATCGGTTAGTAATCTATATGATCGTATCATTTGCTAGTTAAGATTTAGCAAAAATGAGAAAATAATATTACACTGCCAAATAAAAAAATGCTTTTTTAACTAAAATATAATAATAATTTTATTTTGAAGCAAGTTTTATCTAATTATAATTGATTTCCTTAACGATAAAAAGTAAAAAGCATTCTTTTTTTTTATAAAATACTTTTAAAAACTATTAAAAATCACTGCCTGTAATAAGCCAAATCATCTTTGTTAATTCTGCTGATAAAGGCAGCATGTTTTTCAACTTCGGCTTCGGCATAACGAACGTATATTTGTGCAGATTGGGAAAAGAGTGCATTAGTCGAAGCATCCTGAAGCAGCAAATGTCCCATAATAATATGAGCAGCTATTTCTACTAAACGGCGTGCGCAAAAATCCAATAACTCCTGATCCTTCGTTGCCGTAACCTGTTCAACCGCCGCTGCATATTTATCAGTCATATTTCTGAGACGGCTTTTTAAGCCTTCATATTCGGGAATAACGGTCATTGTTTCGTATTCGCGGATGCGAGCTAAATAGGCGCCGGTGGTAACATAACGAATTGCCGCAACAACCTGTAATTGTGTGGTACCTTCATAAATAGAAGTAATGCGTGCATCTCGGTAAAGACGTTCACAAGTATAATCTTTCATAAAACCCGAACCGCCATGTACCTGAATGCAATCATACGCATTTTGATTGGCAAATTCGCTGCTCATGCCTTTTGAAAGGGGAGTAAAGCTATCTGCCAGCTTAGCGAAGGTTTTTTGCTCTTGGCGTTCTTCGGGAGTCAGCTTGCGATCTTTGGCTATATCATCGAGAGCCTTATAAATATCAACAAAACGGGTCGTTTCGTAAAGCAATGCTCTGGAAGCGTCCAACTTGGCTTTCATCAATGAAAGGATTTCAGATACCGCAGAAAACTCAATGATGGCTTTACCAAATTGACGACGATCTTTAGCATAAGCCAATGCCTCATTATATGCCGCTTGAGAAATGCCGACGGATTGAGCGGCAATACCCAAACGCGCCCCATTCATAAGTGCCATTACATATTTAATAAGACCCAGCTTGCGTTCGCCGCAAAGTTCAGCTTTAGCGTTTTTGAATACAAGCTCGCACGTAGGAGAACCTTTAATACCCAGTTTATTTTCAATACGCCGAACAGTTACCCCTCCGTTATGTTTATCATAAATAAACATGGAAAGTCCGCGCCCGTCGCGCGTTCCCTCTTCCGAACGGGCAAGTACCAAATGTAAATCCGAATCGCCATTGGTGATAAAACGTTTCACACCGTTCAGATACCAATAGTTGTCTTTTTCATGGTAAGTAGCTTTCAGCATCACAGCTTGAAGGTCGGAACCGGCATCAGGCTCAGTCAAATCCATTGACATGGTTTCACCTTGACATACGCGGGGAATGTAACGGTTCTTTTGATCTTCATTGGCAAATTCGTAAATAGTTTCCACACAATCCTGCAATCCCCAAAGATTTTCAAAGCTGGCATCGGCGCGACTTGCCATATCAGCGGCTATCAGGTAAGGCACAGTAGGAAAGTTAAGTCCGCCATACCTGCGAGGCATGGTCATACCCATCAGTCCGGCTTGAGTGGTAGCAGCTAAATTTTCTTTCGTCTTACCGGCATAGCTAACGCGCCCGTTAGCTACAGAAGGTCCTTCATGGTCAACATCTTCTGCATGGGGAGCCACAATCTCACCGCAAATCTCACCCACAATCTCCAAGACCTTATCATAACTATCCATTGCATCCTCGAAATCGAAAGGAGCGTAATCGCATGTATCTTTATCAACATAATTGCGTTCTTTCAGTTCAACAATCCTTTTCATCAGAGGATGAGATAGATGGTGTTTCAATTCGGGAGTATCTAAATAAAAATTAGCCATATTCTTTACTTACTATTCTGTTTATAATATTTAATCATTTTCGGTATCACTTCCTCAATTGTTCCATGAATAACGTAATCTGCTATGGAATTAATCGGAGCATCGGGATCGCTGTTGATAGATAGTATCAGGGAGCTTTCCTGCATACCGGCAATGTGTTGAATTTGTCCCGAAACACCGCATGCGATATAAAGTTTCGGACGCACCGTAACGCCTGTTTGTCCCACCTGACGGTCGTGATCGGCATAGCCTGCGTCAACGGCGGCACGACTGGCTCCTACTTCGGCATTCAGCACTTTCGCCAAATCGAACAACAAACCGAAATTCTCCTTCGAGCCAACTCCGTATCCTCCGGTAACAACAATAGAAGAGCCTTTCAAATTATGTTTGGCTTTTTCCACATGACGTCCGATTACTTTTACTACAAAATCCGTATCGGATGTATATTTTTTTACGTCATGACAAATCACTTCCCCTTTATAACCGGATGATACCATTTCTTTCTTCATGACGCCTTCGCGAACGGTTGCCATTTGTGGGCGATGTTCGGGATTAACGATAGTCGCCACGATGTTACCGCCGAAAGCAGGACGAATTTGATAGAGAAGATTCTTATACGTTTTTCCTTCTTTTTTGTCTTCGTGTTCACCGATTTCAAGAGCCGTACAATCCGCCGTCAGTCCGCTGCTTAGCGCAGAAGACACCCGAGGACCTAAATCGCGACCGATAACAGTAGCTCCCATCAAACAAATTTGTGGTTGCTCTTCTTTAAAAAGATTCACCAAAATAGAAGCATGAGGCAGAGATGTGTAAGGATAAAGCCCTTCTTTGTCAAACAGATGGAGCGTATCCACTCCGTAAGGAAATACCTGTTTTTCTATTCCTTTCAGATGGGTGCCGGCTACCACAGCTTCCAAACGACAATTCAATTGGTTAGCCAATGAGCGACCTTTGGTTAAAAGTTCGAGACTTACATCTGCCACCACGCCTTCTTCTATTTCACAATATACAAATAAGTTATTCATTTCATTCATTTACTAATTATAACTAATCCATCATTTGTTTTTATCTTATCCTATTGTATGGTTAGCCAACAATTCCTTAATCAATTCTTCCACGTCATTATCGCTACTGTTGAGAATCTTATTTTCTTTGGCTTGGAACACGATGTTTTGAATCGCTTTCACTTTCGTAGGCGATCCGGCAAGCCCGCATTGAGCCAAATCACCGTTCACATCCGCCGCGCTCCATTCCGCCAGATTGAGGTAATCGCGTTGGTTATATAAATTTGTATAGTCGGAATCACCTTGTTGTTTTTCCGTTACCGTTTTAGCATGTTTGTACTTCTGCACTAATTTGGCATTACGCGGACGGCAAGAGGCTGCCGAACCGTTGACGGTGATTACAATGGGAAGCGGTGCTTCTACGGTTTCTATTCCACCGTCAATATGACGTTTCACGGTGATGCGTTTGTTTTCTATTTTTAAAATTTCTTCGGTATAAGTGATTTGTGTCAATCCGAGTTTTTCCGCCACTTGGGGACCTACCTGCGCCGTATCGCCGTCTATGGCTTGACGACCACCTATAATGATGTCGTAATCTCCTATCTTGCGGATAGCCGTAGCCAACGCATAAGACGTAGCCAATGTATCCGCGCCGGCAAAGGCGCGATCGGTTAATAAATAGCCCTCATCCGCCCCTCGAAAAAGTCCTTCGCGAATAATGTCGGCTGCGCGTCCCGGTCCCATGGTCAGGATAGTAATGGTCGTTCCTTGATGAATGTCTTTCAAACGAAGGGCTTGTTCGAGCGCATTTAAGTCCTCCGGATTAAAAATGGCAGGAAGCGCTGCGCGATTAACCGTTCCATCGGCTTTCATGGCGTCTTTTCCCACGTTACGCGTATCCGGCACTTGTTTTGCCAATACAACAATTTTCAAACTCATGTTAATAACTTTAATAGTAGTATTTCGATATTATCTATAAATGGAGTTGATTGACAATTTAATAACCGAGCAATCAGCCTGCAAATTTATAACAAACGGTTCATATCGCAAAAAATTAAACATGAAAAATACGGACGAGGATTCAGCTACCCCATGCAATAGTTTGATTAATAGTCCTATTCCATCTTTTTTTCAGGCTGAAAACGCCGCTTCGGCACGTAATCTTTACCCGCAAACAGATAATAATGATAGGGATATTCACGATGATATTCACAATATCATCCATAACCGGTAGTGCATTTAGAGATGAGGCAACGTAAGAGAGTGCCTTGTTAGCGATATTCATATCAATTACCCTGTCAATTTGAAGATTCCTAAAAAACACAGGGGCACGAATAAGCTACAATTTAACTACGGTGAATTGTGGTAAAATGCAGTGAGTGTTCGAGCAAGATAAAGGTAAGGAATATTCGGGGAGCTATTACAATTTTACTGGTAATTTTTTAAATATTTTACTAGTTACCTCTAAAAGTAATTTTGTAATTACTTTATATACAGTATAGTATAATCAAATTTTCTTCTATTCTACAAGTATCTTACAAGTAATTTCTTTGAAAATTTTTCTATTTTACTTCTAAATTCCTTCTAAATTCTTCAATATCCATTCGGGATTTTTATCTGTTCCTTGGTTAAAAATTTGTCCGTTTTTTCTGAGTTCTTTAATCAAATTACCTATCCTGTTTTTCTTTTGGTCTGTATTCATCCATGCAGGCAAAATATTCCATAAAAGTTCGTCAATATCCTTTCTGCTCAGGCTGCCGTGCTCTTGGATGGATTTCAAAATCCAATCGAAATACTGCTGTTTTCCAAATGCTTTGTTTTTCGAATATTCTGCTTTTTTGTCGGTTGCCTGCGCTATTTCTTTACCTACAAAGTAGTTGGGTTTCCGCCCTTCTATCAATTTTTCTTTTCGCAACATATCGGCGGAATCATCGAAAATGGGTGTTTTTTTCTGAACTTTGTCTAATAAGGTTACCTTCGACAAGGATAAATCACGTCGTTCAATCAACAGCTTGGAGTAATTTTCGTCTATCGTTTGCCCGTACATGTACATCATTACTTCCTGCGGATCGGATAAGATATAATCGGGTAATGGAAAAAACGGTTGCGTTGCGACAGGTACAAACTGTGGATTCCATAACCTAAACGGTCAATCATCCCCAAATTGAACATGGCGTTAACAAGCCATGGATTGCGGTAATGCTTCGGCGTTTTTTCGCCTAAGCAATACTCTTCCGGCGTTCCTTCAAAAAAGTTTCCTGCATTTGTAAAAATCAATTTATCAATCTTTTCCGTGACAATAATCCGAGAATGTAGCAAATAATCCTGATGTGCCACACAATTATGAATAGCTTCCAAAATGCTTTTCGTATCGTATTTATTGACTGTTGTGGCAAGCAACTCGTAATCGGGGTAAAAACGAATTTGCACATTACGAATCCGCTGCATTACCTGTGTTGTAGTCAGAAGGAAAGGCGCAGTAAAATGCTCGTAAGCTTTTTCTTCAGTATCTAATTTCCACGTAATTTCGGCAACGGCAGGTAATAAATAGTGTGTTGCTTCGGGTTTTCCCAAGAGTAAAAGGGTGGTATTTGTTATTTTCCGGTCGATGGTTATTCTCGCTTTGTCTAAGAAAGTCGCATCATCCCAAGTGTCTATCTGATTGAAATAAGGAACATTGGGATTTTTCTCTTTAAACTTTTCACGGGCAACTTTCAATGCCTGTGGGTCTAAATTGGCAACACTCGCTTTCTCAATAATTTTTGCACTCCAATCCTCCTGCGAGTTGTAAATAATCCGCATCCAATCGGAATATTTGCGTAAATCGGTTTTGTTGCTGCCCACACGAATAAACGGTTTCTTTTGAAAATTGGTCGGCTCGCTTTTTGCGGAAGGAATACGCAACATGACAATGGATTTCCCCTCGCAATCAAACTCAAATATTTCAAAATTGATTTTTGGGTCAAGATAAAGCCTCAACCACAATTCCAAATCCTGATTACCATGTTTGGCATCGGCGAAAGTGAATGTCGTTCCCTTTATGGCATGTGTTCCGTCTTCCACGCCCCAAACCAAATAACCGAAGGGTTGGTTTGCTAACGTAGCGCCATTGCTCATAGCGCTAATATATTCACCTATCTGCTCGTGGTCAATACCATTCGATTTGAACTCAAACCATTGATTCTCTTTCTGTTGGGAGCATAAATCGTGTAGTAAATCCATTAAATCCACGTTGGTCATATATTATGTCTTTTACTTTTCATATCAACTTTGTTTGTGTTCTGTGTGGTTATTCGGTTGGACACACACAGTTCCATGATACATTAAAAGACGTTATTTTAATCTTCATTTTTTCTGTACAAAACGGAACGCATTATTTGGAACAGGGTAGCCTTTGCCTATTACACAGCTCCAAAATGTATCTTCAATTTGTGGCATGGTAGTTTTTACAAAAATAGGCAATTGTTGGTCTCTCGCCGCCTTCTGAATAGTCTGTAAAACGATGGTAACATATTCCTCAATTACTGGATTTTCCACCATCGTATCGTTACAAACCACATACACTTGTCGCTTGAATACAATATTAGGGTTGTTTTCTCTAATTTTATTAAGTGCAAGCCAAACCAATGTAAGTAATACCGTTGAATCTTTTCCACCACTAAAACCGATAATCCAAGGACGATTGTAACGGTCACCTTCAAGGTATTGTTCAGTTAATTCTTCAACGATATTGTCGATTTTTATTGACATTACTTTTACCATTTAAATTGTTATTTACCATTTCCCATGCTTTCCTCGCAATTTCTTTTTCATCAGCTACCACTGCCATTACTTGATCTGCTAACCAAAGTGCAAGAAGCTCATCTTTACAAACTTGCAAAATTTCTGCAAGTATCATCACTTGTTCTCGTTTGGATCTGCGGTCGCCTCGCTCAATCTTGCTGAACATTGGCGTATCTATCTCCAATACAGTAGCTAATTGCCTTTGCAATAATTGTTTTTCCTCTCGCAACTGGCGTATCTTATTAGCAAATAACATATTTTATTGTATAATTACCTGACTTTTCTCTATTTGAATTGTCAAAATTTAGACGAAAATAAGTAAATATTGTGAATGTAGTATTGGATTATGTACATTTTCGTTATTACTCTTACTCAATCAAATATTTCTGCTCAAATTCTTTTGCCAATCGAATGATTTTCTTGTTTATAGCCACCAATTCCATTGTCACTTTCTCCAATTTGTAAAGAAAAGCAAGGTTTTTTCTCTGTAAAAAGTCATTTTTGATTGCTTTTACAACCTGAATTAATTTACCCCAATTATCCTGAACCGTGTATAAAAATTGGTTAATCTCATGTAGCGTAGATTCAGCTACCCCATGCAACAGTTTGATTAATAGTCCTATTCCATCTTTTTTTTCAGGCTGAAAACGCCGCTTCGGCACGTAATCTTTACCTGCAAACAGATAATAATGATAGAAATATTCACGATGATATTCACAATATCATCCATAGCCGTAGTGCATTTAGAGATGAGGCAACATAAGAGAGTGCCTTGTTAGCGATATTCATATCAATTACCCTGTCAATAACGTAGGGCTATGCGTGCCTCACCCTCCCTCCAATCAACACAGCAAAAAGTGAATAACGTAAGAGCAATGCACGCCTCGCCCCATCCAATCAACACAGCAAAAAGTGAATAACTATTCAAAGATTATTTTTGCCCGATTCAACGATTTTATTATATTTGTAATTGCAGAGAAGAAATACGGAGCCATGTCTTCCACATGTAATCGACGCAATAAACCGCTTCCGCATGAATGGTCATACAGCAGGGTGGGCAGTAAACTAAGAAAGTGGAAAGAAGTTTATTCAGGTAACAGCCATACAGGAGAATCGATTGACAGATGCGCGCGCTGAAGATTGATACCCGCCGAACAAGCTGCTACCCCGCGTCCTTACCCCCACCGGCAGACGGCACGGAATCCGTAGGGCTTGTAGGAGCAAGGCTTACCCTTTCCCTCCCCCTCTTGGTTTCCCAAAGCGTTCTTCTGTATGATGCGTGCAGTACACTCCCGCTTGAGTTAGCGTACGGCTCCCGAGTGAGCCGTAAAAGGAAGAGTCGGGATGGAGGCCTGCTTAGGCAACTGCTGTGGGTGGCCCGAATG
>SNRY01000658.1_pt1 | contig 11139 bp, 7 predicted proteins | sample 4693421 | NCBI WGS metagenome assembly SNRY01 (sample SAMN11003215, study PRJNA524138) | termite gut metagenome | isolation source: Bacteroidetes bacterial symbionts from single cell of protist host amplifed... | host: Streblomastix strix ... | reverse complement strand
GCCAACTGAATGCTTGGATTATTTCGCAACAAGCCCATGCGGTAGCAAACGGACTACCCGTTATTTCGGTAAACCGCGTAGGACATGAACCCGATCCGTCGGGACAAACAAACGGAATTCTATTTTGGGGAAACAGCTTTGCGGTTGGTCCGCAAGGAGAATTCTTGGCACAAGCGAGCAACCATTCTCAGGAAAATTTGGTTGTTGAAATAGACCTCCTGCATTCGGAAAGCGTTCGCCGCTATTGGCCCTTTTTACGGGATAGAAGGATTGAAGAGTATGGGGGAATTACAAAACGGTTTATTGATTAACTCATTGTGCAAAAGCCCCTCCCTTCCTCTTCAAACCTTCAATTTGTGAAAGAAGATTTCTTATTTACCCAAGCGGTTTATTTGATATTTTCGAGGTTGGCTTAGCAATATTTTCACGCATAGAGGTATCCGCTTCAATATTCTTCATCCTGTAATAATCCATGATACCCAAATTACCGCTACGGAATGCTTCTGCCATTGCCTTAGGTACTTCCGCTTCCGCTTCAATCACCTTCGCACGGGCTTCCTGCGCTTTGGCTTTCATTTCTTGTTCCAATGCCACAGCCATAGCACGGCGTTCTTCGGCTTTGGCTTGAGCGATATTCTTGTCGGCATTAGCCTGATCCATTTGCAAGGCAGCGCCAATATTCTTACCTATATCAATGTCGGCAATATCAATAGAGAGAATTTCAAAAGCAGTTCCCGCGTCCAAACCTTTGCGGAGCACAAGCTTAGAAATCGAATCCGGATTCTCAAGCACTGCTTTGTGACTTGCGGAAGAACCAATTGACGACACAATACCTTCGCCCACACGTGCCAAGATAGTATCTTCACCGGCGCCTCCCACTAATTGACGAATGTTGGCACGCACCGTAACACGAGCTTTGGCAATCAACTGGATACCATCCTTTGCCACGGCTGCAACGGGAGGTGTATCAATTACTTTAGGATTTACCGACATTTGCACGGCTTCAAACACATCACGTCCCGCGAGGTCAATAGCAGTAGCCATTTGAAAAGAAAGCTCAATGTTTGCTTTGGAAGCAGAGACCAAAGCATGTACCACCCTCTCCACATGCCCTCCGGCCAAATAATGCGCTTCAAGTTCGTCGCGGGTAATCTTACCTAAACCGGCTTTGTGCGCTTCAATCAACCCCGGTGCAATTACATAAGGCGGAACATTACGTATGCGCATTAAGAAAAGCTGCACCAAAGAGATATTTACTCCAGATACCTTAGCCGAAAGCCACAGAAAGAATGGCACATAATGGAAAAAGATAGCCAAGAATATAATACCCCCAATAATTATTCCGACAAGTACATAATAAGAATCCATAATTTATTTATTTACAATTAGACAATACACAATTACTTTCTTCTCTCCACAAGAATCAAGCCTTCGGTTACCCGGTTCACAACAATGGGAGTTTTTTCATCAAGAAACCCGTCTATCGACTTTACCTCCATCGCCAATCCGTTTATCTCAGCCTGTCCGATTAATGCCAAACGAGTAGTACATATTCCCGTATCACCCGGTTTTACCTTTTCTTCGGCAGGTCTATCTACGGTAGAAACGATGTTCTCTTTCAACGCCACATTATCCAGCATTTTTGACCGCATGAACAGCACCAGCGAAATCAGACTGGCGGCAAGAGAAACAGCAAGCGTGATGCCTCCGCCCGCATTCCCCAAATGAACAAACGCATAATAATTAGCATATATCATGCAACATATAGCAGCTATTCCGGCAATACTGATGCCGGGAATGAAGAACAATTCCACCAAAAGCAGAATAATGGCAAAGATAATAAGCGCCACGATTATAATTACATCCATATCATTTTACTTTTTAATATTATTCTTTTCCTCATAACGTACAGTTATTGCCAGCTTATCCAATTCTTCCTGCATCTCGTACACTCGCTTTTCCAAATCAAGAATACCGGGCGCCAACTGAGTTTGCCCGGCTTTATTGGCGTATGCATATTGACTGCGCAATGCGGCGAGTTTATCCCTCTGCTGCCGGTAACTTATATCCAATTGCCGATATTTAGTAAACGTTTCCCGTGCACGAGGAGATTTGAATTCATTAAAACTGTAATACGTCTTTTGGTCGTCTATCACAAACTCAAACTCAAATATCTTATTTTCTTTTTTCAGTTCCTGAGCAAACGCCTTTTTCAAATTGCTTTTTGCTTCAACCACGATGCTTTCGTCTTTCCACGTTTTTTGCAATAAGCGGAGTTGAGCCAAAGCTATTATATCTTCATGCGCCATTGCTTCGTAGTTGTACGTATTCTTAAACTTATTCGGGATGAACACATATACACAAACTTTGTCATCTGGTTGATAGCGGTCGGAAGCAAACCAGCCGAGATTGTTGTATTCATCTATAGCATACATATAATCATTGAAAGAAGAATTGAAAGGCATTCCTATATTTTCGGGTACCAAATAAGATTCAGTACCGGAATTATAACGAGTTACAAATATATCATAACCACCCAGAGAACCCTTACTATCCGAAGCATAATAAATAGTAATTCCGTCTGTCAACATAAACGGATAATTTACATTAGCAGAGTCGTTAATCATACCCGGAAAAGGTGTAGCCGCACTCCATCCATCTTGCATCCTAATTCTGGTATAAATGCTCAAAGTATTATCCTCGCCTCGTTCGCTGTAATAGATAACGTTTTCGAGTTCTGTTTCATATACAGTGGCTTCACTATTACCTCCCGCCGGAAAAAAATCCTTGTATTTATACAATTTACCGGACTCTTCGCTGATTTTATATACTTCCAAAAAGTTTTCCTTATCAACCACAAAACTGTCAATAACGCAAACATCCTCTACCCCCTTTAGCATCCGGGCATACATTTTGCTTTCTTCCAGCAGTTGTTCCACGTCATCGGTTACTTCTTTTTTCTGTTTAAGTATGTCTATATAAGTATTATAACATTTAACCGCTTCGTCAAAACGCCACAACTCCCTGTATGCTTCTCCCAAAAAGAGAGGAGCATTCTGAATTTTCTTCTCCAAGGATATCTCCAGTGGTTTTATGGCTTTCTCCACCTCGCCCGTTTTTAAACAACAAACGCCATACCAATAATTATAACTCGAATTCGTCGGCGCACCTTTCAAATATTTCTGAAATACGGGCTTAGCCGTATCATATTGTTTTTTGGCAAACATAGTTTTGGCTTGCTCCAATGTTTGCGCAGAAAGCGATATACCGAAAAACAGGAGAAAAGATAAAGGAAATAAGATACACCTATTTTTCATTAGTTCTAGTTTAGCGGTTTTAATTGTGCTAAAATACAAAGATTTTGAAAATAATACCATGTGTTCTGCACAATTCTGCGATATTAATTTTCTTTATACCAATCCGAATACATCAAATAATTGTGCGCAATCTTTAGATTCAACTCTTTGGCTTGTTCCGGGTCCACATTTTTAATGAATTTGGCAGGAACTCCCCCCCAAATACTCCCTGCCTCAACAATCGTATTACTAAGAACAAGGGAACCCGCAGCGATAATTGCCCCTTTGCCTATTACCGCATGATCTAACAGCGTGGCTCCCATGCCGATAAGTGCATAATCCTCTATCTTCGCCCCGTGAATAGTAACATTATGACCTATCGAAACATAATCTCCAATCTCTATGATCGACTTTTGATAAAGCGTATGCAACACACTGCCGTCTTGTATGTTTACCCCGTTACCGATGCGAATGGAATTGACATCACCGCGTAACACAGTGCTAAACCATATACTGCAATCACGTCCTATAATTACGTCGCCAATAATAGTAGCATTATCAGCCAAATAACAATTTTCCCCGAACTGTGGAATAAAACCCCGTACCGATTTAATCAATGGCATATTTTAAATTCATTTGCGCAACAAAGATACTTAAAAACACCCGTAGTTCATTTATAAAAAAGAACAATAAACACATAAACGTTTATTGGCAGTTAAGGAAATAGAAAGCATACTTTGTACAGCATCATCCTGTTTTGAGGAAAAGAAAAAGCCTGAACTTTTCCAAATTCAGGCTTTTTGTATATATACATATTGGCAAGTCGTTCTTATTACCAACCACTATTTTGCTGACCGGCAAGTGTCGGGTTACGAATCAAATCGTTGACCGGTATGGGCCAAACAAATCTTTTATCGGTATAAGGAATAAATTTCCTACTTGCAGAGTACCATTCTTCTTTAACCTCTCCGTTGACAACAAATGCGCCTATATTCTTTACATTGTTATAATCAATTTTTGCGGGAATACCTCCGGAAGGACAAAGGTCATCGGCAGCTAAGCGATGAATATCTTCCCAACGACGACCTTCGCCGTGGAACTCAATACGTCTTTCCCAAAGCAGGGCTTCCAGAAAGTCTTTGTCCGTTGCAAAATCCGATGCTTGATATGCCTGAGTTGCGGGGTCTGCTAATGAGCGGTTTCTGACGGCATTGAATAATTCAAGTGCCAACGTTTTGTTACCGGAACGAAGCGCTGCTTCGGAATAATTCAAAAGTACCTCCGCATAACGTATAATGGGTGCCCATTCCGAACGCCCCGGTACATCCTGATACTTATCACAGAAATAATATTGATCGCTTGCTCTATATCGGAGTAACTCACGACGTTTATCGTCGCCCGTCCAATATTTTGTGTTATAAATAGTAGGTGAAGAAGTAACTATGGCACGACCTCCCGTGCGACAAGACATCATAGCAGCCATAGCACCGTTTACACTCGCGTTATCATCCGAATTATTTTCTATGGAAAAGACGGATTCGGTATTGTTCGTGTAAGAAGTGAATGGAGTTGCCGGCGAGTCAGTCAAGGCATAGCCACCGATAGAGCTTTTGAATGGAGCCGACGTAGCTCCGTCCGTAAGTTTGGATGCTTCTTTTATAACGTTGCTCCAATCGCGTTTGTGTAAATAAACGCGAGTTTTCAATGCTATCACGGAACCTTTTGATACGCGGCTGATACCGTTTACTGCATTCAGACCGTTACCGGAGAATAATGCTTCGGCTTCATCCAAATCTTTTATGATTTGAGCGTATGTTTCCTCAACACTTGATCTGCCGATTGTTAACGCTTCCTCTATTTCGGAGGGCGTATTGTGGGCGGTAAGATAGAGTGGCAATCCGTAATTATTATTACCTTGTACACTGTAAGGAAGGGTAAAATGAGTTGCCAAACTGTGATATGTCAAAGCGCGGAGAAAAAGAAGTTCTCCTTTGTACTCATTCCCCTTTTCTTGGGTAATTACACTTTTGGCTACTGCATCTTCAATTCCTTTTATTACCGTATTTACACGATTAATACACTCAAAAGATGCTTCCCAGTAATACCGGTTATTTGCTGTTGCGGTATTATAGGTTGCAGAGTAAGTAACATCATAAAAGGCGGCAGTTAAGTTCATGTCTTCACCGCGCATCTCACCTTGCATAATGCTTGCCGCGCCAAAAGGATATCCTCTGGAATAACTTCCGTCATATATGCCACATTGTGCCGCATCATAAGCTCCAATTACGGAAAGTTCGCAACGCTCCGGCGTTTCATAAGCCGTAATGTCGGAAAATTTATCCACAGGAGATAATTCGACTACTTCACTTTCGCAAGAAACAAACGCCATTGAGGCAAGCGCGAGAGTGAATGCCGTTGACCAGATATATCTGAATATTCGTTTATTTAACATAGTTGTATTCTTTATCAATTAAACATTCTGATTAAAACGTAATATTTGCACCGACAGTGAAAACACGCTGCTGCGGCATCCCATCCCAGTCAGCACCTCTACGGGTAGAACTTTCAGGGTCCAACCCATCGTATCCTGTAATGGTTAGCAAGTTTTGCCCTTGCACATAGAAACGCATTTTAGTTATATCCAGCTTTGAGAGGAGGGGTCGAGGCAATGTGTAACCCAAAGTAATATTCGACAATTTTAGATAATCTCCGTTTTGTACAAAATGAGAATCGGCAAAACCGTCATTAAATAATGCAGCATCGTCGCCGTATCCTATCTTTGGAGTTATGCCGTCGCCCGGATTTTCTTTGCTTTGCCAACGTCCCAATATCTCTTTCCCGTTATTGGAAAAATCCATATTTAATAAAGAAGATTGGCGGGTTGCATCCATAATTTTATTACCACCGGAGAATCTGATGAAGATGTTCAAATCGAAATCTTTATAAGTAAAGGTGTTATTGAATCCTCCATACCATTTGGGCAGGGATGAACCTAATACTTTCCTGTCATCGGAAGCAGATAGAGAAGCTGGTTGAGAAACATCAGCAGGCTTTGCAGGGTCATACACCGCATAATCGTATTCACCGAAAGTATCAAACTGTACTAGAGCACCGTTAGCCTTTCGCCAAATAGGATTCCCGTTTTCTTTATTAACGCCGTAGTAATCAAATCCATATATAGATTGGAAAGGTTCTCCCTCACGAGTAATAACGTATTTCCCTACAATATCTGCACCGTTTACCAATTGTTTGACTTCATTCTTTATCAAGGAAAAATTAAGGTCGGTCTGCCATTTAAAATCTCTTGAAGAAACGGGAGTTCCACCAAATGTAAATTCCCATCCCGAATTTTGTATTTTGCCTACATTGTCATAATAGCTATTACCCGGTATCCCTATTGTAGGAGCAGTGGGCACATCCAAGACCAAATCTTTTGTGTCTTTTTGGAAATAAGCAAATTCAAAAGATAAACGTCCGTCAAGCAACGTACCGTCTAATCCGATGTCAAACGTTTCAGTGGATTCCCATTGCAAGCGGTCATTTCCCATATTACTCCATGCAATACCCGTTTGGTCTCCGTATCGTTTTGCAGAATAAGTACCCAAGTAAGGATAATTGCTTCCTAAATCAGAGTTTCCGATTGTTGCATAACTGGCGCGGAGACGCAAATCATTAAACCATGAACTTACAGAAGAATTTGCCCAGAATGATTCACGAGAAAGTCGCCAAGCTAAAGAACCTCCGTAAAAAGTCCCCCAACGGGTGTCTTTCGGTAAACGTGATAATCCGTCTCGACGAATGGAACCTCCGATGTAATATCTACTGTCATAATTATAGTTTGCACGGAACAGATAAGATGCCAATCCATTTTCCGTTTTAGATCCCCCAACAGATTTATCCCCAAAAGTTCCTGATATAATATGGCTCGTAAAGAATCTATCAGATAATTGAGTAACACTAGCATCAATATATTCATAATCCGAATGCGTATATTCTTGCACGGCAGTTGCACTGACGTTATGAAATTCGTTGAACGTGCGATTAAAGCTAAGCACGTTTTGCCAGTTCCAATTATAATAAGTGGTATTCACTTCGTCAAGGAGTCCGGCATATCCGTATCCATCTCCAGATTCAGGGTCCCATTTCATATAGTCGTTCAATAAAGTAAGGTCAAGACCTCCCTGTGTACGCAAAGTAAGACCTTCCGCGAAAGTGATTTCTGCAAATCCACCGCCTACAAGACGTGTACTTTTAGAACGGTTTACGTTGTTGTCCATCGCCCATACGATGTTTTGAATACCGTTGTCAATGTACTTAAGGTTCGAGCCGCGACCTAATGTTTTTCTGTTTACGGCATCAATATTATAACCCGTAATATCATCAGGATTAAATACCGCTACATTCGGCAACATACGCACGCTAGCAAACCCAACGCTTCCCAAAGAATTTTCTTGATTCATGGTTCCGTTTATCAATGTTCGGCTTACTTGTGCATTGATACCGATTTTCAACCATCTATTAGCGGTTTGCGTAATATTGGCGGTAATTGAATAACGTTCCTGGTCGCTGCTCCGGATAATACCTTCTTGGTTAGAATAACCCACAGACATATAGTATTGAGATTTATCCGTTCCGCCGGAAGCTGCAATCGTATGATTATGTTGGAGTGCGGTTCTATAAACATAATCATTCCAATTGGTATTGGTTCCTTTCGGATCAAGCACTGCTTGTCCTTTTGAGTCCCAGTTCTCATACTTCTCGTTTGCAATCGTAACAAACTCTTCTGCATTCAACAGGTCATGCAGTTTAGCAGCATTAGCAAATCCCACATAACCGTCATAAGTTACTTTGGCATTACCTTTAGTGCCTTTCTTTGTAGTAATCAGCACTACTCCATTCGCTGCGCGGGAGCCGTAAACGGCTGTTGCTGCTCCATCTTTAAGAATGTCGATGGACTGAATGTCGCTCGGATTGATGTCGCTCATCGGGTTGTACCGCCCGTATAATTGCTGTTTTTGACCGGAGTTAGCCGGAACACCGTCAATAACAATTAGAGGTTGTGAACCCGAAGAAATGGTGCTGAATCCGCGAATCTGAAATTCGGGAGCTTGTCCTATCATACCACTTGAGGTTGTTACTCGTACACCGGCAGCACGTCCGGCAAGTTGTGATTCAAAAGAAGGTGCAGCCAAATTACTGATGCTTTCTCCACCCACTTTTGCGATAGAGCTTGTTACATCTTTCTTCTTTTGAGTACCATACCCCACAACTACCACTTCATCAATTTGCTGGTTTTCTGATTTCAGTGCTACTCTCACATTGGCTCTTACAGCCACTTCCTGTGTTATCATACCGATGTACGAAACTCTCAAAGTCTTTGCAGAACTTGGTACGTCGGACAGAATGAATCCACCGTTCGTATCAGTAACAGCACCCACAGAGGTGCCTACAACCAATATAGACGCTCCTACAACCGGCTGCCCGTCTTCTTCAGAAATAACGATACCTGTTACCCTTTGTGTTTGTGCAACTAACAAACCAATACCCATAAAAAGGCAAATCAATAATAATTTTAATCTTTTTTTCATAAAAAATCTCCTATACGAAATTTAACATAATTACAACTTCACTCCTTGAATTTTAACAATCAACCATTTGATACACATATCATTGAGTAAATAAGTGCTAATAGTAAATGAATCAATTATTAATATTGATTAGAGAAAAGATGCATCAATAGACGAACTTTATCGGTTACAAATAAAATGAAAAATATTATTAATATTAAAAAAACTGACAATAATATTTTTGATATTCTATATTTCTATTAACAAATCACAGATATTTAGCACGTTAATATCTATTGCTTGCATCTTTTTGAGTAATAATTCTTTCCTAATTCATATCTTATCTGAAATTCGATTTATTAATATTATTAAACGTTCGTTAATAAGTACACTTTTCAATATAATTCCATCCTCTCCCCGTTCATCTCCTTTTTACTTTCTCCGAATGAAGAATTTATTATTGTTAATCCGTAGTTCATTTATATTAAAAGTGAAAGAAGAAGTTGTTCACGATTACTAAATACGATGAACAACTTCAGCACAAATTGCAGAAAAATACGCAAGCATATCCGAGATCGGAAGGGGATATATCCGAGGTGTTCTCTAGGTAACATTGAGCTAAGTATGAGCTAACATCTAGCTAGGTAGGAGATGAATCGGACTTAGATCGGACATACATCGGAGAGAGATCGGAGTTTGTTCGGAGATGAATCGGACTTTATTCGGAGTCAGATGGGACACCTGTCGAATAACATCCATCCTGTTTGAATCCCTTATCGTAAAAGGGAAGAAAGGCGTAATACAAATATACTCAATTTAGCCTAAAAAAGCAAAGAAAACTTCGTTATGTCCTGTCCTAAGAGACCAAATGTACTACGGGTTATATTTATTTTTTAGGTTTCAGGGAAATAATATTTGCGGATTCAAATATAATAACTAGTTTTGAACCCGAAAAAGGCTGATATTTGTTGTACAAATTTAGGCAAAAAGCGTTACTAAATCGTTACCTAATACTTTGACGGAAGTTTAGAGCACATTTATATGCAATATATAGCGAAGATGGGGCGAGCCCTGTTTTCCGCTTGACAGAATAAGTTTTTGCCTTGCCCGGGTGGCGGAATGGTAGACGCGCTCGTTTCAGGTGCGAGTGGTGAGAGCCGTGCAAGTTCGATTCTTGTTCCGGGCACAAGGTAACATAAATGGATGTTCTTTTTATCATGGAGAGATGGCGGAATTGGTAGACGCGCTACTTTGAGGGGGTAGTGACAGTTATGTCGTGTGAGTTCGAGTCTCATTCTCTTCACCATGAATATTAATTTCCCTTATTTAGGAGAACTTTTGGCTCTTTTTTTGTGAACATCTTCCCCCCAAATTAAGGGAGGCGGCATCCGCACTTGAACCAAACTGATGCCCTCAGTATGAGAAAAAAGAATGCCCTATTCGTTTCAACGGATACTTATCAAAATTTTAGACTACTTTTGCAATAAACAACTAATTTACATAACATTTATGCAAAAGAAACTGGTCTTTGCCACCAACAATCCTCATAAACTCGAAGAAGTTTCCCTCATTTTAGGTAGCAAAATAAAGCTGCTGAATTTAAACGATATAAATTGCGATGTAGATATTCCCGAAACGGCTGATACCATAGAAGGTAATGCTTTGTTAAAGGCGAGATACATCTATGAAAATTATCATTTGAATTGCTTTGCCGACGATACGGGATTGGAAATTGAGGCTTTAAATAACGAACCGGGAGTATATTCTGCCCGTTACGCCGGTGAAGAGAAAGATTCGCAGGCTAATATGATGAAAGTGCAACAGGAACTGGAAGGAAAAGAGAATAGAAAAGCTCGTTTCCGCACGGTTATTGCATTGATTTTAAATGGAAAAGAATATCTGTTTGAAGGAATCGTTCGAGGGGAGATTATAAAAGAAAAACGGGGAAGTTCCGGCTTTGGATATGACCCTATCTTCATGCCTGAAGGGTATGATAAAACCTTTGCCGAGTTGGGAAATGATGTTAAAAATACCATCAGCCATCGAGCTGCGGCAGTTAATAAACTTTGCGAATTCCTGAACTCAAACCCACATTTGAATGTCTGTCCATAAGCATATTTGACAGGAGAAAAGAGGGCAATATACAAGGGAATTATATATTTTTGCACTTTTAATTGAGTAACAAACATCTAGGATAGCTATGTTCGATAATTTAAGCGAAAGACTGGAGAGGTCGTTTAAGATTCTGAAAGGTGAAGGTCGAATCACCGAAATCA
>SNRY01000657.1_pt1 | contig 11149 bp, 4 predicted proteins | sample 4693421 | NCBI WGS metagenome assembly SNRY01 (sample SAMN11003215, study PRJNA524138) | termite gut metagenome | isolation source: Bacteroidetes bacterial symbionts from single cell of protist host amplifed... | host: Streblomastix strix ... | reverse complement strand
AACAGATGTTTTACTGTTGGCGGGAACATTTTAGTTATATCAATTCTTTTTTCGTCAATCACCTGAAATCCGCCTAATAATATAATAGAGGGCGAAGTATTTCCAACAGGAACATCTTTTAATAGATCAAGGCTAAGAGGTGTATTATCATTACTGTTTTCCTTTCCGTTGCCATTATACTGTTTTAATCGTTTTTTCTTCTTTAAAACATATAAAATGATACATATTATTAGCCCTACTATAATAATTGTAATGATATAGTTTTGATAGGTATTGATTATCGTTTCTTGCTGATAAATTTCATCTGTAGCAAAAGGACTATAATTGATTGTATAAATATCAATATTACTAACATTTTCCTTATCACCTGTATAGGTTGTTATTGCAACCAATTTACCTGCTTTGGAACTGAGAAACAGGTCGCAAAATGATCGATTGTCACTAAATATATAGGGAATGGTATCACCTACAAACCGATATTCCGGCGAGTTGATTTTGAATTCTTTAATTTGTATATTACTTTTCTTCAATCTGTTTTCATAGGTCAGCACATAAAACACACCTTTCTTTTTATCAATTACCATCGAATTACTATTGGTGTAATGAACTTCATTATTCTTTGTCGCTTTTTCCCATAGTTTTACAATAGAGTCATTGTGTACGTCTATTTGGTATAAATCATAATAATTCCTGGGAGATTCTTCCTGATTTCCCGATTCGCTTCCATACCCTCCGAAATAGAGTACTTTACCCTCTCCTAAATAGCCTATGCTACCCAAATAGCGTGGATATATTGTTTTGGAAATATCCACCTTCTCCCACTTCTTTTCAGAAAGAGGATATTTCATCATAACTCCTTTGTATTTGAAATAGCCATATCCCCCTATGGTGACTAACATAGAGTCTTCGGAAATAAAAAGCTTTCCATGATGCCAATACTGCGGCATTATTTTTTCAGGATCATTATAATTCCATTTTCTTTGTTGGAAATTATATGTTGCCAAACGATCATTCGAGAAATTGTAGGATATAAGTTGCCCGACTCTGGAATCATACACCATCTGGTTGGCATAAACGTAATAAGGATTACCTTGTATGTTATGTATCGTGTCTAATTTTTCCCGTTGGACATCATAGATTAACATTCGGTTGTATTGGGCGATGAATACTCTTTCATTGATAGAATCAAACGCTATCTGAGGAAACATTTCAAATGTGATCGACTCTTTTTTCTGCCATTTGTAATGATTATCAATTTCCCATTTAGGATTTATTGTATATGCTTTTTCCTTTTTATATTCGTCACATACAATATTCTTGCCGTGTCTATCTAATGGCCAGTATCTAATTTCTTTCTGCTTACTGAAAAGGCGAATGTTTTTAACTGTCATTGGGGAAATCTCTGTAGTGGAAAACTCGGCATGTTTGTTGGCTCCAAAATAAATATCGAGAAAACGGTACTTGTTATCCGGTATTTTTCTGCTTTTTGTAATTCCGTTTATGGTCATGGATATCGTATCATCGACAAGTGAAATACAGGCATTGTTCCATGTATCAAATCCAAAGTTTGAAAGTGAATGTGTATTGAATTGTATAATGGGCTTGTTTGATAATATGACTGAAACAAGACTATCCATTCTCAAATCGGAGATGATAAGATCTAAATTCATTTCTTTTTCTCCGATCATTCGGAAGATATATCCGAAATTTTGATTTGAAGTCCTGATCTTAAAGTCAAAACCGATAGTGAAATTTCTTCCGAGTTCATCAATTTCAGATATAGGAATATGTAAAGATGTTCTTTCCTCTTTATCTACTTCATGCGAGTAGAAATAAAGTCCGCTTTGGTGTTCATGAGGAGTGTTTTCAGCGATGGAAACAGGCATAGACAAGATTGAAAGGAATCCTATGATGAATAGACTTGTTTTCCTTTTTGAGTTAATAAATATAAGGTTACCACTAATGTGCCACATATTAAATCAGATATCGTAAAATTCAAAATTAGTATATTTTACGGACTTAACCCAATTATTCCTCATGTTTCTTATTTAATCCATGATTAATTGTTGCTTTCCTTTATTTTATTGATTCATTAATTATATCATTAATAACTTCATTAATTATCGTAAACGATATTTGTATAACATAAAAAAATCTTTCATTTTATTAAATCTAATTATAAAAACACGATGTATACTCTATGGAACACTTCTTAAATCTTGCTCTTGCTTTAGGACTTACTAATAGTGGGAAATACGCTCTTAATAATAATCTAATTATTTACAATCAAATTTAATTCTATGAAGAAAAACTTTGTGAAAGAAGTCGTGCCAATCACGACCGGTGTTAGCCGATTCATGATAGCAATAGGGTTGTTTGCTGTTTTATTGGCTTTTAGTAGTACTGTGTATGCGCAAAATGAGCGCATTATTGCAGGACAGATTACAGACAATGAAAAACAACCTTTGATTGGTGCAAGTATCGTTATTGATAATACCAGCGTAGGCGTACTATCTGATCTGGATGGTCGGTTTCGTTTGAATGCACCTGAGAATACGAAACAATTGAGAATTTCGTACATTGGTTATGTTACTCAGTTGGTGAATGTCGAAAGACGGAATACGGTGAATGTGGTTTTGATAGAAGATTCGAATGTGTTGAACGAAGTGGTGGTTACGGCATTGGGGATTAGCCGGGAGGCGAAATCGTTACCGTATGCCACGCAGAGTATCAATACCGAAGGAATGACCGAAGCGCGCGACAACAACTTGCTGAATGCGCTGTCGGGAAAAGTAGCCGGCGTGCAGTTTATATCTAACGGGGGATCACTAACCTCCACTCGTGTAGTGATACGCGGGGAGAACTCGCTTACTGGAAACAACCAGCCGCTGTTTGTGGTTGATGGTATTCCTATTATGAACAACATGGGTGATAACGGAGACATCGACTACGGAAATGCCGCCTCAGCCATTAATCCTGACGATATAGAGAGCATCGAAGTCTTGAAGGGGGCAAATGCTTCGGCGCTTTATGGATCGGATGCAACCAATGGGGTTATTTTGATTACGACGAAGAAGGCGAAGCAAAAGACCGGAATGGGTATTACGTACAGCTTGAATACGCAGTTCAGCAAGTTGAATCAGTTTCCTCTCTACCAAAACATTTATGGAGCCGGTACAAACGGACTTCATGCAGGATTCAACTATCAGGGGCAAGACGGTTTCAACCCGGAACTTCCTTTATACTATCCCAATTTCAGCCTTGGAAGCTACAGCTCTATGAGCTTTGGCGCTCCCATGTTGGGCTTCGAAGTAATTGGACGGGACGGTAAAGTCAAGACCTACTCACCCAGCCCGGAGACCATTACCAATATGTATCAGGTGGGAACGCAACTGACGAACAGCATTTCGTTTGACAAGGTTTCGGACGTGCTGACTTTTCGTTTCTCATATACCAATATCATTTCGGACGACATCTTGGCGAACTTTAATAAGTTAAACCGAAACTCGTTTAATATACGAGCTACTGTAAAACTGAACAAATATTTATCTACGGACGTCAATGCACAATACGTGAGGGATAATGTTGACAATCGTGGGTTCCGCAACGCTTCGGACCGTAATCCGCTTGTTGCCATTGCCAATATGCCGCGCGATGCCTCTTACGAGGAGTTGAAAGTGTGGAAGAACGAAGACGGAACACCTAAGACAATGTCCGGATTTAACAATCCTTATTGGCTGTTGAATGAGCTGTCCAACGCCGACGAAAAGCATTGGCTGATGGGCAACCTGACGTTGAATTTCACCTTTACTAACTACCTGAAACTGCGCCTGCGGGGTGCGACGGACATCCAGACACAAAGAGGGTGGGATTTCACTAACTTCTATAGCTCTTGGGATCGCGACGGTGCATACAGAACATTGCAACGCCAGTCCACCAGCAATACCTTTGAAGCATTGGCGAGTTTCAATAAGAAATTCGGGAAATTCGGAGTCAGTGTCAATGCCGGTGCAAGCAACCAGAAGGTTAAGAGTGAGCAGATCGAAAGCAAGGTAAATGCCATGTTGCAGCCGGATGTAAAAAGTTTGGCTAATAATGCAGGGACAGCCTCTGCGACGGAAGGTCGCTCGGCGAAAGAGAAGATCGGACTTTTCGGTCAGGCTAATGTGGGTTACAACAACTTTTTCTATATTGATGCTACGGCACGAAACGACTGGTCTTCGTCGCTACCGGCTCCACATTCCTATTTCTATTATTCTGGAGGCGTAAGTTTTGTGGCCACTGATGCGTTTAAAGCAGCTAAAAAAATATTTTCATTTGCCAAGTTCCGTGCATCGTATGCCAAAACAGGAAATGACACCGGATTCGACATGTTGCTCAACGGTTATTCCTATGGCGGCCTGTATCTTGGCAATATGACCTGGTACACGGGCGAAAGCACCAGTAAGAATGCCACGTTGAAACCCGAGAACACTATTTCGACAGAACTCGGCGCCGATTTGCGCTTTCTCAAAAACCGGCTTTCGGTTGACTTCACCTATTACCAGAAGGCAACCAAGAATCAGATTGTGCAAGCAAGCATTTCCGTTATGTCCGGACAGGAGAGAAAGGTTTTCAACAGGGGCGAAATACAAAACAAGGGGTATGAGCTGAGCCTTAGAGCCGTACCTATACGTACAAAAAACTTTGAGTGGAACATCCAGGCCAACTGGTCCAAGAATATATCCAAAGTAGTATCGCTGATGGAAGGGATCGACCGTTTTCGGTTGGCCAATTGGAACGGGACGAGCGTGGAAATTTTTGCAGAAGTGGGACAACCTTATGGGGTAATGTACGGTGCGGACTATAAGCGAAACGAAGAGGGTGACATTCTTTGTAACATAGACGGACAACCCAAGGCAAACGACCAGAATAAGTTCTTGGGCAAGGTTTCGCCGGATTGGCTGGCAGGCATCAGCAACACGTTCCGCTACAAGAATTTCGACCTGAGTTTCCTGTTCGATTTCAAGAAGGGCGGACTGCTTTGGTCGTACTCAGCCTATCAGGGAGCCCGGTATGGACAAACAGTAGCATCGCTCCCGGGACGGGACGAGTATTATTTCAGCAATACTGTTCTGGGAGAAAACGATACGGAACGGAGAGGCTATTTGGAACCAAATCGCACAAACAACGCCAACACCAACACAGTGCCCTATATCGACTCGGAACGTAAGAAGGGAATCTATCTGTCCGAAAAGCGTGTCTACGACGTTGAAGTGGTTGGTTTGGCCGGTCAGGAGAGTTTTGCCAGCATGAAGCCCACCACCTACTATAACGACCCGCTGAAATCCATGAGACGTTACCTGTACGATGCATCCTACATCAAGTTTCGCTCTATCAACATTGGCTACAATGTTCCTAAGAATTTTTTGAGAAAGACACCATTTTCTTCGGCTCGTATCTCAGCGGTGGGTCGAAATCTCTACACACTGCATCAGAACACGCCGAAAGGGCTTGATCCTGAGGCCACGACCAGTACAGGAAACGGACAGGGCATTGAGCAGGGCTTTTCATTGCCTCAGGCAAACTACGGATTCGACATCAAGGTCTCCTTTTAACGGGCATCTACTAACAATATAAAAAGAGAAACAGATGAAAAAAATATTATATGCAATCGTGGTCATCTTTATCGTTGGCACGTATGTGGGTTGTCTTGACGACTTTGAAGAAGTCAACGAGAATCCGGACAAGATGTATAGCACCAATATCCAACTGATCTTTCCGGGCACGGTGTACCGGACGATGAATGTTTATGGAGAAATGAACTACACAAAGTTCCTCAATTATTCGCGAGCCGTAAAAGTGGCTTATACCGAAATAGAGGTGGACGAAGGAGCCAGCTACAGCAGACAATTCTATGTAGATATTTTGAGGGATCTGCTGCAATTGGAGCGGCAATACGAAGGGGCGGAGGATCTCAATAACCGGTTGATGATCATCAAAACGTGGAAGGCTTTCGTTTATTCGATGATTACAGCAATATGGGGGCCCGCCCCGATGTCTGACGCCATGATGACAGACCCCGGCAAGTTGGACTACAAATACGACTCCGAGAGGGATATATACGTGCAGATACTCGACCTGCTGAAAACGGCAAGTGAGGGATTTAACCTTATCCCGTCCGTAAACGATTTCCTCAACCCCGATCCGGTTTTTGGAGGAAACACAAGTGTAAACATCGCGAAATGGCGGAAGTTTGCCCATACTTTGCGGTTGGACATTGCATTGCGCATGGAAAATATTGATCCGGTATTGGCCGAACAGCACATCAGAGAGTGTATGGCGCACGAAGATTGGTTTATTTCCGCAATGACCGAAATGGTGCAACCCTCATGGGGCACCGACGTCAACAATGATGTATCCTATTACTACAACCGTCTCTTGAGGACACTCACCTACCAAACGCTCAGTGAAAGCACCTATCCGGGCATTGGGCAATACATGTTCACTTACCTACAGTCTTACTACGACCCGCGGTTGGAGAAATATGTAGACAGACCCGATCATAATTACCGCTTGTCGATTCGCGACACGATCGACATTGTCAGGAAGTCTGATTATTCGGGAGAGGACACTACGCTACAGGTGGTTTCGAGACACTCGGTGCCCTATGCGCCTATGTATGAACTTGCAGGTATTCCGAAAACATGGCAGGTGGGATACGATCCCAACAGTAATAACGGGCAGGGAACTCAACAATATCAGAACCCCTATGGCGGCTTGGACAAGGGGGGACGGGCCTACGTCAACATCTCCTTCCTCAAGGAGGATGCCAAAGTAGTATTCATAAACTGGGCTACTGCCTGTTTCCTCAAAGCGGAGGCTAAATTTAAATACGGCGTAGGGGAAAAGAGCGTTCAGCAGTACTACGAAGAAGGTATCGCAGCCTCGTTCAACCAATATGGCATTTCTGGAGACGAACTGACGAAGTACATGGCACGTGACGGCATAAAATGGAACACCAACGGCAAAGGATTGTCCGACTATATGCAGATATTTTACGCCGACATCAACGGCGTCAACAACCCGTTGGAGCAGATCATTAAGCAACGCTGGATTGCCGAATACTTCAACGGCTTTTCCGGATGGGTGCTCGAACGGCGCACGCGTATATTGAATTTCCCGCCGATGTTTTACAACGGACAGCCGAGCACCGAGGGAACCAATGGCCGGTACGATTATCCGCCCGAACGGCTGGTATTCCCCATAAATGAGCGTACGACGAACCTCGCCGAATATGAAAAAGCCATCCAAACGCTTCAAAAGGACAGTCCGAAGGGCGATCCAGTGAGCCGCTGGGGCGACAATCTGTGGACGAACCTGCAATTTTCCAAACTCAACCCCGGATTGGTTGACATCGAAGCGAAATGGACAGGCAGGACGTTTGTTTACAATCAACATGCGCTTCAGAACCGGTACGGAAAGACAGAGGCGGAAATGATTGAGATAGCCAAGAAGGAATTTCCTCAGATTACGGATACTACGGGACTGAAATCATTCCTGAAGTATTCGATCGAAGAGATAATCAGACCTCGTCCTTGAACGCAAATTAGAATGAAACGATCATAAAACAATAACGATATGAAACAATATAAAATAGCTTATTTGCTGATTGCCCTTACGGCAATGTTTGCCTCCTGCACCGAAGATGGAGGACCCAGCATAGACGATCATTTCCTCAATTACGAAATTCCCGATGTGCCGGTAACACAAGATTGTGTGGTGGGAGCCTACTTCGTCGATCCGGGTAGCAACGGGCTAAGTGATGCTATCTGGGGGCGGCTGACGAGCTTGGAATTCGATCCCGCCAATGGTCTTTACAGTCCGGCCATGTTGCCGGTGACGGGAAACTGGAAGCACGGTAATTTCCCCAACTCCAGCGCCAGCAATCCGACACCCTTGCAAGCCATGGTGGAGCTATTCCAACAAGAGATCGACTGGGCCGTTGAGGCGGGCATCGACTTCTTCATCCTGCCGATGGTGGGCGAAGATGCGAATAGGTTGTACCCCCTCAACATAAATGCAAACAGCATTAAATTCTACAACGTCTTTACGGGCAGGGTTGGATCGGACGGAAAGCCATCCGACGAAACCGCCGGCACACGAGTCGACCTCAAAGGGATTAAGTACGCCATTATGATCAACGCCGGCAATTTCACCGGGTCGCTGAATCAGACAACTCCGATTGAAAATGCTGCGCCGACGACGATAGAGGGAGTATCAACGAGCCGCATTATGCGTTACTACGAGTTTGTCCGCAGGGTTTCAGACTACTTTGAAGACGAGAATTACTTTACCGTAGACGGCAAGCCGATGATGGTCATCGGTGGAACGCCTCACAATATGTATGCACTGGATACGCGAGCCCTCTACGACGGCATGCGTAACCACATCAAGGATAAATCGACATGGGGCAAAGATATCTATATCGTTGCGCAACAGGACCCATGGAATCCGTCGGCACGTTTTCAATACACCTTTGGTGAAGGACACGTAGACGCTGTCACCATAAAGAACGAAGGCGGCATGTACAACAATGGCGACTCGCAACGCTACCGCCTCTATCCGCAGATGATCGATCAAAACTGGAAATACAACCGCGATTTCTTGCTCGCCACCTGGGGTGAAGACTTCATTCCCTCCGTCAGCCCGGCCTACATCCGTTGGGTGCAGTCGGGAGGCAATTACAACTTCCCTATTATGGAGCACGATCCGCAGACCTTCATTACCTACTGCAATGTGGCCAAGCGGAACCTCGGAAAAAACAACATCGTCATCATCGACTCATTCAACCACTGGACGTTCGACACTGCTATTGAGCCGACTGATCCTACTTACGGCAAGGGCTACGGTACAGAGTATCTGGATATCGTAAGGAAACAGTTTAAAGTGAAATAAAAGTTGCAAGAAGACTTCGGAGGCCTACGAAAACTTAGACTAAACGTCTGGAGAATTTCGTCCGCCTCCGAAAGCTCTACCTAAACGCCCGGAAGGATTATCGTCCATGTGGGACTTCGGCTATGATAAGAATAAAAACAAAGAAACAAATGATTAAGAAATTAGGGAGAAGAATCGTACTATCATTCGCAGTACTTAGCTGCATATATTCGCAGGCACAAGTGCTTACGGAACATTTCGACAACCCTCAGGAGAAGCTCTCAACAGTCGGACGCGGCAATTGCCGTATTGAAAACGGCGTTTTCAAGTCGAAAGATTCGTATGCTTGCTTTGGCGACCAAGAGCTGAAGGATTATCGTTTCAGTTTCAAAGCACGTGCGCCCAAAGAGGCCGATCAGGTGCAGATATGGGCAGGATTCAGGGCGTACAATCGCTTCGATCGCTATGTTATCGGTTTGAAGGGAGGCTTGCAGGACGATCTGTACCTCAGCCGGATGGGATATATGGGTACGGATGAGCTGTTGGGATTGTATGAACTTAACTTCCATCCGGAGCCTGGAAAATGGTACGACTTCAAAGTGGAGGTGTGTGGAAACCGCATTCGTATCTTTCTGAATAACGAATCGGTTCCCCGTATTGATATTGTCGACACAAATACTGAGCTGGCGCCTTCCGGTTTCGTAACGCTTGGAGGCGGATGGATTGAAACGGAATTTGATGATTTGAAGATAGAGACTCTCGCGGAAAACGCGTTGGACAAAGTTCCTGTAAAAGAATACAAAGTAGAAACATCGGTGCAGGACAAAGAGAACAAACGCCGGAGTGAACGATCGGCTTATCTGCCGGTAAAACCAACAACGATCCATTCGCATCGTACAGAAATATCACTTGACGGAAACTGGCTGTTCATGCCCGATTATCAAGTTAAAAACCAATCAGAACAAGCCAGTCCGAAGATTACCGATACCGATTGGCATGTGATGAATGTTCCCGACTTCTGGAATCCCATTCGCATCTGGCTGCACGGCGAAACGATGAATAAAAACAAGTTTTCCAAAGGAGTTTCAGATACTTATTACCAAAAGGAAACAGCCCGTTGCGAGTCGTACACCTTCGATTATCGAAAAACAAAAGCAGCCTGGTATCGCCAATGGATAGAACTTCCTGCCGGTATTGAGTCCAAAACCTCCGAACTGGTTTTTGATGCAGTGTCGAAAATGGCTAATGTATATGTAAACGGTCAATTGGTTACTACGCATGTAGGGATGTACGGTGAAATCAAAGCAAATGTATCGGGCCTGTTGAAACCCGGAAAGAACTTAGTGGCTGTGTATGTGACGCGCGATTACATAAAAGATATTAAAGACGCCGAGAAAATAGTGGATGTAGCCGTCACCGTTCCCGTAACAAATAAAATGCTGAAGGACATTGCTCATGGCTTTTATGGCGACGATCCTGCCGGAATATGGCAACCGGTTTCATTGATTATCACCGAACCGGTACGTATAGAAGATGTATTTATTCGTCCTGCGTTGGATGGAGCTACTTTTGACGTAACTATAAAGAATCATGCCGCCCAAAAAGCAACCTTCGATCTGATTACGGATGTTGTGGAAGATGCAACCGGTAATTTGTTCTATAGTGAGAAATCATTGACCGGAATCGTATTGAAAGCCGGGGAAGAAAAGGTATTGACCTATGCTGTCGGTAATCTCAAGCCCCGTCTGTGGACTCCCCAATCGCCCAATCTTTATAACTTCAACTTTAAGTTGATTGCAGCAAAAGGGCGGGAAACCGATGTCATGACCATCCGTTCGGGATTCCGTACGTTTGAATCGAAAGACGGATTGCTCTACCTCAATGGTAAGCCGTATTGGTTGCGTGGCGGCAATCATACACCATTCGCGCTTGCCCCGAACGACCGGATACTGGCAAATAGTTTCTACCGGCTAATGAAAGCCGGAAACATCGAGATCACACGCACTCACACAACACCCTATAATAAGCTGTGGATCAATGCCGCCGATGAAAACGGCATAGGCATTAGCCATGAAGGCACATGGCCATGGCTGATGATAAACGGTTCGATGCCCGACATGAGGTTAATAGAGATGTGGGCGGACGAGTATCTGAGCTTGTTGAAAAAGTATCGCAACCATCCCTCTATTCTGTTTTGGACGGTCAACAACGAAATGAAGTTTTACGACAACGA
>SNRY01000656.1_pt1 | contig 11150 bp, 7 predicted proteins | sample 4693421 | NCBI WGS metagenome assembly SNRY01 (sample SAMN11003215, study PRJNA524138) | termite gut metagenome | isolation source: Bacteroidetes bacterial symbionts from single cell of protist host amplifed... | host: Streblomastix strix ... | reverse complement strand
AATGAAGGATAGATTGACGGAAGCAGACTTAAAATCTGCAACGGCGAATGACCACAGAAAATTATTTATTGAAACTTACGGCTGTCAGATGAATGTGGCGGATAGTGAGGTAATAGCTTCGATAATGCAAATGGCAGGATACTTAACGGTGGATGTTTTGGAAGAAGCAGATGCCGTATTTGTGAATACTTGCTCTATTCGGGATAACGCCGAGCAGAAAATTCTAAATCGTTTAGACTTCTTTCAGTCTTTGAAAAGAAAGAAAAAACATTTGATAGTCGGCGTATTGGGATGTATGGCAGAACGCGTAAAAGATGATTTAATAAAGCACTATCATGTGGATTTGGTTGTAGGACCGGATGCTTATCTCTCTTTGCCGGATATGGTAGCGTCGGTTGAAAACGGTGAGAAAGCTATTAATGTAGAACTTTTGACTACCGAAACGTATCAAGATGTGATGCCTTTACGTATTTGCAGCAATCATATTTCGGGTTATGTTTCTATAATGAGGGGATGCAATAACTTTTGTACTTATTGCATCGTTCCCTATACTCGCGGGCGTGAGCGAAGCCGGGATGTGGAAAGTATTTTGAATGAAGTTCGGGATTTGATACATAAAGGCTATAAAGAGATTATTCTGTTAGGACAAAATGTAAATTCCTACCGGTTTGAAAAGGTAACCGGAAAGATTATTACATTTCCCTTGCTTCTTCGTATTGTCGCTGAATCGGCACCGGATATCCGGATTCGTTTTACTACTTCTCATCCCAAAGACATGAGTGACGAAACATTGGAGGTTATTGCCCAAATACCCAATGTTTGCAAGCATATTCATTTACCTGTTCAGAGTGGTAGTTCGCATATTCTTGAGTTGATGAATCGAAAGTACACCCGTGAGTGGTACTTGGAACGTGTGGCTGCTATTAAACGTATCATTCCCGATTGCGGATTGAGTACGGATATGTTTTCAGGTTTTCATTCCGAAACGGACGAAGATCATGAACTCTCCCTTTCATTAATGGAAGAGTGTGGATACGATTCTGCTTTTATGTTTAAATATTCGGAACGTCCGGGGACGTATGCTGCTAAGCATTTAAAAGATAACATACCCGAAGAGATAAAAGTAACCCGTTTAAATGAGATCATCGCTTTACAAAACCGACTGTCTTCCGAAGCTAATAATAAATGTATCGAAAAAACATACAAAGTGCTTGTGGAAGGGGTTTCCAAACGTTCACGTGAGCAATTATTCGGACGAACAGAGCAAAATCGTGTAGTGATATTCAATCGCGGCACTCATAGAATAGGGGATTTTGTAAATGTAAAGATTACAGAGGCAACTTCTGCTACTTTAAAAGGTGAATCTACGTATTGAAACTTTTGTCGTTGTTGAATGTCCGAATCTAATGCTTTGGTAAGAACAATAAAAATCATATTATGAATCTGAGTTCGATTAATCATACTGTCCTCATAGCTCTGATTTTCATGTTTATATTCCACTTGTAAAAGCTACCCCGCTTAAAGCATGATGTTCCCGTAATTGATATCTACTGTATGTGTACATACCGAATCAAGTAAATGGCAGTCGTAGCTTACTACTGTTTTATGGAATAAAATTTAAACCGGCTCTAAATAATTATTGTATTTTTGCATACGGATATAAATAACCAACTAATTAAAAAAACAACATAATGAAATCGAATTTGGTTAAGGTTATTATACCGATATACAATGATCGCTTGTCTGAAAATGAACGAATTTCATTAGATAGAACATATAATATTTTAAATAATTATCCAATCGTTATTATCAAACCGTATCTTTTGAACTTAAACTTTTTATCTGAAAAATACCCTGCATTGGCTTTTGAATCTTTTGACGATGACTACTTTCGAAGCCTTAGCGGTTATAATAAGTTAATGCTTTCCGAAGAATTTTATGAACGTTTTGCAGATACCTTTTATGTTTTGATTTGTCAGCTTGATGCTTACATTTTTAAAGATGAATTAAAAGAATGGTGTTTAAGAGGGTATGATTATGTAGGGGCTCCTTGGTTAATTCGTCCAATCTATCGTTTTTCTTTATTGAGGTTTACTTCATGGATAAAAAAGCAGTACTGCGACTTTTTTAATCTCCCGAATGGACAAATCACCAATTTCAGGGTTGGTAACGGTGGGTTTTCTTTACGAAAGACAGAAAGCCATTTGAATGCAACGAAACAATTACGTCCTATTATTCAGTTTTATTTATCCCGCAAACGGCATCATATATATAATGAAGATGTTTTTTGGGCAGTAGAAGTAAATAAGCAGGGGTTAGGATTTCGTTACCCCGATTGTATGGAAGCATTGCAATTTAGCTTTGACAAATATCCAAAATGGTGCTATAAATTGAATAACTATCAATTACCTTTCGGTTGTCACTCTTGGTATAAAAGAAAGATGAAGAAGTTTTGGTTTCCAATAATTCTAAATTCCAATATAAAATGGAGAATAATAAATCCATATTGAAACAAAATCCTTTTGAGATAACATTTGAGACAAAATGTTATGAAAAAGATTGGGAGTATCTGTTAAAAAACAAAAATATGCGGTTAAATTAAAAAAGTTGCCCTGTCTGTATAAAGTATTTCTGAAGCGTCAAAAGAGAGATTAAATCTTCTCTTTTTTTATCTCGGAACTGTGCAATATACTGGTGAGCATTTTCAATAATTTGCAGGGCTTCATCTATATGGCGTATGTAGTAAGTTAATCTATCCTCCAAATCGGAGTAATCAGTCTTTATTTCTACATAATGATAATTGGGGATAAGCCTTCCTTCCATGAACCAAGTTTCGTAACGGGGACGAGGCATCACTGCTAACGAATTGGATGACATTACCCACTTCAAATTAGTTGCCACATCATTTCCTTCGATGCACAGGATGAATTTATATTCCAAATGTTCATCAATAGCCATAGGTTCCACTATCCATTCTGGATGATTGGTGTTATTCTTGTTGGTCTGTCCTATATTACACAACGGATGATTGAAATACATTTCCCAAAACTTAATACGATGAGGTTGAGCAACAACAGCACGTCCTATTAATTTATCCTTTTTATCTTGAAACTTTTTCTTATCTTTTACAAACATGAAATGGCGTACTTTCTCCAAATTCAGGGTAACGGAATTAGCATTATCTCCATTAATAGGGCGGCTTTTCGCTATAGAAGGTATTTCGGGAACATGAATGACATCCCCGAAAAGGAAAGCTGTTTTCAAATGATTGGGAAAATACCGGGTATATTGGTAAGAATCAAAAAAGTAAACACTAAATACAGTGTGTCCTTTTTTCCTTTTGAGACGTTTAAATTGTGATAGTGAAATCATTTCATTGGAAACAGGAATCATTTTATCCAATTTATTGTAATAATTTACTCTATCTACTATATAGCTTTCATCGTATTGGGATAAATGTGAAAAAATGCGAGACAATTTCTTCCTAAGAAAAATCTTGGGAGTATAATATCTTATAAGATTCTTTAAATAATAAAGAAATTTACTGTTCTTATATTTCCGCGAATTAATATATCGAATAACATTCATTTTTATATCCTTTTAGTTGAAGTATCTCTCCTTGTCCTTTTCCATCTGTTATGTGTCCACAACCAATATTGTGGAGTTTTTATAATCGTTTTTTCCAATTCGCGCATATACATTTCCGTAATTTCATAATCGGGAAAATCTGTAGGTGAATCCGTTAATCTTCTGAATTCGCACACATAGTATCCACGTTTGGGGCGGGTAATGTCTGCGTAATAAATCACGAGGTTCGTTTGTTTGGCAATGCGTTCCGTTCCTGTGAATACCGGTGTATCATGGTTGAGAAAATTGGTCCAGTAGTGAATGCTGTTCCAAAGAGGAGCTTGGTCGGAAATGAATCCAATGATGAACGGTTTGTTTTCATTACGAAATGCAATAACCTTCCGTAATGTCTCACCCATCGGGATACATATTGCTCCATACCTTTCACGCAAACGTAAACACAATCGTTCAAAAGCTTTATTTTCCAATATGTGGTAGATTTGTCCGCATACGACTTGTTCGTGCGTATGCATTGGAAGAGAAGTAATCCATTCCCAATTGCAATAATGCCCTAAATACATTCCGCACGACCTGCCTTGGCGAACATATTCATCAAACTCTTCCACATTCTTAAACTTCATTCTTTGATGCAAACTTGCTTTACTGATAGAAAGTAACTTCAAAGTTTCGAAAATATAGTCGCAAAAGAAAGCATAAAACTTTTTTTCTATTCCAATAATTTCTCTCTCTGCTTTATCCGGAAAAGATTCCATCAAATTCTTCCGAACAATCCTCCTTCTATACCTTATGCAATAATATAAAGGAAAATACAGCAAATCGGATAAAAAATAGAGAACCCTAAACGGTAAAAGTGAAATAAAAAAACATACGGAATAAAGGATATAATATAATACAGACCACATATACAATTTCAATCTATTATGGATTGAATCTTTTCAATGATTCTTTCCGGTTTTATACTAAACAAGCAAACGTAATCTCCCCGAAAACATTTCTTATTTCCAAATACTGAACATGGACGGCACTCCAAATCCACTTGCACACAATTCTCCAATGATTGATGCCAACCCATGAAACCTGCATAAGGATGAGTGGCACCCCAGACAGAAACTACCGGAATGTTTACCAATGATGCCAAATGCATATTAGCCGAATCCATGGAAAGCATTACGTCCAACCAACTCATTAGAATCAATTCGTGTTCCATTTTTAGTTTATCTGCCGTCGAAAAGATTGAAGGATATTTTATTACCCATTCATTGAGTATCTTTTGTTCCGTTTTTCCGCTACCGAATAAGAATACTTTAACCCGCAAATCTTTGGAAAAATGAGCTACTACTTGTTCTTGCAATTCCAACGGATATATTTTCCCTTTGTGTTTGGCAAAAGGGGCTATCCCTATCCATTTCGTGCTTCCTTTTTCATCGGTAATTTGTTGTATTTGCGAAAAATCTCCTTTTCGGTTTTCGTATATGGAGGAAAAGTCAACAAAAAGAGGGAAACCTAAATGCCCGAATACATCGGAATAGTGGTAAAAAGAGTTTCTTTGATTCTCAAATACTTTCTGATGACGACGGATAAGCCTTTTCTTCCCCACCCTTCCCTTGTCAATCACAGCCACCGGAACTCCTAATAATTTGAAACGAAAACGAAGGTATTGCGACCGTAATACATCGTGTAAATCGGCAACATAATCGAAATTCATTTCTTTTAGTTGACGAAAAAGCGTATTTAACCCTGAAAGACCTTTGTGTTTCCCTTTCAAATCGGCACAAAAAAGACTAACGTTGTCGGGCAACATTCGAAAAACGGGTGCTAATACCGGACGGCTTACCACAACGATTTCATGTTGCGGATATTGCACAGCCAACGAATATATCACGGGAATGGTCATCGCCACATCTCCCAAAGCGGAAAAACGAATAACGAGAAACTTTGCCATTTGTTATTTCTTGGCGGCATACAATACCGGATTCAATGCAGGGTCATTATACATTTTCATCTGCTTATATACCTTCATATACTTCCTTCCCGCTTCAATATCGGCAATTAGCTGGTCAATAGCCAATGAAAGATCTTTTTGTTGTTCCGACAAAATATCAAGTTTCTTTTGACAGGCAACAAGATGTTCTTTAGTCGCATTGGTACGATCGACTTCTTGTTGCATGTGGTAAATCTTCAACATTATTATTGAAAGGCGGTCGATTGCCCATGCGGGGCTTTCGGTGTTTATGGTTGCACTGGACAAGGGTTGTATGCCTTTGTATTTGTCTAAAAAATAACTATCAATTAATTCTACCAAATCCGTACGGTCTTGATTTGATTTGTCAATTCTGCGTTTTATAGTTAATGCTTCTTCGGGGGCTATTTGCGGATTGCGGATAATATCTTCGAGATGCCATTGCACAGCATCAATCCAGTTTTTCAAGTAAAGATAAAATTCTATTGTTTGAGGTTCGTACGGATTGTTAATATCCGCATCCGTACTGTCGGTTATGTGATAATCGGTTGTTGCTTTTCGGAATATGTCGTTACACAAGTTGCTAAATGTCATGTTTCAAAAATAGATTTGTTTATAAGAACAAATCTATATAAAGTTTTTTGAAAGTGAATATTTCTTCCTGTATATTTTTACAATTCAAAACAACAAAGAGACACACAAACACAAAGTTCACCCATAGTGCATTTAGATACACTCAAAAACTTTCCACTCTCCACTTTCAACTCAATTTGGGTGTGCCCCGATGGGTCGGGCTTTCCACTGCAATTTTTCAGAGGCTTACCAGCCTCTGAAAGGATTTACGTTTCAATCCCTCGCACAAAGATACCACTAACTCCTCTCCTCCCCTAACTTTTTCTTAACAGGCAGGCAGAAAACCCTACATAATAAAAAGATGAACTTGTAATTTTGTGAGATGTTCACTCCGGCGGAGGTGAGATGTTTATAGCACGACGGTATTATCAAACAATAGGCAACTTCCGACGGAGTTGTATAAAACAATGTTTCCACTCTCTTTCTCAAGTTTCTGAAAGGTTTAAAATATGGTTTGAACTACCGATGCCCACTAACTCGTTCCTCTTCAATCATGTAGGCATTCATCTCGTCCTCTAGGCGGTATTTAACAAAGTCTCTAACAAAGGGGCAAATGCACCGCCTTTTCCTAATTTTCTTTGATACAGTTTAATTTACAGCCTTTATCTGGGACAGTGTCTAATTTTCATTATTATCAGTCTGCTCATCGTCTTGCTCTACTTCAATGGCTTCCCCGAGTAGTGCACTTGCTTCTTCTTGGGGTAGTTCTTGCACCGTTCGTAATTTTCGTTCAATATTCTTCGACTTTTTCTCTGCATCCTCAATAACGTTAGCTGCTTCGTTCAGTTTCTTTTTTGTTTTTGCCAACACATCTCCAAATTTGCCGAATGCCGTTTTTACGGCACTCAAAATCTCCCAAACCTCGCTGGAACGTTTTTCTATGGCTAACGTTTTAAAGCCCATTTGTAAACTGCTCAAAAACGCAACCAAATTAGTGGGTCCCACTACCGTAATCTTAAAATCTCTCTGCAATATTTCAAAAAGCCCCGTTCTCCTTAGTATTTCGGCATATAAGCCTTCCGTCGGTACAAACATAATGGCAAAATCTGTTGTTACAGGTGGATTTATATACTTATCCCTAATATCTTTCGCATTCTTTTTAACAGAGTTCTCAAATTGATTGGTTGCTAATTTGATAACTTCCGGAGTTGAGTTGGCTATATTGTCGTAAGTCTCCAACAAGCGTTGGTAATCTTCATTCGGAAATTTTGAGTCGATGGGCAGCAACAAGGATTTATTGTCGTTATCCTTTCCGGGTAATTTTACAACATACTCCACTCGCTCTTGAGAACCTTTTTTGACAATAGCATTCTGTTCGTATTGCTCTGGTGAAAGAATTTGCTCAAGAATGGCACCTAACTGTATTTCTCCCAAATTCCCTCTGGTCTTCACATTGGTAAGAACCTTTTTTAAATCTCCCACGCCCGAAGCAAGCGATTGCATTTCTCCCAATCCTTTGTGAACCAACTCCAATCGTTCACTAATAAGTTTGAATGATTCATTAAATCTTTTTTCAACACTTTCCTGAAGTTTCTCATCCACTACTATTCTCATTTCTTCAAGCTTTTTGTTGTTATCTTCCTGAAGTGTTTTTAATTTGCTTTCCACTGTTTCCCGGATTTCTTTTAGTCTGCTCTCCGTATCTTTTTTTATTTGCTCTTGCTTGTTCAATAAATCATCAAACTTTTGTTTTTGAAGGTCATTGAACTCCTTTACATTTCGAGTAAAATTCTCCTCAAAAGATTTCAAAGAGTTTGCTTGCTCCGTTCTATTTTCTTTGGCTGATTTCTCTAATTGTTCTTGTAAACCTTTATTTTTTTCGTCAAATGACTTTATAAGCTCTCCCAATTGCTTTGAGAATGTGTCAAATTGATTTTTTTGAGCAGTTGAAAGATCTGTTATTGTTTTTGTTAAAGTTTCTCCTAAGAGCTTAAATGAAGTATTAAGTTCTTCCCGGTTATTCTTAAAAGATCGTTGACTTTCCTCTCTACTCCGTCCGAACTCATCTCTGATTAAAGGATCTATTTTAGAAAGATCCGAATCAATTTTAATCAGTTTTGATTTCAGTTCTTCCGTGCTATCACCATTCTTTTTTCTACTTGTTAAGTAAATGTTGGCAATAACGAGAATCACTAATCCAATAAGTAAAATTGTTGTCATACTTTAAAATATTCTATGTTTTCTTTGCTCGCGAGTTAAATGTCTCTTGTTCTTTTTCATAACAACTAAAATAAGAACTTCTTTCTTAAATACAGTTTGGGGCTAGCCCCAAACTGTATTTCTTTCTTACTTCAGTTGCATTTACTAATCGAATTTACAGAGTTGTGCAACAGACACGTCCGCCGTGCTAAAGCAAAGATCTCGTTCACTCCTTTGGCTCCTTATCTTCTCTAACTCCTCTCCCATATCTGGTTTGCCAAACGTTTGTAGTTGTTATATCTCCATTTGGCGTTGTCTTCCGCAACTTGGAAGAGTTCACCGGCTTCGGCTGGATATTGTTTCAGCAAGGATGTATAACGTACTTCGCCTTTAAGGAAGTTTTGGAATCCAGACCATTCCGGTTCTTTTGAATCAAGAATAAACGGATTCTTTCCTTCTGCTTCTAAGGCAGGATTATAACGCCACAGATGCCAGTATCCGCACTTAACGGCAGCTTCTTCTTCCGCTTGAGATTTACCCATGCCTGCTTTCAAACCATGATTGATACAAGGAGCATAAGCAATAACCAGTGACGGACCCGGATAGGCTTCCGCTTCGCGAAATGCCTTCAATGTTTGAGCCTGGTCTGCACCCATAGCTATTTGAGCTACATATACATAACCGTAAGTGGTAGCCATCAGTCCCAAATCCTTCTTGCGTATCCTTTTACCTGATGCGGCAAACTTGGCAATAGCTCCCACCGGAGTAGCTTTTGACGATTGTCCGCCGGTGTTGGAATAAACTTCCGTATCAATGACAAAGATATTAACGTCCTTACCCGAAGCAATCACATGGTCGAGACCACCGTAACCGATATCGTAAGAAGCACCGTCGCCACCTATGATCCATTGAGAACGTTTTACTAGATATTGTTTCAGTTCGTAGATGCCTTTACTGATGTCGCATTTGTCTTTCGCAGCTTCTACCATTGGGATTATCTTTTCGGCAAGCTCTTTGCTTTTGGCGGCATCGTTTTTGTTTGCAATCCATTCGGAGAATACTTCTTTGTAATCGGCAGGCGTTTGGGCGTTGGCAATGGCTTCGTTCATCAATTTGACAATGCGTTCGCGCAGCTTTTCATTCGCCAACTGCATACCCAAACCATATTCGCAGAAGTCTTCAAACAACGAGTTTGCCCATGCAGGACCCTGACCTTTTTCATTCTTCGTATAAGGAGTAGAAGGCACCGAGCCGGAATAGATAGAAGAACATCCGGTAGCATTGGACACCATTTGACGGTCGCCGAACAATTGAGAAATCAACTTCACATATGGCGTTTCACCACATCCCGAACAAGCTCCGGAGAATTCAAACAACGGAGTTGCAAATTGTGAGTTCTTTACATTGCTATTAATATCAACCAAATGTTGCTTACTTGAAATCTTGTTTATACAGTATTCCCAATGAGGAGCTTCGGCAAGTTGGGTTTCAAAGGCTTTCATTGTCAAAGCCTTTCCGCCTTTCTTCGGATTACCCGGACATACATCAACGCAATTACCACAATCCAAACAATCCAAGACGGAAACTTGCATACGGAACGTCATGCCTTCGAATTGTTTTCCTATGGCTTTCAACGTACTGAAACTTGCATCTTTTTGTTCTTCCGCATTAAGAACGAACGGACGTATAGCAGCGTGAGGACATACGAACGCACATTTATTACACTGAATACAACTATCGGGCGTCCATTCGGGAACGAAAGCTGCTACACCACGCTTTTCATACTTAGCCGTTCCTTGAGACCAAGTACCATCTTCAATGCCTTTGAATGTTGAAACAGGAAGCAAATCGCCGTCTTGTGCATTGATAGGACGAACCACGTTATTAATGAATGCCGGATCGCTATTTGTAACGATTTCATCGTCAGGCAAGGTTGCCCATGCAGGGTCAACGGTAAGTTGTTTATACTCGCCACCCCGGTCAACAGCCGCATAATTCTTGTTTACAATATCTTCTCCCTTCTTTCCGTAAGACTTTACGATAAACTTCTTCATCTGTTCGATAGCCAACCCAACAGGAATCACTTGCGTAATCTGGAAGAATGCCGATTGGAGAATCGTATTGGTACGATTGCCCAAGCCTATTTCCAACGCTATTTGCGTAGCATTGACGTAATAAACAGAAATATTCTTTTGGGCAAAATAGCGTTTTATTTTATTGGGCAAATGTTTAGCAAGCTCTTCATCCGTCCAAACGGTATTTAAAAGAAATGTTCCGTTTTGACGAAGACCGCGAATTACATCATACATTTTTAAATAAGCCTGTACGTGGCAAGCAACGAAGTTCGGAGTGTTTACCAAATACGTGGAACGTATCGGATTATCACCGAAACGCAAGTGAGAAGAAGTAAACCCTCCCGACTTTTTGGAGTCATACGCAAAATATGCCTGACAATATTTATTCGTGTTGTCGCCGATAATCTTGATGGAGTTTTTATTAGCGCCTACCGTACCATCAGCCCCAAGTCCATAAAACTTAGCTTCGTACAGACCTTCACCGCCCAAAGCAATTTCTTCTTTTACCGGAAGAGAAGTAAACGTAACGTCATCAACAATGCCGATAGTGAAATGATTTTTCGGTTCCGGCAAGGCAAGATTCTCAAATACCGAAAGGATTTGAGCGGGAGTCGTATCTTTGGAAGAAAGACCGTAACGCCCGCCTACGATAATCGGCGCATTTTCCTTTCCGTAGAAAGTGTCTTTTACGTCTAAATAAAGAGGTTCGCCGTTAGATCCGGCTTCTTTTGTTCTGTCGAGAACAGCAATGCGTT
>SNRY01000655.1_pt1 | contig 11191 bp, 11 predicted proteins | sample 4693421 | NCBI WGS metagenome assembly SNRY01 (sample SAMN11003215, study PRJNA524138) | termite gut metagenome | isolation source: Bacteroidetes bacterial symbionts from single cell of protist host amplifed... | host: Streblomastix strix ... | reverse complement strand
GATGATGTCCTCCATCAAATGTTCTTTACTTCTATCCACACGCGGATCGGTCAACTCTGTAAAATAACTAATCGGTGTTTGCATAGCTCTTTTTTTCTACAAACGAAATAGAAAAAATTTCAGTATTTAAAATGTGTCAATATATTATTTAAGATGCGTTTGCCCTGGTATGTATCCCGTTCATTTTGAGTATTCCGCGTATCTATTCGGAAGCTAAGAGAAGTCTTTTTGTTATTCTTTCAATTTAGCTTTGATAAAATCACGATTCAACTTGGCGATATGGCTGATGGATATACTCTTCGGGCATTCCGCTTCACAAGCACGGGTATTGGTACAGTTACCGAAACCGAGTTCGTCCATTTTTGCAAGCATGGCTTTAGCACGGCGGGAAGCCTCTACCTTTCCCTGTGGAAGACGATTCAACTGGCTTACCTTTGCCGAAACAAATAGCATAGCCGACCCGTTTTTGCAAGCTGCCACGCATGCGCCGCAACCGATACATACCGCAGCATCCATTGCTTCGTCCGCCACGTCTTTCGGTATCAGAATAGCATTGGCATCTTGGGGAGCGCCCGTATTAATACTGACGTAACCACCTGCCTGCATGATTTTGTCATAAGCACGACGGTCAACCATCAAATCACGAATGACAGGGAAGCCTGCCGAACGCCACGGCTCTACCGTAATAGTATCTCCATCATTGAAGCGACGCACATACATTTGGCATGTAGTAGCTCCCGTTGCAGGACCGTGCGGATGCCCATTGATGTAAAGCGAACACATACCGCAAATACCTTCACGGCAATCGTGGTCAAACACTACGGGTTCTTTTCCTTCATTGATGAGTTGTTCATTCAATATGTCCAACATTTCGAGGAATGAAGTATCGCCCGTAATGTCTTTCATCTGATAGGACTCAAAAGCTCCTTTTGCTTTAGGTCCCTTTTGCCTCCACACTCTGAGTGTGAAACTTATAGTCTTTTCCATTGCTTCTTTAGTTTTTATGCCTTATAGTTACGGGTTTGCACTTTAATGAATTCGTAGTCCAAATCTTCTTTGATTAGTTCCGGTTCTGAGTTCTCACCGGTATATTTCCAGCAAGCCACATAAGAGAATGTATCGTCATTGCGTTTGGCTTCGCCTTCGGGGGTTTGGTATTCTTCGCGGAAGTGACCGCCGCAAGATTCTTCACGGCTCAAAGCATCGTGAGCCATCAACATACCTGTTTCAATAAAGTCGCTCAAACGAAGGGCTTTTTCCAACTCAATGTTCAATTCGTTGGTATCCCCCGGAATACGGACATCACTCCAAAATTCTTTCTTTATTTCTTGAATTTCCTTCAACGCTTTTTGCAAAGATTCTTTGGTACGAGCCATACCTACGAAGTCCCACATGATACGCCCCAGCTTCTTGTGGATAGAGTCAACGGATTGCTTGCCGTTAACGGCTTTAATCTTATTGATTTTATCCTTAATTGCTTTTTCGGTTTGGGCAAACTCCGGCAAGTCGGTAGAGAAACGCGGCACTTGAATTTGGTCTGCCAAGTAATTCTGAATGGTGTAAGGCAATACAAAATATCCGTCTGCCAATCCTTGCATCAATGCGGAAGCTCCCAAACGGTTGGCTCCATGGTCGGAAAAGTTGGCTTCACCTATGGCAAACAACCCCGGAATGGAAGTCATCAGTTCGTAATCCACCCAGATACCTCCCATCGTATAATGGATAGCCGGATAAATCATCATCGGAGTCTTATACGGATTCTCGTCTGAGATTTCCTCGTACATGTCAAACAGGTTACCGTAACGGGCACGAACGACATCTTCACCCAAACGTTCGATAGCATATTTGAAGTCGAGGAATACAGCCAATCCCGTATTGTTCACACCGAAACCCGCATCGCAACGTTCTTTGGCTGCACGTGAAGCCACGTCGCGGGGCACGAGATTGCCGAAAGCCGGATAACGGCGTTCCAAATAGAAGTCGCGTTCGTCGTCGGGTATATCATTCGGTTTCTTTGTTCCCGCTTGCAGGGTTTTGGCATCTTCCAGCTTCTTGGGAACCCAAATACGTCCGTCGTTACGGAGGGATTCGGACATCAAAGTCAGTTTGGACTGTTGCGTACCGTGTACCGGAACGCAAGTAGGGTGAATCTGTGCATAACAAGGGTTAGCAAAATACGCTCCCTTCTTATAACACTGAATGGCAGCAGAGCCGTTAGACCCCATGGCATTGGTGGACAAAAAGAATGTATTTCCGTATCCACCCGTACCTATTACTACGGCATGAGCAGAGAAGCGTTCGATTTCTCCGGTCACCAAATTACGGGCAATAATACCGCGTGCGCGACCATCTATAATGACCAAATCCAGCATTTCGTAGCGAGTGTACAACTTTACGTTTCCCTGATGTACTTGGCGGCTCAATGCCGAATAAGCGCCCAACAGAAGTTGCTGCCCCGTTTGACCACGAGCATAGAAAGTACGCGATACCTGTGCTCCACCGAACGAACGATTATCAAGCGTGCCGCCGTAATCACGGGCAAAAGGAACGCCTTGCGCTACGCATTGGTCAATAATAGCATTCGACACTTCTGCCAAACGATACACGTTGGATTCACGGGCGCGATAGTCGCCCCCCTTGATTGTATCGTAGAAGAGGCGATATACCGAGTCGCCGTCATTCTGATAATTCTTTGCCGCATTGATACCTCCCTGTGCCGCAATGGAATGGGCACGACGTGGAGAATCCTGAATACAAAAGTTAAGGACTTTGAACCCCATTTCACCCAAAGATGCCGCTGCAGACGCTCCCGCCAAACCGGTTCCTACCACAATAATATCCAAACGGCGTTTGTTGGCAGGGTTCACAAGTTTCTGATGCGCTTTGTAGTTACTCCACTTTTCAGCTAACTGACCTTCGGGAATTTTTGAATTTATTTTAGTCATGATGATATCTACATATTTTATAAGTTACAATTTACGAGTTATAGAGAGCAAGCACCTCCGCATAGCGATTTTGCAAAATACCAAACAACTACTGCTGCAAAGCCGAGCATAAGCAACGTTGCGTAGATGTTGCCGATACACCTCCAGCGGTTGAACCAAGTCTTATTGCTCAGCCCCAACGTTTGCAACGCACTCCAGAAACCGTGAGTGAGGTGAAACCAAATAGCAGCCAGCCATACCAGATAAAGCACTGTATATACCGGACAACCGAATGTTCTGCCGATGAAACCGGTGCCATCGGTAGGGGACAGCCCCCCCGTTTCATGAATACCCCGAAGTTCGGCAAATTGCATATTGTACCAGAAGTTGAACAAATGCAAGCCCAACCCGAGACAAACAATAATACCCAAGACAAGCATATTCTGCGAAGCCCATTCCACACTTTTGGGTTTCGCAGTTACGGCATAACGTTCACTCCCGCGTGCTTTGCGGTTTTGGAGAGTCAGCCAGAGTGCATAAATCACGTGCACGCCCACCAAAGCTGCCAACCCCATTGTTCCTACCAACGCATACCAATTTGCACCCAAGAAAGCACAAACCATGTTGTAGGCTTCTGCGCTGATAATCGCAACAAGATTCATCGCCATGTGAAACGTTAAGAACAGGATAAGTGCAAGCCCCGTAACGCTCATAATCACTTTCCTTCCCACAGAAGAATTAATTAACCACATAATAAATGAATATTTAAAGAATTATTTAATTATATTAGAGTATTTGCCTTGGTGCAAAAGTAAATGAATTGCCTGTATTAAACAAAGGATTAGAGAAAGAATTCCTTAATGGAAACAAAGAAAATGCAGCAGGAAATATCTATTTTTGCCGGAAAGAATAAATATAACGATACATACTAATAAATGTTTGTCCTTGATTTAATCAACAAATATTATCGGGAAGACAATGAATTGAAAAGAATATTTTTGTCGCACGCACATTCCGTAGAAAGGAAGGCTTTACAGATTGCCGAAGCACATCCCGAACTGAATGCAGACAAAGAGTTTCTATCCGATGCCGCTTTGCTTCATGATATAGGGATATTCCTGACTAATGCCTCCGGCATATATTGTTTCGGGAAGTATCCATACATCTGTCACGGTTATTTGGGAGCAGAACTCATGCGCAAAGAGGGATTTCCTCGCCATGCACAGGTCTGTGAACGGCATACGGGAGCCGGACTTTCTCTGAACGAGATTATCAAGCAACACTTACCCATTCCGCATCGGGAGATGGTTCCACAGAGCATTGAAGAGCAGATTGTTTGTTTTGCCGATAAGTTCTTCTCAAAAGCACATTTGGAAGAAGAAAAAAGTATCAAGCAGATTCACAAAAGTATTGTCAGATACGGAAAAGAAGGGCTTACACGTTTTCTCGCCTGGGAGAAGTTGTTCCTATAAACTCATATCATTACTTGTTGTATTTTGCGAAATAATTATCAATTTCAGGACGCAATTCAATTCCTACTTTTTCAAAAATGTCGAGTAATTGTTGATATGCTCCTTCTCCGCCAAGAAAATCCCAAAATTCGTTGGCTACTTTCAATTCATTTTGCAAATCTAACATACCACGCATTGTCCAACGGTTGTATGGTTTTGGATCGTAAGGGTTATATGGAATTGCAATTAACGTTTGAATATTCGCAGTCGGATTTGTTGCCAAAGTCGTTGCAACCCATTCTAAAAGTGTCCGTTTAAATTCTTTGAACCCACCGGCATTGGGTTTGGCGGTTTTTATATCTATCAGATAGATTGTTTTATCACGAGCAATCACTTTTAAGTCGACTTTTGTTGGTTTTACTGTCTTCATTTCTCCAATTTGGCAAACCTGTCTGATTGCTGTTATTTCTTCCGGCTTATTTGGCGTAATTGTAGCAGTTGTTAAATCATCCATAATGTTTTGGATGACAATATGGGCTTCTGAAGAAATCTGTGTACCTGCAACTTGTTGTAATGATGCTGATTGAAAGTTCACCAAAGCCAACTCTTTGGCAATCGGTTCAAAAATACTTGTCCCGAAGTTCGTATTTAACGAATGAATGAAAGAGAATAACGCCATCCTGTCTTTTCCCAAAAGCCGTGTATGGAAAGGCATAGAAGCAGGCTCGGGATGATAATTTTGAAACTTATTACGCAAACTGTCTTTTAAAACAGTTTTCACCTGCAAAATTTGTTCAATTGTTAGTGCCATTACCGTATGTCATTTAGAGACTTCGCATTAATTTTTGCACCATAATTATTTACTTTTCAAATGAAATATCGTTTCCGAATAAGCCGTTTTATCCTTTTCCGTTCTATTTAATACAGGGCGTTTGAATTGATTTATTATTTTCATTCCGGCATTTTCGGCAATGGTGGGATGCATATTGTATTTATCATTTGCCACTAAAAATACATTGTAATCATTAGCTAAATATTGTTTGCAATTATTCAAAACCTCGGAAATACCTTGAATATAACTTTGCTTGGCATCTTTGGTTTGCCCTTTAGAAAGCGGTCCGATTTCCCATTCGTCTTTGCGTTCAAAACCGAACAAATCGTAAGCGTAAGCGTGTTGTTCGTGGTAATCAATCAACCCAACGTAAGGGGGGGACGAAAAAATACCGCTTATTTTCTTTTTTTTAAGTAATTGTCCAAATTCGGGATTTTTTTTCTTGACTTGTTCAACCATATTAATCTCTCGACTATCTCCGGTTAAACAGAGTTGGTAGGTGTTTGTTCTTAATTTATCAAATTGCAGCAACCGGCTGATTGTGTCTTTTGAATACGTTTTCCACCACTTTAAAATTGAGAATAATGGTTTGCATATTTTGCCGTGTTTACTGCAATAATAGGTAGTCGTTACCGGCTCTAAAAGTGTGGCTAAATCGGCATGGGTTGTCGCTCGACAACTGCGAATTGTCCGGCTCAAAATAACGCTGACAATTTTCTTTGTTTTGACATTTTTGATTTTCTTTATATCTTCAAAAACAAAATTAATTTCGTCCCGAATATGTTGCGAATACCATTTATCTAAAAATGTATCGTTTGTTTCCTGACGTAATTTTATATTATATTCTTTTACCAAACGTTCAAATAGAGGTAAAAACAAGGCTTCTTTTTCTTTTCCATATTCCGTTTCGTTGATCTCGCCGTTTCTCAAACGATATTTATAATCCGGCACAGGAAAATATTGAGTATTAAACACATTCAATTCTTGCAATAGCTTTTCCTCAAACTCAACGGCATTTGAATTTTTAATGAAATATTCTAATGCTTTCGTTATGCGTGTTACTTCATATTGAATATCGGCAATTTCATATTTCATAACTTTACAATTTCCTATCAATGTGTTAAATACCGAAACATCAATTCCAACGCCGTGCATACCCAATTCACAAGCCTGTACCAGAGTTGTTCCGCTACCCGAAAAAGGGTCAAGAACAATATCGCCCTTCTTAAAATAAGTTTCCGTTTTAAATTTATCTGTGTGACAATCTAAGAAATATTCCACTAATTGCGGAATAAATTTGCCCTTATAGGGATGCAACCGGTGTACGTGCTTGGTTGTTTCGGCTTCCTTGTATTGGTCGAACGATAATGCCCAATTCAAATCATCGCCCAACCGTTCTTTGAAATTAACCTCCCGTGAGCCGGTATAGGAATTATAATAATTCAGAAGGTCAATTTGAGAGATTTGCGTTGAGCCGTTTCTCTCGATTTTCTTAATTCGACCATATTGAATGAGATAGGTTATATTGGAAGGCGTAACATTCTTGCCAATATAATTTGTCGCCCATTCGCTGGCTTCTTTGATTGTCAATAAATCACTTGTTTCTACCATTTCTTACTTTTATGCAAAGGCACTGCGGATTATATCATTCTAAGTACGTATATCCGTAAAGCCCCGAACGATAATTCGACAAGAACTCTTTTCCTTCCTCTACCGAGATTCTCCCTTCTTTAATGGATTTCGCTACCCACGTCTCCAACGTGCGAACCAATTTCTTCGGGTTGTACTGTACATAATCCAATACTTCCGCCACTGTTTCCCCGTCAATAATCTGCTCAATGTTGTAACCCGTTTCGTTTACCGAAATATGCACAGCATTCGTGTCGCCGAAAAGATTGTGCATATCGCCCAGAATTTCCTGATAAGCGCCGACTAAAAAGACTCCCATATAATACGGTTCGTTGTCATCCAAATGATGCACGGGGAGATAGTGCGACACATTCTTAGTAGAAATAAAATTGGCGATCTTCCCATCGGAGTCGCAAGTAATGTCTTGCAAAGTAGCCAGCCGGTCGGGCTTTTCCTCTAACCGGTGAAGGGGTATAATGGGGAATATTTGATCAATAGCCCAGGAGTCCGGCAAGGATTGAAACAAGGAGAAGTTACAAAAATACTTATCTGCCAATAACTTGGAAAGACCGCGAAATTCATCTGGGATATGTTTTAGACCTATGGCTATCTGATTTATCTCGCGAGCGATAGACCAATATAAACGTTCTATCTGCGCTCGTGTCTTTAAATCCACTATGCCATGACTGAATAAATCAAGCGCCTCTTCGCGTATCTGCTGGGCATCGTGCCAGGCTTCCAACATCTTGTTTTGGTTCAGCGTATCCCAGATAACATATAAATCGCGCACCAACTCGTGGTCGCCTTCCGAAACTTCTTCATTATCTTCCCATACCGGTTGCGTGGTTGCTTCCAACACTTCAAACACCAGCACCGAATGATGAGCCGTAAGCGCTCGTCCGCTTTCGGTAATAATGTTGGGATGGGGTATCTTGTTCTTATCACTTACATCTACCAATGTGGAGATAGAGTCGTTTACATATTCCTGAAGAGAATAGTTCACGCTACTCCCGCTATCCGACGAACGAGTTCCGTCGTAATCCACACCCAGTCCGCCGCCAATATCAACAAACCCCACCTTAAATCCCATATTATAAAGCTGTACGTAAAACTGAGACGCCTCGCGCAATGCGGTTTTAATACGGCGAATTTTAGTTACTTGGCTGCCTATATGGAAGTGAATCAGCTTCAAACAATCCTTCATGTCTCTTTCTTCGAGAAAGCCGAGGGCTTCGAGCAATTCACTGGAAGTCAACCCGAATTTGCTTGCGTCCCCTCCCGAATCTTCCCATTTTCCACTGCCCGAAGAAGAGAGTTTGATGCGTATGCCAATGTTGGGGCTTACGTTCAGTTGCTTTGCCATCTTGGCTATCAATTTCAGTTCATTGAGCTTTTCGACTACCAGAAAAATAGACCTGCCCATCTTCTGCGCCAAAAGGGCTAATTCAATGTAGCTTTCATCTTTATATCCGTTGCAAATAATCAGGGAATCATCCGTATTGATAGCTATTACCGCATGCAATTCGGGTTTTGAACCGGCTTCCAATCCCAAATTAAATTTCTTTCCGTGACTGATGATTTCCTCCACCACCGGACGCATCTGATTCACTTTGATAGGATAGATAATAAAGTTTTGAGCCTTATATCCGTATTCTTCCGCTGCCTGCCGGAAACACAGCGATGTATTCTCAATGCGGTTATCCAAAATATCAGAAAAACGCAAAAGCATGGGCAATGCCACGTCTCGCAACTGCAACTCGTCTATCAATTCTTTCAAATCAACAGCCACCCCGTTATCACGCGGCGTAACAACCACATGCCCCTGTTCGTTAATACCAAAATACGAAGTTCCCCAACCGGTAATGTTGTATAGTTCCTCCGAATCTTCAATACGCCATTTTCTCATTTCTTATTTGTCTGGATAATAGTGTCATGCAAAATAACTTCCCGTATATTTACGAATAACGAGTCGCAAATATAAGTTCTTTCTAGTCTCTTTGCTACATCTGCACAAGAAAATCTCTTGCTTTCACTTATTATTTCTATCCATATAATATGAATCCTTCGGATTCTTTTTTGCCCTTTTAGCTTCACACTATTTCTATCCCGTATTTACTTATTTCTCCGAGAAAGTCGGAAACGTCCGAATCCCGTTCAATTAAAACTGGTTCAATTCGGTCATCTATCTGACGCCTTAATTTCCAAAGTAACGGGTGAATAGAGAAAAAATCACCTTCTATGTGGTTCACCACAACTGCAACATCAATATCGCTATCTTCTCTGAACGAATCTTTTGCATACGACCCAAACAAATACACTTTCTCCACTGGGAAATATTCTTTGACTAAAGCTTTATAGGTTTTAACCTTATCTATAGCTTCTCTTTTATCCATTGCTGCAATGTTTTGAATGCCTTTTCAATGGTTTGATGACACATAAAACTTACATAGAGATAACGCTTGTTTTGAAGCATTACCTCTGCTGTTTCTAAGTCATAGTCCGATAAATCAATCCAATATTTTGTTTTGGTTTCCATCTTTTTATTTTATATCCCCGCATAAAGAGGCAATCTTTGGAGTATGGTTAATAAGGATATTATTCATATTATTGATGTTTGGGGTCATCAAATAACATAAGAAATAGATTGTTTGTTTTAAGATGCGTAAAGCAAAAACTTTATTTTTAGCACACCGTAGTGTCCTTCGCTACGGTGAACATGAGGAGAAAGGAAGTAAGAATACTACGCAGGTAGCTTGGATATAAACAAATTTAGTAAAAACTTCGTATAATTTCTCTTTCTCAATGCGTCCTCAAGCGGGCGCAATCTATGGGAGCATGTGGAGAATCCACTTAATTCCTTGTCGTACAAGAGGCAGGATTCCACAAACAACGCATAACGTATGTTGGCAGGTAATTTGAGAGCCCGAATAAAATTCATTCGTATTTGTCGAATGGATTGTTCATAGAAAGCTTGGTCTTTTTGTATTCCCAATGCATTCCTATCCCTCAACATTGCAAGAGTGATGTAGTGGCTATCTAAACTCTTCGGTTTTCCTTTTGCCGTCATAGTTATACCCATCATGTTCCTTCTGTATCTATAAACACAAGAAGGAATGACTACTGCCTTTTTGCATAACGGAAAAAGTAAATAAGCCATAATAGTATCCTCAAACCAATACTTTTCGGGAAAGTGAATTTGAGTAAACAATTCCGCCCTGAACACTTTTCCCCACGAGAAACCTTTCAGAGTGCCCAACGCATAGTTTATTATCTGTTTCTGTGGATAGAGTTCCTTTTTTATGATTCGCCAGTTATTATTGAACATTTCATGACCTCCCTCCACAATGTCTGCATCTTCTGCAAAAGCTGCATCCATCCACGATTGGATGGCATTTGAACTTAGATAATCATCGCTATCAACAAAAGTTACATATTTCCCATAAATCTTTTCTAATGCAGCATTTCTTGCCCCTGAAAGCCCTCGGTTTTCTTGCGTTAGAATGGTAACTCTCGAATCGTTTTCGTATTGTTTCAATATTTGCCCTGTGTTATCTGGTGAACCATCATTAACCGCGACAACATGGAATGAGTATTGTGTTTGCTGTGAGAGAATAGAATCCATACATTCTTTGACGTATTTTTCCACTTTATAACAAGGGACGATGATTTGTAAATCGCACGTGGGAGGTAGAATTTCGTTTTCGCAAACGCTACTGGTAATGGGGTTTGGGCTGGTGTGATGAAGTAGTTGTTTTGCTTCTCTCGCATCGTTCTCGGAAATTCCCTTTTTGAACAGATAGGTTGATGCAGTCAGCATAACTTCAATAGTTTTTAGGTAGATTTTACCCCTCACAATAAAATTTATAATTGTCTTATTCATAGATTATTACATTTGAAAATTAGTCCTTGATTTATATAGTTTAAAAGCATCTAAACAATGTCTGCTTAAATATGCCTGTACGCAAACCTAGAGGGAGAGATTTATCCCAAGAGCAAAAGCAACCGGGCAAGGAGATTAGCTCTTTTAGAGTGAAAGTAGAACATGCTATTGGACGAGTAAAAATTTTCTGTATTTTAAAGAGCGATATCGTTGCCACAAACTTCTTTTTATTTCGGGTTCATGGTTTGTCATAAAAGCATCTATATTCATACTTTTCATGGCTTGTACAACAGGGCAAACGCATCTTAATTTATTAGGATTTTCAATAAATACTCATTATTCCATCCAGCATCCAGCCTTTTCCCTTTCATACTTCTCCTTTTGGATTGTTCATGTTTGATTAGGTTAAGGGCAATTCGATTAAGCATGGAAAAATTTTGCGCTGCATAGCCTTCTCTTTTCCGACTATCGTCCT
>SNRY01000653.1_pt1 | contig 11216 bp, 5 predicted proteins | sample 4693421 | NCBI WGS metagenome assembly SNRY01 (sample SAMN11003215, study PRJNA524138) | termite gut metagenome | isolation source: Bacteroidetes bacterial symbionts from single cell of protist host amplifed... | host: Streblomastix strix ... | reverse complement strand
AAATGGAAGAGTAATCAAACCTATATTGATTGTATTAAAAGATACGTTTGCAACAACAAGAGGGAGTGAGTCAAAAGTAAAAATAGCTTCTGTTAGTAATAAATCAACAAGTGAACCATTTGAACTTTTTGGTATTGATGGGGAAGCTGAACAAACCGAAGAACCTGTTAATAATACAGATAGTATATCTTCATCTTCTCTCACTCAAGAAGAAGATGATTATCCTTCTATTCCATTATATAATTTTATACCAAATGGTACTCCAACGGATCAGATTGTAAACAATGACATACCTAATATTAAGGGTGAACTTTCCATTGGTAATGAATTATATATTAATCTTTTGGTTAATGGGAATTTTTATACGGTGCTTATTTCTTATGATGGTGGAAATGTAATAACCGTATATGTTCCAAATTCTCTTTTAATTGCAAAGACCATATTAGTAAAAGTTCCTAAATTCAGTACCGACAGTTTATCGTATGTACTTAGGGAAGAACTTGAAAAAGATACATTAACAATGAATCTGGGAAATCCAATAGAGGTTATTTTAACGGTAGAAAATACGCTTGGGAAAAAAGATTTTGAAACTATAAAAAATTTAAAAAATCTTACCAAACTTGATTTATCAAAAAGTACAAATACCTTTATTCCAGATAGTGTATTTGTAACTGAAACTACATTTTATCTTTGTCAAATTACTTTACCAAATAAATGTACTGTTATTAATCCACGAGCATTTTATGGATGTATTTTTTTAGAAAAAATAATTGGTTTTGAAAATATTAGGGAAATAAAAGAAGAAGCGTTTTCAGGTTGTATATTATTGGATGTGGAGTTACCTAAAAATTTAAAAGTTTTAGAAAAAAAAGCGTTTTATGGTTGTTCTGGTTTGAAAAAAATAGAGATTCCTTACGATATTCAAGAAATAGAAGAATCTGTGTTTGAAAATGCTGGACATCCAGATGGTATTTTTAGATTTCCTTACCATGTGTTATTAATAAAAAAGGCTGCTTTCAAAAATTCCAATTTTGAATGTAGTTTGACTTTTCCTGAATACATGAATAGTGTAGAAGAAGAAGCCTTTCAAGGTTCTAAATTCAGTGGTCATTTGGAAATTACTGTTGGTATGTGTAATTTCGGGAATAGAGCATTTGATAATATGAATAATATTAGAAGTTTTGGTTTTAATGGTAATATATTCAGAATAATTGGAGGTGCAAAAGAAGGAGACTATGTTTTTTACAGTAGAAATTGCGTTTTGATTAATTTTGGAATACCATTTGACCCGAAAGAAAAAAATATTAAACAACTTGGAATTTCCTCACAATATTTCGACAATCTGTTTAAAACTAATTATACTGATGAAGAATTAAACGTAGGTATAATTCCAATGGTATTAGAAAATGTTCAATATTATGTGAAAACAAACGGATTGGTTAAATTAAGTAATATAGAAGATAAAAAAATAAGTAATACAAATCTCATAGGTTGTTATCATTTTTTTGAAAATCTTGATTTTGAAGGACAATATTTAAACAGACATATTCAAAATTATTTTGCTGGATATGCTATGATTTATTTACACGATAATGTGTCTGTTCCTCAAAATGTTTTAAAAACATTTGTTAAAAATAAAGAACAGGAAATTTCAATTTTTTGTGAAAATAATGTGGATTTTGCAACTAATTCATTTTCAGATGTGAACCTTGAAAAAATTGAAATAGTGGAAGGAACAACATCTATTAGAAGTGATTTTTTAAGTAAAAATACTGGTATACCGAAAGATATATTTCTTGTTCTAAACAACTATAACAATATTGATGTTAGTCAGTATGCTTTTACCGATGTGGATAAAGAAGAAGCGTTGTCTTATGTATTACATGCTGGAAATCCAAAGGTTAAAATTGTAAAAAATATAGCTTTCAATGTACTTCAAATAACAGAACCAATAGAGAGGGCTTATCTAAGTGAACCATTAACTATACCTCATGTTGATGAAGATTTTATTGGACATAATGTCAGATATAATGATAGGAATTTATTTGCAAATACCCCATTTAAAGAAATAATTTTTCCGTTTAAACAATCTGTTGAAAACCCAGATGTATATGAGGGGACATTAAAAAGTATTGAAGACAATGCGTTTGCGGATAATCCATATTTGGATATTATTATTGGACTTGAAAATGTGGAAAGTCTTGGAACTGAAATATTTTCTTATACTCCAAATATTCATAATCTTTCTTTTAGTAAGGTTAAAAATATAAAACATGCGTGTCTTGCACATAGTTGTGTAACAAGTATAAATTTTTATGGAAGTCCTCTTAATGGTAATATTGAAAATAATACGTTTGCTGTCTCTCCTTATCTAATGTATGTAAATTTTGAAAATACCAAATTGACTGAGATTAAAGATTATATGTTTGCGTATTGTACAAATTTAATGATGGTAATTACAGGTCAAAATACTAACAAATCTACTAATAGATATACAAATCATAATTTTATTGGTGGTCAAACTTGGAATATTGAAAGGGATGAAAATGGAAATCCTATTTATGACGAAAACGGGAAAGTTATTCTTAAAGATGATACTGAGACTGTTCCATATCCTTATTATCCTAATTCAAGTATATCTTATATTGATAGAATAGGAATTTATGCGTTTTCTAATTGTCCTTCTTTAAAGATAAATGTTCCAAGTAGTGTTAGAATTATTGACGGATTAGCATTTCAAAATTGTGAATATTTGGAAATAGGTCTTAATGAAGGACTTGAATCAATTGGACAATTTGCATTTTGGAATTGTAATGGTTTAATTTATGTTAATATGCCAAGATCGGTAAGATCCATAGGGAAAGGTGCGTTTAAAACAAGAAGTCCGTTTCATGCCATTTATGTCAATTATAATTGGGAAAGAGATGAAGAAATTATTCCTTATAGCCATGAAGTATATCCATTGGGTCAAGTTTTTGCAAGAGTTCCAGATGATTATGTAAGACCTCCACAAGACGTTTCCACGAATGTTAATTATGGGATTAATATGATACATTCAGCCATGTATTATGATAAAGGATATGGTAAAAAAAGGACTATCAGTAAAATGATGAATCAAATTGAATTAAAAAATTGGGAAAAAAAATATGGCAAACCAATTGTAAATTCAGAAGGATTTAAACTTTCTACGGGTGGTCATATAATTTCCAAATATAAAGGAACGGGTCCAAATGGGGGTAGAGGTATATTATATACTCAACCAGAACAATTAGGATGGAGACTGTCGTATTTTATGACTGTACATAGAGTAATGTCTATATTACCACATGTTAAAAAATGGATGTATGAAGGTAAAGGTAAACATCATAAGAAATACAAATGGGATCAAATTACAAAAGAATTAGAAACATATTTTAATAAGCCTAAACGTTCTATAAAAATTACAGCAGAAGAAAAAGGGAGTATTATAAAAGGAATTAAAGTTATTTATGATAGCAATGAATATGTAACTAACTATACACATGAAGAAATTGCAACTCTTAATGTAGAACCTTCTCCTTCTTATCCAAGTATGGAAAATATTGATGTTGTTACTGTACATGAACCATTATTAAATATAAGGATACAAGAATCTCACGCACTTCCATCTTTTTTTTCACCTCAACTTCCTTCTGTGACACTTACTATGCCAAGTTCTATAGAAGGTCTTTTCATTAGTGCGAGAAATATTAATGGAGAAGTGATAGGTAGTAGAAACAGAGTTTCTTTAATTCAATTCTCACAAAAACTTAAGGAACAACAGAGAGAATACAAAGAATATGAAAATAAACCCGAAGAAGAACCATTTAAAGTTCCTGAATGGGAATTAGACTATGAACCAAAAGTTAGTAAACCTGCTGTACAATTTGTTGAAGATGGTGTTGATGCAATAACTGTATCAATAAGAATGGCTGAAGCTATTAGAACTGCTGCTACAACATCAACTGGAATAACAGCAACAGTGGCTCTAACAACAACTGTTATTAATGGTATTATGGGGGTTACGGCTTGTGGCGCACCAGGGGTTGTTGGTAATTTTGCTAATATTGCTAATAATATTGGTAATATTGGTAATCTTATTGATAATATTGGTAATATTGGTAATATTGGTAATAATCTTGGTCATCTTGCTAATCTTGGTGGTTTGGGTGGAGAAATTCCTGCTATGATAGGTGCTGGTCCTGGTCCTGTTGCTGCTGTTGCTCCTCCTGTTGCTGGATTAACAGCAGGTGCTGTTTTAAACGGTATAAGTTATGTACTTTCTGTTATAGCAACTATAGCTACAATTGTTACGGTTGTACTTGCCGTATTGGCTTTAGCTGCTGGTATTGTAATTGGTTTTCTTTATGCTTTTTCTGATGTGTTTTCCTATGAAACTGCTACTTATGTATCTAGTTATGGTGCTGTACATACCCCAAATGGTATGGTTATGATTAAACCAAAGTTACCTACCTATATTAATCCTCTTGAAGATCCTTATTATAAACTTTTAAGTCCTGATGTGGATGATGAAGAAGACTTATATATGGAAGCATACATAAGAGATGAAAACAATCAAAATTCTGTGAAAGAGTTTAACACAAATGTAAAAAAATTTAAAGAAAGTGTCAATCTTTACGAAAATAAAGTTAATAATTATAATAAAATAAATAAACAAATATCTTATGATGGTTCTTTAAATAAAGATAATACTTTTAAAGAAATAATTATTGATAGAAAAAAAGCGAATGAAACACCATCTCCATCTAATCCTTATATTACGATACCAAAGGATTATAATCCTAATGAAGATTAAATAAAAAAAAAGTCTATGAAATTAATCATAGACTTTTTTTTATATTAAATGATTATCCGCAATCATACCACCAAATTATTATTTATTTTATTCAATGATATGACTACGGTTTTTTTCAATCTATATTTTTTTAGCTTACGCTCGTGGTTGTAATTCCCACTTTATTATCCAATGAAGGATAACTAAGTCACTTCGAGATTGTTAATTAGGTTTATCAGTTATTTTGATTCTACCTTCATCCTATTTAAGTATCGGTTTTCATTCTAATAACCACAGAGCATCGGACTTGTGAAGCATCCGAAGGTGTGTTGTTCAATGTCACTAATTAACTGCTACTTCCATTACTGAAAGTCCTCTAACCTGATTTACTTCAATTATACCATTTATTAAGTGGTATTATTGCGGATAATCAGATATTATAATTTACTACTTAGCGAAGTTCATTCGGGTTCCATTGTACCAAGTTATCAACTTGAATAGTTCCGTAGAATTTGTTACTGATAAGTTTCTTAGCGTAACGTGTCATTAACATTTTAACAGGAGCCATGTTGTTTACATTGTACATAGTAGGAGTAATTGCAAGGGGAATATAAGGAGCGTACACATAACCTGTATCAAGTAATGAATCTCCTTTATGTCCCATAATTAATGACCATGCTGGTGCATAAGGATCAACAACTACTTGGTAACGACCTCCAAGAGAACCGATTTTTTCAATACCCAAAGCATATTTGTCACTTTCAGCACTTGCGTCCGTTACGTGGAAATATTCTAAGTCATTGAATACGGCAGAAATCTCAGGAGAAACAACTAACCAGTTAGCACCACCACGAAGGGTAGATTTCTGAATTTGAGCAGAAATTTGGTTAATAGCTGTAACTAATGTTTGGTTCCAGTCTTTTTGTGTGTAGTTGGTAGAAGTTACGTTTAAAACTTTCCATCCGTAATAGTTCCAACGAAGTCTCCAAGCACCATATTTACGCAAATCTCTAAGGATTTCACGGTCAACTTCGGCAGCGACTTGTTCGGAAAGAATAGAGGTAAGTTCGGCTTCCGCATCAATATTATGGAAAGCAGCAACGTCTTGAGCCATTTCAGGAGACCATGTTGCACGTAATTTTCTTTCAGTAACGGAAACAACAACTGAATCCAAAGTGAAAGAAACTTCTGCAATCTCTGTTTCTAATTCAAGAGAATCGTATTGCGCCCAAACAACTTTGAAAAGTTCTTTGATACCAGCTTCACCACTATTAGTACCTAAACTGTCAGGTTGAACACCTACATAACCTTCTTGTGCAGAACCTTGTAATTGAATAGGTTTGGTAAGGTCAAGTTCGATATATACAGCACCCTTAGCATCACAAATACTTTTGTAATCAACTAATCCTGTACCATATTTTTGTGTCATTACACGGTAAGGAATACCTTCAAATGCTTTGAAAGAAGCGAATTTTTCGGCTACTACTCCACTGGTAGGGGTAATCGGTTTAACAGCCAATACTTTCATGGAAGCAAGGAACTCTTCAGTGTCCATTTCATTTCCATCTGGTCCTGTTAAACGACCTGCATTGTAAGAACTAAATCCAGTAACCTTTAATAAGATATTATGGATTGTTGCGTCATTGTGAGAAGGGAAATCCTTAATTTGACCTGTGAAATCTTGGTATTCACCATCTACACGTAAAGTAACAGGGTTTGCACCACCTACTTTAATGGTAACTTTACCTTTTGATTGGTCGAACAAATAGTCATTGTAGAATAAATCATACAATGTTTTTGTCATGTAAGTATTTACAGGGGGATCTTTAGGATCGGCAGGTTGAACAACTTCATCAGGAAGATAATAACGATTATAGTTTTCAGTGGTTCTATAATCTAAATTTTCCCTCATATCGGTTGTTTTATCCCAATTTTGTTCAGGGTTTCCAGGTGCAGTTGCACTCGCAGTTCCTGCTTGGGTTTTTGAATAACGACTACCTAATTGTCCTTTATTTTCTACCAAATTCGGATCGTAGTTTCTATTTGCACGGTTGTAACCGAATAGACCTACGTGGCTTCCAGTATCTCCGTCATTAATATCGTCTTCGTCATAACGAATCCAATTTCTTTCAGAAGTACGAGGTTTAATGAAGAACAGTTTACCGATAGGCAAGTTCATTGCTTGTACGGAAACGATTTCATTAGCCAACAATTTAGAGAATACCCTACGGATAATAGGGAATACTACGGTTTCAAATGAACCAGAGTTACTTGAATCGGTTGCTTCAAAAAGAATATGTTTTGCTTCATTTTCATAAAGCGTTGCCATATTTTCTTTGATATATCCGTCCAAACCATCGCAGAATCCAAGTTTTTCCCAACGTTCTTGAACCTGACCTTTAAGTTTTTGCAATCCGTCCTTCTCGATTGAACCGACAAGACCAGATGCTAAAAAGCTATTTTGATTATTTATATTCATACTTTTTTAAAATGCTTTGTTATTTTTTAATAAATAGATTTAAAAGATTGAAATTGTTAATTTTAGTTATTTCTTTCTTTTGTTTTGACCGTATGGGTTATCCATACGTTTCATTAACCCAAGTGTCGCAACGAGGTCTTGAGATTGATAAATCTCTGTCTCTACTATGCTTCCTCTACTTTCGTTAAGGGTAGCTTTTTCGTTTAACGATTCTTGTGAAAATGTGGTGCGCGCTGGTGCTTTTTCTAATTCTTTCGTAATACACTCAAATAGCAAATCGCTTTCTTTCACACTTTTTGCTTCATTGGTAAATCTGTTTACGATTGCGAATTTTTCTTCTTTGGAAGTAGAGTTATTGATTAATAACGAAGTGATATTCGCTAAATTGTGATTAATCAATCTTGCCTCAAAAATTGTCTGTTTTAACGTTTCGGCTGCTTCTCTTAACTGTTTGTTTTCAGCTAAAACTACATCCGCTTTCCTCATTAAATCTCTAATAAAACTTTCATTAGTGTTTATATTCATACTGGTTATACCTTCTTTGTATTCACCACCTATGCTTACATGTCTTCCACCATAACCATTACTTGTAGAACCTAAATTCTTTTGAGTTGAATGAAGACTGTTAAGTCCTCTGGCTCCTTCTTCGATTTCACCCGTTCCTTCTGTATTAGCTGGAACTTCTTCCTCTTTAATAGATTTTAATCTATTTGCCGTATCAGGAATTTCTTTACCGAAAGGCTCACTGCTACCAATTTTTACTCCATGTGCTTTGGCTACTCCAGTAGGAACGCCTCCGTCCATTGAATAAGTTGTTTTTGGATCAGCAGGTTCATTGTTTGCTGGTGTTGTCATGGCTGTTTTATTTTGATAACTGTCGGTATATCCCAAATCAACTTTTCCTTCTTTAATTGCTGAATCTGGAATGTCGATTTCGATTAGATTACCGTCTTTTTGTTGTGATTCAAAGCGTCTTGAACCTTGTGTACCCATTTGCTGTGGTTGTGGTTGTCCACCTCCCATTGCAGGATTACCCATTGGGCTACCTCCACCATTTTGAATCGGTGGTCCCACACTTTCTTCTTGTGGTACTTCTTCTCCCCCAAGTCCACCTGCATTTGGGTCTCCACCCATTCCGCCTGGTTGTCCGCCGAATTGATCTCCACCTTCAGCACCAAGTTCTCCACCACCTAATCCATCTGCACCTGCTTCGGGTGGTAAGCCTCCTTCTTGTCCGCCTCCGATTTTCTCAACGCCTGCTTCTTGGCTTGTCGTTTGTCCGCCTTGTTCTACTTTTCCCAAGTCAACTAAATATTCTGCACCTGTATTGTCATCTTTAATTGCGATATTTCCATCTCCGTTTTGTTGAACGTAAACTCCGTCATTATCGCTTAATCTTTTGAACACTCTTACGAATGTTTCTTCGTCTGCATTGGTGAGGTCATATACATCATCATCGCCTTTTATGGAATCAAATTCACTCCAATCATCTCCTTCACCGCCTGCATTTGGGTCTCCCCCCTCTGCGGAAGGATCACCACCATCGTTTCCAAAATTACCGCCTTCACCTCCTGCATTTGGATCACCACCACCTGCGGACGGGTCTTGACCCTCTCCACCTGCGTTTGGTTCTTCAACAGGTTGTTCTTCATATTCTCCTTCGGCTTCCGATAGGTATTTATGATATTGTTCTACAATTACATCTTTTAAGATGGTCTTCATAGCGTTTTTAGTGGTATTTTCTATTTGGCTTGTGATTGTATTATTCTCCTTTAAGAGATTAACCACAAACTCACTATTTTTAGGTATTGTTACATTATTCTTTTGAATAGCCATAAACTGAAATATTTTTAGTTAAAAAACTCTTTATTTCTAATAAATAGATTTGAAACACAAAAAGTTAATTACTATTAATAATTCAAAATAATTTTTTATATTTGCACAATATTTTAATTATTAATGATTGTTAAACGATTAAACAAAGAGTATGCACTGAATTTGCACATGGATTTTAAAACGAAGTACGGTTCTACTAATTACAAAGAGCCTAACGTTATTTTTATTGAAGGAAGTACCTATATTTCCCCTACTATATCGAAAAATGATTATAAAGAGGAAATAGAAAAAATTAAAAAAACATTTATTAAAAATGTGAAAGAAATTATAGGAAAAGACACAAACTTTTCTCCTAATATAATAAGGTACTTAAATGTGAGTTGGAACGGCATTAAAATGAATAAGAAAAGCTATCTCACATTTGAAATATATCTAAGACAAAACGAAACTATTCTGTTAAAAGAAATTAAGTCAAAAATAGAAGATATAACCTTTTCAATCTGTGAAGATTTGAAGAAAACTATTCTATTGGAGAATTTCAATACCTATCGGAATAAGGTTTGAATGAATGATATTTATAGGTAAGTCAAATTCGACTTCTTATAGATATGCAAGAACAAAATCTACAATATAAAGATAGAAATCTCCTTTTCGAGATTAAAAGAAATCAAACTGGTTATGGATTCTTAGTTGAAAATGAAGGATTTATTTCACCAAAATGCGATGTAATCAAACAAATAAAGGAAGATATATCGCATAACGATAGTTTTGTAGTCCCCCACCCTTTCATTCTTCCTACTGTATTTCAAAAATATGGTATTCGCAATGCCAACGGTAGAATATATCCAGAAAGAGTATTACGAAAACAAGCTAATGAATATCTTTTAAAAGTACAAGAGAAAAGAGCTATGGGTGAACTAAACCACCCCAATTCAATTAGTATTGATTTAAGCAGGGTAGCCCTAAATGTAGTTAGTTTCGATTGGGAAGGTCATACTCTTATCGGTGAGGTGGAAATTATTACTTCCCCTGGATTTAGAAGACATGGCATTATCTCTTGTCAAGGAGATCAACTTGCCAATCTATTAATAGAAGGGTATAAAGTAGGAGTATCAAGTAGAGGAGTTGGAAGTGTTGAAAAAATAGGTTCCGATATGGTTGTAGGAGAAGATTACGAAATAATCTGTTTTGATAGCGTGGAGTCGCCCAGTACGCCAAACGCCTGGATTTCAAAGACTTCACAAGAAGCAAGACAATATGTAGAGAATGTAAATAACAAACCTTTGAGTAGTTTATTAGGAGAGAAATTAAATCGGTTGGAAAGTTTGGTGCTTTAAATAATAGTAGTACATTTGTATAGTTTAATCTCATCCGAAAGGGAATCAAAACGGGGTTGATGGACTTTCTACAGTCTCGAAAAAAAATGTTTAAACTAATCCTTAGTGGAATAAAAAAAAAACGAGCTAATTAAAGCCCGTTTTTTTCTTTCTCTGCATTATTTTGATATTTCCCTTTCCATGAACCATCTTTGTTGGCAAGTCCTCCATTTGCAGGTGGTGTTTGGTCGTTCAATATCTCTTTTTGTCCCAATCCTTCGTTACCGATTTCTAAACCTTCGTTGTATAATCTGGTTAATATATTTTGGGAAACGATTTGCAAATCGTGTTCATTAAGTCCTATTTTCATTGTATATAATTTTTATTTATGTAATTATTGTATCTCTAACTCTAAGTAAATAAGCCACGTCTTCAATCAATCTATCTTCATCATATTCTTTATTTAGAATTTTCTCTTCTATTGACAATAATCTTTGTTTAGATTGAATATCGTCATTTGACTCATCCAATAGAGGATTAAGAGCGTTCATTACTTCTTCTCTTAATCTATTGAATATATTTTTCTTTCTTTCCGTAATACCCGATTGTCTGGCAGCGATAATCTCTTTAACAAATTCCTTATCCTCTGTGGTAAGTTCCTTATTCTTATCCACATCCAAACGTTCCAATAAAGACGGTAAATTATCAATGCTTACATCTTGGTCGTCTTCATTTAAAGGTTTTTTGTTCTTTTCTTCATTTACATTCTCAA
>SNRY01000652.1_pt1 | contig 11235 bp, 14 predicted proteins | sample 4693421 | NCBI WGS metagenome assembly SNRY01 (sample SAMN11003215, study PRJNA524138) | termite gut metagenome | isolation source: Bacteroidetes bacterial symbionts from single cell of protist host amplifed... | host: Streblomastix strix ... | reverse complement strand
TCCCCTTTAACTTTGCAGCGTAAATAAAAATAACAGTTATAACGATGCAAAAATCGGGGTACATCTCCAAACCTGAAGCCGTCGGGACTTCATCGAAAGTCAATACGGCTATCTCGAAAGTCAGTAGAGCTAACACCCAATCCCGCCCAAGCGGGATTTTATTTGCGCAGACAAATGGGCAAGTTGTATTTTGAGAAGCAAAAAATTTAATTTTTATCTATTGATTAATAGACTTTTAAAGAAAGGAAAGTAAACAATGGGTAACGATGTAGAAACGAGCGAGATGCTTTCGTCTGCTTTGTTTTACTTTACCATTATTTCAAATAACTCGTAACAAAGTTAATAAAAATATTCAATTTCAGTTCTACAATATTTTCATGATTTTCGCAAAACAGTTTGCTATTAACTTTTCATCAGGTATCTTTCCAAAAGCAAATGGCTCTAATTCACTTTGATAAGTAAAGCGTAAACTTTCTCATAAGACCGGAAAATCTTTCACCAATGGAGAATCTGTAATGGTTTTAGTCTGCCAACCGACAGGCTTATTAAAAGCCTGTTGGTCGTGGAAAAGTAATTCAGGCAAATCTTTTTGAAAATCTATAGACTGAATATACTCTGTACATTCCACATCGTTCGTAAATTCAATTAGTAAATGCGAAAATTAGGATTTATATAATTGGAGAAAGGGGGAAAGAAATGATTAATTATTGGAGATGAAAAATGTTTTTGAGCGTAGCGAAAAAGCATTTTTCATCTCCAATAATTAGTTGGGCAGCAAAGTTCTACTGCGACAAAAGTAAAATAGGGAGCCAAAACTCCCTATAATAAGATTCACTTACTTACTTTTGTTTTGACATGAAAAATAAACAATTAATCTGGGTTCAAAGGGACTTTGTTGCAACGAGTAATATATTTATTTTCAATTAATTACAAATAGTATTTTTTGTCCTTTGGCAAAGTATGAATTTGTTAACTATTTGAAAACTATATATTTAAAATAAATTTACAATATGATTAATTAGCTGAATATCAACAAATAACTGTTGCAACAAAGTCGTTCAAAGGTATCAAATTCAATCATTATTGCAAGTAGGTACCTCCAAAAAGAAGATTTCAGAATTGATTAACACTTCTGTGAGTACCGTTTACAGAGAAATAGTTCGCAATAGGGGTAAACGTGGTTACACAGCAATCTATGCTCAAGAAGAATGTGATCTGTGCAAAGAGCGTTACAGGGGAAAGAGGAAGCTCACTCCCGACATGGAGAGAGCTATTAAAAAGAAACTCATCACTGACCAGTGGTCGCCTCAACAGATATGTGGACAGGCAAAATTACAAGGGCTTAGTATGGTTTCCCATGAGCGCGTCTATCAACTTATCCGAGTAGATAAAGCCGCAGGAGGCGATATGTGGAAACATACCCGCCATAAACTAAAGCATCAAAGAAGACCCTCTAGCGGCAAACAGATAAGTATTAAAAACAAAATATCCATAGAGCTTCGCCCCGCGATTGTCGATAAAAAAGAACGCTGCGGAGACTGGGAGATAGATACCATTATAGGGAAAGAGGGCAAAGGAGCTATTCTCACCCTGACAGAACGTAAAACAGGTTTCTTTTTGATGGAGAAGCTCGTATCAGGCAAACAAGCGGTTTCTCTTTCCAAAGTGGCAGTAAGACTTTTATACCCATACAAAGAAAACGTGCATACCATAACTTCCGACAATGGCGCCGAATTTGCCGAACATGAATTTATCGCAAAAAAACTGGGAGCAGACTTTTATTTTGCTCATCCTTATGCTTCCTGGGAAAGAGGATTGAATGAATATACCAATGGATTGATCAGGCAATATATCAGTAAGGGGACAAACTTGGATGTATATACGGATGAATTTATCAAGCTGGTACAGAATAAAATAAACAGAAGACGAGAGAGAAAAACTCTGCTTTCAGACACCGTCTAAAATATTTTACGCATCTTTGTTTTAAGTTGTCGCAGTTAGAACTTGAATCTGCCAACAACAGTTTTTGAGTAGAACATTTTATTGTATGAAAAATAACGGCTATATTTGCCACGCTTGCTTGCAAGTGCGAACTGACTTGTTATTTTTTATGTACGAGGAAGTGTTTGATTTCATATTCTCGAAGGAAAATTCCGCTAAATTTTTTTAAGGAGGGAATAAGATACTCATCCACGTCATATTTGTTTATATGGCGTGGGTTGTTGCTTATTTAATCCTTAGGGTCTTAGCGGAGCTTTCTTTCTTGAATAAGTTAGCAGACCCACGCTTTCTTTATTTTATAGCTGTCTTCTTTGGGGCTGAGAAGGTAAAATAAATTAAATAAAATAAGGTTCATCCGACAAATGCGTAGTTATTGAAATGTGTGTTTAATCATCTATAAATCAACAATAAAAATAATAATGATGAGAATATGTTGTGAGTGGGAAATAACTCCAAAGCCTGATAAGGCTGGAGTTATTCTCACGTAACAACACGGAAAAAAGTTGTAATTTGTACATTTCTCAGAAACCGGCTGTAATGTAGCTTTTCAGATAGTCAACTACGCATTCTCTGGATAAACCTTAAATAATACTATGTTAGACGATCTGAAAGTATTCAAAAGTTTATTTTCTACTAATGATGCGTTTGTAGAATATGTTGTTCAAAGCATTTATTTCTTTGAGCCAGCTATATTCAACGTGAGGTGAATAAACTACTCCGACACTCAACAGCAGAGATGAAGCCGTAAAATTTACCGCTAACGACCAAAATTTTGTGTATCTAGCAAGGAAAGGGAAATGTTATAGTAAAGCAGAGCGATAGCAAAATCACTGAAATCACTATTTCTAAAATTAAACAACAAATTATTTATAATAATTTAACAATGCCATTAATTTATTATTTGATATAAACTTTAATATGTTGAGGAAATGAAACAGTATTTTATTATTGGAATAGTATTAGTAATTAGTGTCTTATTATATCTTTTTTGCAAAAGGATATTATATAAAAAAAAAATCGAGATGTATCCAAGTGGGGAAGTTCATCGCATTTTTTATACAAGATTTAATAAAAAACATGGTGTTGAAAATGTTTTTTATAAAACAGGTGAGTTGAATAAAAAAAAGAAATGGAATAAGGGGCTTTTACAAGGGAAAACTATCACATACTTTAAAAATGGTGAAAAATATGTGATAGAAAAATATGAAAAAGGCATTTTAGTGCAATGTGATATTCATGATTTAGACGGAAACAAAATTAATAAATTATTTGATAGATGAGCATATTTAGTAATTTTCTCAACAAAGTAACGGGACGGCAAGCTTATTTAGATAGCAAAAAAGCAAAAGAAATAAAAAAAGAAAGTGAATCTAAATACGAAGAATATTGTATAAAGACAGAGGAAATCCAAAAATCTTTAAATCAAGATTTAAAGATTTTTGGAGAGCTAAGATTAGTAACGTTAAAAAAAACGGTTGGAGTTTTTTTGTCATATCTTAAAGATATAGAACAGAAAAACAAAGAAAATGGATATGAAGTCTTCGATGGGTGCGATCTTCCTAAAGAATATATAGCTGAACTAGATCAAATCAGTATGAATACTGGTGAAATTCTTAAAACTGGAGGAACAAGCATAGCTTTAGCTGCTGTAGCGACAATGGGAGTACCTACTGCTGTAACAGGGGCAGTAGGTAGTTTTGCAACAGCTTCTACAGGCACGACTATATCTGCATTAGCTGGAGCAGCAAAAATGAATGCGATATTAGCTTGGCTTGGTGGTGGATCATTAGCAACCGGGGGAGGAGGTGTTGCTTTAGGCGGTACTATTTTAAGTGTTACAACTTTCACAGCTACAGGTATCGTTGCCTTAGTTTCTGCCGGATTAGTAGCTTCAAGTATTTTTGCAAAAAAACTCACGAAAACCCAGAAATACGCTAACGAAATAGATATTGCATGTGAAAAAATGGAAGTGTCATGGGTTGCAATGCAAGGTATTAAAGAGCGAATTTATGAACTTACAGATATAACAAAAGAATTATACCACCGCAGTTCTATACAAATTTTATATCTAGAGCCATTAATTCCTGATTTTGATGCTCACCATAAATACCATATATATACATTTCAAAAAACATCTTTAATAATAAAATCTATTAGTGAGTTAGCCAAAACCCCATTATTTGATGATGAAATGAATTTAAGTCAACAAAGTAAAGATATTATCATAAAAACTAAAACAATTTTAAATACTGAATTATGAAAAATAAATTTAGTAAATCATATATAGGTAATATTTTCTCAAATGGAATGGATATAACAGGCGTTTTCAATAGTCTTTGTAGTATGTATCAAGATACCACTGTAACTATGGAAGAAGAAAAGACTAAGAGAGAAAAGATAAACGCAGAAAAGGAAGCTAAACTTGAAGCAATTAAAACTCAAAAAGAGTTTTTTCTAGCTTATTTAGAAAAAACATACGATGAAAGAGCTAGAAATTTTACGAAACTATTTAAAATTATTGATGATGCAATAGCAAAAAATAATATACAACAACTTGCTATGAGTTTAGATAGTTTAAATAAATTAGCTGCTGAATCGCCTTTTAAAGTTATTGCTGATATCAATGCATTAAGTAATGCATTAGAAAAAAAAATCGAATTTGACTTTTGAATAAATTTGAGTTCATCCGCTGAATATGTTCTTGATTTCTTAAAGGTAACTTTTATTATACAAGATTAAAATTATGGGCTTATTTAATTCGTTGTTCCAAAACTCCTCTACAGAAAAACAGATGTATGAGGTGAGAATTAAAGGTTCTATCCAATGTAACGGACCTAAGATGATTAACACAGTTGTTTTAATGGATAAAACACAAATGGAAATGTTTACCGGAAGCAAGCGTTACGAAGCTATTGCAGGCTGGATAAAAGCCAATTATCCCTCCGCCAAGCCACAAAGCAGCTATCGAAATTTCGGAATAGAGGTAAAACAGGCAAAGAAGAAATAATATATCAATAACAAAACATATAATAACCCGTTGGCGGAATTAGCGTAACGCATATTTGACTCTTCCAATGGGTCTGTCGTTTATTTTGTTTAAGTATTGTAAAGCCGTCATAGATGCAATCTTAGCTAATACGCGAGTGAAAATACCTTTTACATCTTTGGCATAATTGCGTAACAACAGAAATTGATCGTCCAATTGAGAGAATACTGTTTCCACTCGTTTTCTCAATTTCCTAAAAGGACTAAACCAAGGTTTGAAATCTTTTTGATTGCTTCTATAAGGAACTTCCAGACGAATATGAGCGGTCTCAAAAAGATTCAATCGGATGTCCTTACTCACATATCCTTTATCCCCAAGTAAGGTGCAACCGGAGATTTCGTACTTTAAGTCATGGAGATACTTGATGTCATGGACAGAGGCTTTGCTCATGTCAAAAGAGTGTACAATCCCCTTTATAGAGCATACGACACGGAAGTTTATAACCGTAATAATAGCGGTTCCGTGAAGCGCAATATCCTTTGGAGGGGGCTTTGGAATAATCCTCTTTGCCTACTTTATTTCGACTACTTCGCGCAAGACGACATACTTCAACAGGCTTGGAATCCACACAATACATATCCTCATACTCATTCAGGCTACTTGCCATGCGCTTGCGGACGGAGTCGGTCAGGTCGAATACATATTTACGGCGGTCATTACATTGTCTTCGGGATATTAAATGCGGAAAATCATCTTTATAATCAGTGGATAATTTGATAAACAGAAGATTCTCACTGTCTATACTTAAGGCTTCTGCCGCCAGACTCAATGCGATTACTTCCAAATCCGAAAAACGGGGACTACTCCACAGCGGGGGATATTTCCCCGTTCATTGGTAAATTCTTTTCCGAATTGCTTGCAGACGTCTAACATTTTATCGAAGTTTGCTTTCAGGTTGTGCATAAGCGTTCGTATTTAGTTGTTTAGTGATTACAAAATACGAATTATGGCGTTTGTGTACAACTTTCTATCTATATTTCTTACCTTTTTTAATTCCGCCAACGGGTATATAATAATAAAAATTATGAATATCGAAATTACGAGTACCCAATTAATTATTGGGAGTGGAATTGCAATCATATTGTTGTTAGTAATCTTTTTAGTTAAAAAGAGGAAAAAGAAACAAGTTGCTTGGATTAAGTGTAAAAAGTGCGGAGAAGTATATCCCGTAAAAGATCAAAATGAATGGGGAGAAAGAAATATAAGTTACAATTGTTCGAAATGTAATTCTGATATTAAAGTCGCTTTTTGTGGTTATTGTGATGACTGTGAAAAATTTATTGGTTTTAGAAAATACACGTTGGGTAATAGACTATTAAGAGGAGCAAAAACAGCAGTAAAAGAAGCAGTAACGGGTTTACTTAACCCTGTTGATGGAATAATGAGTGGAATAAAGACTTTAGAAAGATTGGTAGATAGTATTCCTTCTGCTTCAGCAGCTGGAACTTGTCCTTTTTGTAATAATGTTTATTTGGAATGTCCGCAATGCGGATATACTGTCAAATTTCCTGTTAGTGTTGAACAAAGTGATACTATCGTAAATTGTAGTAATTGCCATACAAAGATGAAACATCCATAAAATTAATAAAATTGTTTTATGGATAAAACACAAATGGAAATGTTTACCGGAAGCAAGCATTACGAAGCCATTGAAGGCTAGATAAAAGCTAACTATCCCGCTGCTAAGCCAATAAAGCAGCTATCGAAATTTCGGAATAGAGGTAAAACCGGTAAAGAATAATATATCAAAAACATATAATAATGACAACTATGAGCTCAAAAAAAAACAAGAAAGCTATAGTGCTTTTTAATAAAATGAAGAATAAAGCTTCAGAAAAGGATGTCAATAAAATTAATGACAACATTGGAAAAAAGAAGAAAGGAAAACTAAAAAGTGTTTGGGATAGTATAATAGCGATGAAAGAACTAATTCTTGACCCTAAAGCTGCTCAATGGGCAAAAGCAATAGCAATAGGAGCTTTGCTCTATGTAATATCTCCCCTTGATGCTATTCCTGATATAATACCTGTTCTTGGATTAACCGACGATGCCGCAATTGTAACTCTCGCCGTCGCAAACTTGGGAAGTGTTCTTGCAAAATATAGAAAATCAAACAAATAGTGAAAAGAAGAAGTTATCCATAAAATAGATTATTTCAATATGAAAATTAGAGAAAAAAATTAGTGCACTCATTATAACATTCACTTAATAAGAGTAAAAATGAAACTTGAATTACAATTATCGGAAATAGAATATCTTATAAAAAAATTCTCTAAGCATTCCATAAAAATAAAATATATTGGATATAATGAAATTGAGGTCAGTTATTGTATAAATATTAAAATAGCAATAAAAGAAGTTCATGAATATTCTGTAGTGCTAAATTACATACCGAATTTAGCTGCACAATTATCTTTGCCAAAAATTATAAAACTTCTGGATACTTATAACGATATTTTGTTGTGGGATACCTCTAAGAAAGAAATTTGCATAAATTTCTCACATATTGACGCACTAAAAGAACTATTAAAAACATATCATATTTCCACTTTTGAGATTCGAGATAATGAGATTTTTTTAGAACTGGTGAATTAGTATTCATTATATCTGAAGTTTGTATATTGGATATATTGTAAAAGCTAAGACTTAACTTAATCATTAGAGCATTTTATCTTCTAAAGGATTTAGAGTTTTCTAAGCCATCCTTTTGGGAATAGATAATTTTATATTACCCCAGACAACCACTGCCACACCGACGCCAACCACTGCCACCTACCTTCAAAACCTTGATTCTCGAAAATTATTGCTATATTTTTGTGTTGCATTACTATTGATGCGGAATTTAAAAAAGAAACATTATGTATATCGACGCAGAACATTTCGACTTATGTATGGAAAAACTTTCCAAGAAACTCACTGAGATTGCCAAAAATCTCAGCGCTTTGGTCAATACGACGGAAGTCTTCGAAAAGGATGACAAGATTCTGGACAATCAGGACCTATGTTTTTTGCTCAAAATGAGTAATCGCAGCTTGCAACGTTATCGCGCCAAAGGAGAATTGCCCCATTTTTTTATCGGTCACAGAGTCTATTACAGAACCTCCGATGTGCGGGCGTTTGTTAACAGGCATTGCGATTATTGGCAGATCAAAGCTTTTGAAAATGGAACAAAAGCAAAGGAAGATTGACCTGCCTGCCGGATTTACCCTTTTCCTCCAAAGAAATATTTTCCTTTTCCCTGCTGTCCCTTCACAACCCCTTTGGAACGCAAGAAAAGGGACATATTTCTGTTTTATAGTGTATCTAAAATTACATCAATCTACAATTTCCGTCCTTTCTTCCTGAGTTTAGCTTTCCTGCGGCGAAGCTCCGCATTGTATTCCATTTCTTTGGCAAAGTTTTCTGCCTGGTAATCATCGCCTGATTGTCCCATATCAAAAAGACTGAAGACTGAACCGGGAGATAATTCCGAACTTCCGTTTTGGCGGATGCTTTCCATCCCTCTTGGTTGATTATCCGTAGCCCTGTGTTCGATTTCATTCCTTTGTTTTGAATTGTTATCGAATAACTCACTGAACACATTAGCCGAAAACTCTTTTCCCAAACGTGAGCCATTCAGGACAGTCCGGTTTTGATAATCAATGAATGTTACCCCGTAAATTCGTCCCGCTTCATTCTCACGGAAAACAACTCCAATTTCTTTCTCCCTCATCAAACGTTTGAACCCTTCTCTGTTGCTTGCTTTTTGCATCGCCTGCGCGATAACCGGACGGAGATTCTCCCGTATCTTTTTCTTTTCGACAGCAGCTTTCGAGAGTTCATAATGCTTTTGCAAAGCCTCATAGCCTACTGCTTTCCCAAACAGGGAGGATTTAAGCGGTCGCCCGACTTTATTTCCTTTTTTATCGATTACGCAGTACAGGATACCATTGTAAGGTTTGCCGTTATGTTCTCCTTTGATTTCTTCTGCTGTTACATTAAACTGTTCCAATAATGTCCGGTATTCCCCGAAAGACTGAAAATAGAAATGATTCATTACCGATTTGGTGATATTACCCACCTGATGTTTTATGTCTCCTTCCTTGTAATCTATCTTTTTCACAGGTGTTTCATCTTGTCGTTGTCCTTTCATTAAGGGGATAAGGTTAAACTCCTGTTCCAATTCCTTGCAAATCTTCGTCGTTTATCTTTTTTCCGTTTTCGTCCACCCGCAAGGATACGATATGCAGGTGTTCCCGCTTGATGTCGGAATGTTTAAAAACAATGTAGGGTTGGTCGCCGTAGCCAAGTTTTTGCATGTACGCTTGGGCGATTTCTGCCAACTGTTCGTTGTCTAATTTATCTTTGGGGTCGGGATTTAACGAGGCATGAAAGACAACCTTCTCCGTTTTGTTGTTCATTGCCAGATAGGGATAAAACGAATCCATGCAATCCCGAATGGAGAATTTTCCGTCGGGAGAATCAAACATCTTCCGGCGATACAGCACCTCCGCCTGATTCTCCTCCACCTTGATTTGGTTGTAACTCAGTACCCCGAAAACCGATTTCCCTGAACTTATCTTGGCAAGCATCTTTCTTTGAGTTGAGCGGTTAAACGTTCTATTTCCAGCTTACTTAAGGCAAATTCCCGTGTAGATTCCTCGACAATCTTCATCATGAAGCGGGCTTTTTGCTCTCCAAAATTGCGAATCAAGGCATGAAAGACCTGATTGTAATTCGTCTTGATTGCCCGAAACTGCTCAAAAACCCCGGATAATAACATCGCATAATCCCATACGGATTTATTCACAGTAACAACTTTTACCGGATTATTCAGTACACAATCCGTCATGAAAGCGGATATACTCCGTTTTCCCGATTGCCTGTATAGGGATAAGAACAATTCGGTATCCTTCTCACTTAGTCGAATCATGTAGCGGTTTATCTGCGGATTCGATTTGGGCTTGCGCCCCCGCCTTCTTTTTTCTTTTTCACCGGACCTTCCGGCATTAACATGTTTCATGTTCATTACTCGTTTCTTTTTAAACGGTTCGACTTGGGAGAACCGTTCCCCCAAACTCGCAGTTTGGGCAAGAAAGGTTTTGGGCAGGAAAAAATGGAATTTTTTGCTGACAAAAACACTTCTTGCTATTGTCTGATGACAATAAAATCCGCCACGATTGACGGACGTTATCAGTAAGCGGAACGGTTATCCGTTATTTGGAGAATGGCTTTTGAAACATACCCATGTTTCCTATCGCTTTATACTCCTTCTCGACAAAATTAAATGATGTTTTGGCTATAACACAGCCTGATAAGCGGACAGTAGCAGACAGTTTACGCCATCTAACGCCAAGAAAAAAACCTGCCGTTTTTCTTGGCTTTCTTTGTATGGAGAAAAGCAGCCATACGCAGATAAAAACAGGGATAACAGCCCGCTTGCATGCAGATAAGCGGGGATAGGTAATCAGATGCAGAGGTAAATGACAATAAACATAAAAACATTTCAGTATGAAGGAAAATAACAGTACAGACAGAAAAGCGGGCAGCAATGCCGGAGTGAAGATTGACACAGGCGCATTTATCCGCCAAGTATCGGTGGCAGGCAGCGATGGAGATATACCCAAATTCTTATCTCCATCCCCCGGGGATACGATAAGCGAAGAGGCTGAACCCGGCGAAAAAAAACCGGCGCAAAGAGGACAGGCAAAAGCGGCAGATTACGAAGGTGTATTCCTCTCCCGGAACGAACTACGAAACCGACAAGGCTTGTATATCGACAGGAACAATTACGAGATACTTCAAACCCTTGTCCGCTCCGTTCGTAGCCGGCGACTCAGTGTGAGCGGACTGGTGGATAACATCGTCAGGTATCATATCGAACGCTACGAAGAGGATATTAACCGGATTTATGAGGAAAATATCCGTAAACCCATAAAAAGCAGAGAGTAATCAATTTGATAGTAACCATTTTAGTAGTAACCATTTTGATATTAACCATTTAATAAAAATCAGTATGAACGATTCCATGAATCATCGAGAAAAAAGTCCTGTGTATATATCCTTTTGTACACAAAAGGGGGGCGCAGGCAAATCGGTCTTTACCACCCTGGCAGCAAGTTACCTGCATTACGAAAAAGGATACAATGTAGCAGTCATTGACTGCGACTATCCGCAGTGGAGTATCCACAAGATGCGCAAACGGGAAG
>SNRY01000651.1_pt1 | contig 11253 bp, 6 predicted proteins | sample 4693421 | NCBI WGS metagenome assembly SNRY01 (sample SAMN11003215, study PRJNA524138) | termite gut metagenome | isolation source: Bacteroidetes bacterial symbionts from single cell of protist host amplifed... | host: Streblomastix strix ... | reverse complement strand
GGAACGAGTGTTCGTTCTAAAAGTAAAGTGTCGCACCGGGCGGACAAAAGCATAAAAGTTCTTTTACATTTGGCGGCATTGTCGGTTGCCACGCGAAAAAAGGATGGAGAACTGAGAGAGTACTACAACCGAAAAGTGGCCGAAGGAAAAAATAAAATGTCTGTCTTAAACGCTGTGAGAGCAAAACTTGTATTGAGAATGTTTGCAGTAATAAAACTTAACAAAGTTTATGAGAAAAATTATCACTTTGCGCTTGCGTAAATCATAAGAAGAACTCAGGTTGATAGTACGGTATGTCCTGAAACGGGTGAGTCTTTTTCATTGATATTGCCCTATGCCAATGAGAGTTGTATGGATGTATTCATGGAGTTAGTTTCAAAAGAGTTCAAGGAATACAGGATAATCATGGCAATGGATGGAGCTTCATGGCATAGGGGGATAAGTTGAAGAAGTGGGAGAATATCATTCCTTTGTTTCAACCTGCTTATTCTCCAGAAGTAAACCCTATAGAAAGTCTCTGGCATCATATCAGGGAAAAGGGTAAATTCAAAAATACCACTTTTCACAGCCTAAAGGAGGTAGAAAACAGGCTGGTTGAAGTAATAAGCAAGCTTGATAAAGAGACCCTCAAATCTATCACGCTTTTCAATTGGATTAAAACTGCTATTTGATAGCGGGTTGGTATAAGAAGTTGTTTCTGACTAATCCATTCAACGCATAGCTGCTGTTTAACCTGAAACGGTTCGATTGGCAGTAGGACAGGGGCAAGGCATGTCGCCTTATTTTCGTGTCATATCCGGCATTTTTTGTGTAGTTTGTTGAATTTTATTGAGGGAGTCAGAGGGGTCAAAAATGGGCTGTTTTTTGTGTAAAAACAGCCCATTTTTTGGTATTTGGTCAAAAATGGGTAGGAAATGGGCAGTTTTTTGCAGGTGGTTTTTTTCTGTAAGTCCGTATTAATCGGGGTTTTGAAAACTAAATGGGTACAAAAGTAGACATTCCGAAAAAAAAAAATTTTCTGTGAATTTGTTTGACTCCGGACGAATGGTTTGTCCTGTATTTTTATATCCCTGAGAAGGGTGGCGTACCCCGCCCCTGCGCCTGTACGTTTATGGTGTGGTTTCGGGTATGTCTGCTTTTTTTGGGGTGTTACGGGTTGAGTTTTATTGACAAATGGGGGTCAAAAACGATGAATTTTCTTTCGTAATTCATTGATAATCAATAGCAAAAAATTGAAAAATGGGCTATCGTATAATTCGCTGATAATTAGTGATATAGGCGGGTATTGGGGTTTTTCAAAAATTTATTGTCCATTTATTTTACTGTGGGTTGTCAATAAATTGTCAGGTTATTCCGATCTAAGGGGCAGGGTATGCCTTGCCCCGATTCCTGCGGTTTTTTGTATCAGTCTGTCAAGGAACGCTTTCGGGCAACCACAAAGGGTTGCCCCTACAAACCTGAGTTCGACGAAAAAAAGGGAATAAAAAGAGGGTAAATATAGTTTGAGTATGTTATTTTTATAGTTGACAATCAATACTATAACAAACACTCAAATCCTATGCTTACCCTGGATAAACTTACTGAAATATTCTGTATTGCAGACGATTTCTGCAAAGAATTTGATTTGGAAGTTCAAAAACATCAAGTAGAAGCTCTTGATAAGAAGAGCTACTACCGCCCTTCTCGAATGAGTGAGAGTGAAATAATGACAATACTTATCGGATTTCATTTTGGAACCTTCCGTAATTTCAAGCATTATTACCTGTTTTATGTCCAAAAGCATTTGAGGGGAGAGTTTCCTAATTTAGTATCCTACAACCGCTTTGTTGAGCTACAGAGTAAGGTTTTCATACCATTTGTTCTTTTCTTGAAACTGATTTGTTTTGGACAATGTACGGGCATAACTTACGTAGATAGTACCTGTATTCGGGTTTGTCATAACAAACGAATACGGCGCAATAAAGTGTTCAAGGGTTTGGCTGAAATTGGGAAAAGCACCATGGGCTGGTTCTTTGGTTTTAAGCTTCATTTGCTCTGTAATGAAAGGGGCGAGTTAGTAAACTTCTGCTTGACAAGAGGCAATGTGGACGACCGCAATCAAAAGGTTTTTTGCGTGTTAAGTAAGGGTCTGTTTGGAAAATTATACGCCGATAAAGGGTATATCTCGACATCTTTATTCGAAATGCTGTTTAACAAGGGTATTCATCTGGTTACAGGTATAAAGAAGAACATGAAGAACCGATTGATGAGTGTCAATGACAAGATACTGCTTAGGAAGCGCTCAATCATTGAAACCATAAACGGTGAGTTGAAGAGCATTTGCTATATAGAACATTCCCGACACAGAAGTCCTGCTAATTTCATCATGAATCTGTTGGCGGCTTTAGGGGCATATAGTTTCTTTCCTAAAAAGCCTTCCATTAAATTCGATAAAGAACAAATATCCCGATAGGATTTGTGCCTCTGAAATAGAACCTACTTTTTACTATATGAAATTCACTTGTGGAAAGTGTAGAGGGAGAACTGTATCTGATCGGAAATTGCCGATTAAACTGAATTTTCGTCGAATTCAGGTTTATAGTTAAAATTTGAATACCATGAATCCTATCATTATTACAACGCCCGAAGAACTACGGGCAATCGTTAGTGAGGCAGTGTCAGGGGTTATACCCAGGACTGTTTCGGAATCAAAGATAGATACCATCACGCTTTCGGATGCCATAGAATTACTCCGCAAATATGGTTATCCAACCTCCAAAGCCAAGGTATATAAATTGATTGCATCCGGGGATATTCCCTGTAAGAGGTATGGAAACAAATTAGTCTTCTCACGGAAAGAGCTATTGGAATGGGCAGAGAACCAAACTAAGCCCAAACGAGATGCCTCCAATATCAGTTTAACCCTTGCCCGTAGTGTCGGACGTAAAAGATAAGGAGGACTTCCGATGAAAGAAAAAGAAAGTGATTCCGGCAAATACATCCGGATTGGTACTGCATTGTATAAATTAATTCAAGTTGCTATTTATAATTTTAGCATTCTATCTAAGGTATATCCCCAGATAAAAGCAATGAGTTTAATAAGAAATCCATTTTCCGTGACTGCATGAATCGTTTTAGGCAAGTACTTGGCAATATCACTGAAAGAGACTTCAATTCGTTTTCTGCTGATGGATATAAGATACTCTACCCACGGCTCGTGCGGACGTTTGGAGTTCGTTTTTCGGGCGGCGAGCAATCGAATTCCCTCATCAGAGAGCATATCTTCAGTTGTATAATCCGTATAGGCAGCATCCGCATACAGAGTACTTCCCTCAGGCAGGTTCAGTGGCATTTGCTTGAGTCCCTGCATGTCATGGTAACTACCGGGGGTAAAGGTGTATTCCACCGGAATCCCTTCCTTGGTAACTACCATGTGTACTTTGTATCCGTAAAACCAGCTGCGTTTGGAAGCACAATACCCTCTATACTCCGCTCCTTGTACTATCCGGCTACGGGAAATACGAATGTTATGACAGAGAGGTACGGGAAAACTATCAATGATATACGTATCACTGATAGTCAATTCTTTCAATGCGTGTCCTACCTGAAAGAACAACTCGGAGAGAAATTCTCCTATTCGGTGCATTCTACGATTAAAACGGCTCTTGCTAAGCATAGCAGGCATCAATCCCGTACTACGGAAAAAGCTAATGGCTTTTTCTATATTCCCTCCAAAATACAGGGCAGCTATCAAGAGAGTGGTCGCTATTTCCGAGTCGCTAGTTTTGCGATTTATCGGTTCTTTATGGTGCATAGATTTGAATATATCATCCAAAAATACATATATTGCAACGGTTTTTGTAACCATAGAGTCAGTCCTCCTGCTTTTGTGTGTGAATAATACAAAGGTAGAGGATTGACTCCTAATTTTATTGCAAATTATAACTAGCAACTTGAATAAATTAGTACAGCGTCCCCTTATTAGCGGTGACTCTGTGGAAGAAAAAATCCTGTGGAGCTATGAAACGCTTCGTCAGGATTATGGTAAAAACAACCTGCCTGATATTGAGAAATACGACGGATTCTGTATGATTCCTGACCATATTGACTACCAAAAGGTTCATGGCACATACCTGAATCAGTATGAACCTATCGGTCATGTTCCCTGTTCGGGCGAGTTTCCTCATATCCATGAGTTTTTGGAACACATCTTTGGTGAACAAATAGAATTGGGACTAGATTACCTGCAACTCCTTTTTGTTCGACCCACCCAAATGTTACCTATCCTTTTATTGGTATCCAAGGAACGTAATACAGGCAAGACAACCTTTCTGTGTTTTCTTAAAATGATTTTCGGTAAAAATGCCACATTCAATACCAACGAGGACTTCCGCAGTCAGTTTAATGCGGACTGGGCAAACAGGTTATTGGTATTGGTGGATGAATTGTTACTGAACAAAATGGAAGATACCGAGAAAATCAAGAATCTTTCCACTGCCGGTGATTACAAGATGGAAGCCAAAGGCAAAGACCGGCGGGAGATTGAGTTCTTTGCCAAATTCGTGCTCTGTTTCAACAATGAAAAGAATCCTATCATTATCCCCAGAGAAGAAGTCCGGTTTTGGGTACGCAAGGTTAATCCGGTTGAAAAAGACAATATCTATCTGCGGAAACAAATGGCTAAGGAGATACCGTATTTTTTGCATTTCCTCATCTCTCGAAAGCTATCCACACGTAATGAATCCCGCATGTGGTTTACTCCCTTGCAACTTGAAACTCCGGCATTGCAGAAAATCAAGAAATACAATACCAACAAGATAGAAATTGAGATAGCCTCATATTGCCGGGATGTGATGGAACGTTTGGGGCAGGATAAGATAGTAGGTTGTCCGGCAGACTTTTTTGGCGTCATTCGTGATGCCGGGCTACGGGCGGATATTTCTCAGATTCGCAACATCCTCAAAGACAATTGGAGTTTGCATTCCGACAAGAACAGCGACTACACCTTTTATCGTATCGAAATAAACGGTGATATATCTCCGGTGAAAAGAAAAGGACGTTATCTGGAAATTACAAAGGATGTAGCAGATAAAATCCTGTTGTAATGTTGTATTTAACAGTTAAAACAATGATATACAGTAAATACACTATCACAACAATCACACAACAAAAGCACAACAGCAAATGATTTGTAGTGAAAACCTGCAACAAGAATCCGCTTTGTTGTGAGATTGTTGACACTGTAACTTTTTATCTTACAGGTAAATATCTTCATTTCACAACAAAACAACAGAAAATCTAAGATTATGGCGCTACAAGATATAAAACAAATAAGCATCCGGGAGTATTTCGGAGGATTGGGGATTATGCCCCAGAGGGAAAACAAACAACAAGGAATGTATTGTTCTCCACTCAGGAAAGAGAATCATCCGAGTTTCAAAGTAGATTATCACTTGAATCTATGGCGAGACTTTGGTTCAGGAGAAGGTGGTTCTATCATTGACCTTGTAATGAAAATGGAGAATATCTCTTTCCATGAGGCAGCCTCCAAGTTGGAAAAGAGATATGCGAGTGCCGGTGCAAGTATAGAAATGGATACCTTTTCTTTTCATCGGGATAACATAAAAGATTCTATTCCAAGTTCCGGCAATGAATCCAGCCTGTTCGTTCTGAAAGTTCTCCCGATTACTCATCCGGCATTGATAGACTTTGTCAGGGAACGCAAGATTGACTTAGAATTAGCAAACCGGTATTGTAAGGAAATCCATTACCGGATAAATGGCAGAAATTATTTTTTGATAGGATTCAGAAACGACAGAAGCGTGTGTGAGTTAAGTAGTCCGTCAGGTTTCAAGGGATGCATTTCGCCCAAAGAAATTACAACGGTTCGGAACAATCGGGATACCTGTTTGTTTTCCCTCTGGGGCATAATCCCCAATCCTCCGAAATACTCCCGGATGCTTATTTGTTTTATATCTTGTAGCGCCATAATCTTAGATTTTCTGTTGTTTTGTTGTGAAATGAAGATATTTACCTGTAAGATAAAAAGTTACAGTGTCAACAATCTCACAACAAAGCGGATTCTTGTTGCAGGTTTTCACTACAAATCATTTGCTGTTGTGCTTTTGTTGTGTGATTGTTGTGATAGTGTATTTACTGTATATCATTGTTTTAACTGTTAAATACAACATTACAACAGGATTTTATCTGCTACATCCTTTGTAATTTCCAGATAACGTCCTTTTCTTTTCACCGGAGATATATCACCGTTTATTTCGATACGATAAAAGGTGTAGTCGCTGTTCTTGTCGGAATGCAAACTCCAATTGTCTTTGAGGATGTTGCGAATCTGAGAAATATCCGCCCGTAGCCCGGCATCACGAATGACGCCAAAAAAGTCTGCCGGACAACCTACTATCTTATCCTGCCCCAAACGTTCCATCACATCCCGGCAATATGAGGCTATCTCAATTTCTATCTTGTTGGTATTGTATTTCTTGATTTTCTGCAATGCCGGAGTTTCAAGTTGCAAGGGAGTAAACCACATGCGGGATTCATTACGTGTGGATAGCTTTCGAGAGATGAGGAAATGCAAAAAATACGGTATCTCCTTAGCCATTTGTTTCCGCAGATAGATATTGTCTTTTTCAACCGGATTAACCTTGCGTACCCAAAACCGGACTTCTTCTCTGGGGATAATGATAGGATTCTTTTCATTGTTGAAACAGAGCACGAATTTGGCAAAGAACTCAATCTCCCGCCGGTCTTTGCCTTTGGCTTCCATCTTGTAATCACCGGCAGTGGAAAGATTCTTGATTTTCTCGGTATCTTCCATTTTGTTCAGTAACAATTCATCCACCAATACCAATAACCTGTTTGCCCAGTCCGCATTAAACTGACTGCGGAAGTCCTCGTTGGTATTGAATGTGGCATTTTTACCGAAAATCATTTTAAGAAAACACAGAAAGGTTGTCTTGCCTGTATTACGTTCCTTGGATACCAATAAAAGGATAGGTAACATTTGGGTGGGTCGAACAAAAAGGAGTTGCAGGTAATCTAGTCCCAATTCTATTTGTTCACCAAAGATGTGTTCCAAAAACTCATGGATATGAGGAAACTCGCCCGAACAGGGAACATGACCGATAGGTTCATACTGATTCAGGTATGTGCCATGAACCTTTTGGTAGTCAATATGGTCAGGAATCATACAGAATCCGTCGTATTTCTCAATATCAGGCAGGTTGTTTTTACCATAATCCTGACGAAGCGTTTCATAGCTCCACAGGATTTTTTCTTCCACAGAGTCACCGCTAATAAGGGGACGCTGTACTAATTTATTCAAGTTGCTAGTTATAATTTGCAATAAAATTAGGAGTCAATCCTCTACCTTTGTATTATTCACACACAAAAGCAGGAGGACTGACTCTATGGTTACAAAAACCGTTGCAATATATGTATTTTTGGATGATATATTCAAATCTATGCACCATAAAGAACCGATAAATCGCAAAACTAGCGACTCGGAAATAGCGACCACTCTCTTGATAGCTGCCCTGTATTTTGGAGGGAATATAGAAAAAGCCATTAGCTTTTTCCGTAGTACGGGATTGATGCCTGCTATGCTTAGCAAGAGCCGTTTTAATCGTAGAATGCACCGAATAGGAGAATTTCTCTCCGAGTTGTTCTTTCAGGTAGGACACGCATTGAAAGAATTGACTATCAGTGATACGTATATCATTGATAGTTTTCCCGTACCTCTCTGTCATAACATTCGTATTTCCCGTAGCCGGATAGTACAAGGAGCGGAGTATAGAGGGTATTGTGCTTCCAAACGCAGCTGGTTTTACGGATACAAAGTACACATGGTAGTTACCAAGGAAGGGATTCCGGTGGAATACACCTTTACCCCCGGTAGTTACCATGACATGCAGGGACTCAAGCAAATGCCACTGAACCTGCCTGAGGGAAGTACTCTGTATGCGGATGCTGCCTATACGGATTATACAACTGAAGATATGCTCTCTGATGAGGGAATTCGATTGCTCGCCGCCCGAAAAACGAACTCCAAACGTCCGCACGAGCCGTGGGTAGAGTATCTTATATCCATCAGCAGAAAACGAATTGAAGTCTCTTTCAGTGATATTGCCAAGTACTTGCCTAAAACGATTCATGCAGTCACGGAAAATGGATTTCTTATTAAACTCATTGCTTTTATCTGGGGATATACCTTAGATAGAATGCTAAAATTATAAATAGCAACTTGAATTAATTTATACAATGCAGTACCAATCCGGATGTATTTGCCGGAATCACTTTCTTTTTCTTTCATCGGAAGTCCTCCTTATCTTTTACGTCCGACACTACGGGCAAGGGTTAAACTGATATTGGAGGCATCTCGTTTGGGCTTAGTTTGGTTCTCTGCCCATTCCAATAGCTCTTTCCGTGAGAAGACTAATTTGTTTCCATACCTCTTACAGGGAATATCCCCGGATGCAATCAATTTATATACCTTGGCTTTGGAGGTTGGATAACCATATTTGCGGAGTAATTCTATGGCATCCGAAAGCGTGATGGTATCTATCTTTGATTCCGAAACAGTCCTGGGTATAACCCCTGACACTGCCTCACTAACGATTGCCCGTAGTTCTTCGGGCGTTGTAATAATGATAGGATTCATGGTATTCAAATTTTAACTATAAACCTGAATTCGACGAAAATTCAGTTTAATCGGCAATTTCCGATCAGATACAGTTCTCCCTCTACACTTTCCACAAGTGAATTTCATATAGTAAAAAGTAGGTTCTATTTCAGAGGCACAAATCCTATCGGGATATTTGTTCTTTATCGAATTTAATGGAAGGCTTTTTAGGAAAGAAACTATATGCCCCTAAAGCCGCCAACAGATTCATGATGAAATTAGCAGGACTTCTGTGTCGGGAATGTTCTATATAGCAAATGCTCTTCAACTCACCGTTTATGGTTTCAATGATTGAGCGCTTCCTAAGCAGTATCTTGTCATTGACACTCATCAATCGGTTCTTCATGTTCTTCTTTATACCTGTAACCAGATGAATACCCTTGTTAAACAGCATTTCGAATAAAGATGTCGAGATATACCCTTTATCGGCGTATAATTTTCCAAACAGACCCTTACTTAACACGCAAAAAACCTTTTGATTGCGGTCGTCCACATTGCCTCTTGTCAAGCAGAAGTTTACTAACTCGCCCCTTTCATTACAGAGCAAATGAAGCTTAAAACCAAAGAACCAGCCCATGGTGCTTTTCCCAATTTCAGCCAAACCCTTGAACACTTTATTGCGCCGTATTCGTTTGTTATGACAAACCCGAATACAGGTACTATCTACGTAAGTTATGCCCGTACATTGTCCAAAACAAATCAGTTTCAAGAAAAGAACAAATGGTATGAAAACCTTACTCTGTAGCTCAACAAAGCGGTTGTAGGATACTAAATTAGGAAACTCTCCCCTCAAATGCTTTTGGACATAAAACAGGTAATAATGCTTGAAATTACGGAAGGTTCCAAAATGAAATCCGATAAGTATTGTCATTATTTCACTCTCACTCATTCGAGAAGGGCGGTAGTAGCTCTTCTTATCAAGAGCTTCTACTTGATGTTTTTGAACTTCCAAATCAAATTCTTTGCAGAAATCGTCTGCAATACAGAATATTTCAGTAAGTTTATCCAGGGTAAGCATAGGATTTGAGTGTTTGTTATAGTATTGATTGTCAACTATAAAAATAACATACTCAAACTATATTTACCCTCTTTTTATTCCCTTTTTTTCGTCGAACTCAGGTTTGTAGGGGCAACCCTTTGTGGTTGCCCGAAAGCGTTCCTTGACAGACTGATACAAAAAACCGCAGGAATCGGGGCAAGGCATACCCTGCCCCTTAGATCGGAATAACCTGACAATTTATTGACAACCCACAGTAAAATAAATGGACAATAAATTTTTGAAAAACCCCAATACCCGCCTATATCACTAATTATCAGCGAATTATACGATAGCCCATTTTTCAATTTTTTGCTATTGATTATCAATGAATTACGAAAGAAAATTCATCGTTTTTGACCCCCATTTGTCAATAAAACTCAACCCGTAACACCCCAAAAAAAGCAGACATACCCGAAACCACACCATAAACGTACAGGCGCAGGGGCGGGGTACGCCACCCTTCTCAGGGATATAAAAATACAGGACAAACCATTCGTCCGGAGTCAAACAAATTCACAGAAAATTTTTTTTTTTCGGAATGTCTACTTTTGTACCCATTTAGTTTTCAAAACCCCGATTAATACGGACTTACAGAAAAAAACCACCTGCAAAAAACTGCCCATTTCCTACCCATTTTTGACCAAATACCAAAAAATGGGCTGTTTTTACACAAAAAACAGCCCATTTTTGACCCCTCTGACTCCCTCAATAAAATTCAACAAACTACACAAAAAATGCCGGATATGACACGAAAATAAGGCGACATGCCTTGCCCCTGTCCTACTGCCAATCGAACCGTTTCAGGTTAAACAGCAGCTATGCGTTGAATGGATTAGTCAGAAACAACTTCTTATACCAACCCGCTATCAAATAGCAGTTTTAATCCAATTGAAAAGCGTGATAGATTTGAGGGTCTCTTTATCAAGCTTGCTTATTACTTCAACCAGCCTGTTTTCTACCTCCTTTAGGCTGTGAAAAGTGGTATTTTTGAATTTACCCTTTTCCCTGATATGATGCCAGAGACTTTCTATAGGGTTTACTTCTGGAGAATAAGCAGGTTGAAACAAAGGAATGATATTCTCCCACTTCTTCAACTTATCCCCCTATGCCATGAAGCTCCATCCATTGCCATGATTATCCTGTATTCCTTGAACTCTTTTGAAACTAACTCCATGAATACATCCATACAACTCTCATTGGCATAGGGCAATATCAATGAAAAAGACTCACCCGTTTCAGGACATACCGTACTATCAACCTGAGTTCTTCTTATGATTTACGCAAGCGCAAAGTGATAATTTTTCTCATAAACTTTGTTAAGTTTTATTACTGCAAACATTCTCAATACAAGTTTTGCTCTCACAGCGTTTAAGACAGACATTTTATTTTTTCCTTCGGCCACTTTTCGGTTGTAGTACTCTCTCAGTTCTCCATCCTTTTTTCGCGTGGCAACCGACAATGCCGCCAAATGTAAAAGAACTTTTATGCTTTTGTCCGCCCGGTGCGACACTTTACTTTTAGAACGAACACTCGTTCC
>SNRY01000650.1_pt1 | contig 11253 bp, 6 predicted proteins | sample 4693421 | NCBI WGS metagenome assembly SNRY01 (sample SAMN11003215, study PRJNA524138) | termite gut metagenome | isolation source: Bacteroidetes bacterial symbionts from single cell of protist host amplifed... | host: Streblomastix strix ... | reverse complement strand
AAAAGATGTAACAATGAGCTGGTTTCTATTAGATAGAAATTTTAAGTTGCTTGAGCCGTATGAAGGGAAACTTTCACGTACGGTTCTTAGGGGGGAAAGGGGCAGCAATGCCCCTGACCTACCCGGCGAAGAGGAAGGAATGAGCAAGGAAAGAGGCTGCAGGGAGCATGCAGGGAAGATAGAGTGAAGAAAGGATGAGGATGCGTAATGGCTGTTCATACCTTGAACACAGGCTCTTTCTGGCTTACATCCAATAAGGGAAGAGTATGAAAATGCCTTTGTAAGTGGTATATCTTAGGATGAAAAAGATATAATATAAACCCGTGGTGCATTTGGAAAGCAAGAAGATGTCAGAACAAACACTGCCTGTTTTTAAAATAACGGATACCTTGCGTGTACGATATGTGTAACGTAAATTTCCGATACACGTAATCTAAGCGTCTCGGAGGTGTGATTCTCATTGGCTCTGGTAGCAGATCCTGTTTAAAAATGCCTTATGAATTGTCTTGAACACGGAGGCACGGAGTATAGTGGAAAGTAGGGAGTTAGTTTGTTCGTTCTTACCCTTTTTCTCTTTTTGCAAATGCACTACGGGTATAATATAAATGAAGTAGTGTCTTTTAACGGCCGTTTAATAACATTAATAAATCGAACTTCAGATAAGAGATCGAGAGGAAAGAATTACTACCAAAAAAATGTAAGCAAATGGATAATAACTTGCTAAATATCAATGATATGTTAATAGAAACATAAAATATTAAAAACTTTATTATCGATGTTTTTGCAGTTAAAAATAATTTCTTTTAATTTGTAACCAATAACGGCCGTTTATTGAAATGTTTGGTACGTTTATATATTATATAATGTAGAAATGTAGAAGGATTTGAAAAGACTTATTATTGACTTTAAAAACTTAACAAAAAAAATCATGAGAAAACAAGCACACAATTTTATGCGTGAAATTCTCCGAAGAATTCCATTGTTTATGGTTGCTTTTTCCTTGACGCTTACTTCTGTCTATGCTAAGGAGGCGGGAGTGAAGGAAAACGAAACTTCGGAAGCAACTGTTGAAGATGTTTTGGGCGTTCAGCAACGGAACAGAACGGTCAACGGGGTTATAACGGATGCTTCGGGTGAGCTAATTATTGGCGCCAGTGTGAAAGAAAAAGGAACCACCAACGGCACGATAAGTAATGCAAATGGTCAATTTATTCTCTCTGTGAGTGAGAATGCCGTGCTGGAAGTGTCATACATCGGATACATTACCCAAAATGTAACGGTAAGAGGCAATGTTGTGAATGTTGTGTTGAATGAAGACGCACAAGCATTGGAAGAGGTGATTGTAACAGGTTTTGGTTTGGCTCAAAAGAAAGCCACGCTGACAGGCGCTATTTCATCTGTAGGAAGTGCCGAAATTAGCCGTTCGGTAGCATCCACCGCTTCGGGAGCGTTGGTGGGCAAAATGCCCGGTATTAACAGCCGCCAGACTGACGGTCGTCCGGGAGCATCTACCATTATACAAATCCGTAACATGGGAGACCCCTTGTACGTTATTGACGGTGTACAGTCTGACTCCGGTCAGTTCAACAACCTTGACTTTAACGACATTGAGGCCATTTCAGTATTGAAAGACGCTTCGGCTTCTATTTACGGGGTTCGCGCCGCAAACGGGGTTGTTATTATCACGACAAAGAAAGGGAAACGCAATACCAAAAATACGGTATCGCTGAACAGCTATTATGGTTGGCAAACTCCTTCATCCTTTCCGAAACCTGCAGATGCTGTAACTTATATCACAAAATACATCCAGGCTGAAACCGTACGAGGAAACAATTATACTTATTCAAAAGAGGATTTAGCTAAATGGCAACAAGGAACAGAAAAGGGCTACCAATCGTTTGACTGGTACGACTATATTTTTATAGCAGCTCCGCAATATTACTTTAATGCGAATGTGTCCGGAGGGTCTGATAAAACCAATTATTATTTCTCCGTGGGACATCTGAATCAGGATGCGATGGTTGTTAACTACGGTGGATTTCAACGAACCAATATCCAGATGAATATTGACTCGCAAATCAACGATCGTTTAAAGATAGGTGCTACCATGAACGGTCGGATAGAGACCCGCGTTAATCCAGGTGTACCGGGTACGGATGACTATTGGTTGCCTCGTTTCGGAACATACCGAAATTTACCGACCAAACATCCGTATGCTAACGACAATCCGCTATATCCCACAATGACATCTTCCAGTTCTGAAACCAACTTTGCATGGTTGAACTATGATATGTCCGGTAAATATCAGGAGACATGGCGAGTTGCCCAGTTGCAGGCAGTAGCTGAATACGACATTATTAACGGGTTAAAAGCGAAAGCGATGGCCGGTTATTATTTTGCTTATCAGAATCTGAACAATCAGGAATTTACCTATAAATTGTGGGGATACGATGAGGCTACAGATACTTATCCGGTGATTTTTGAAAATAATAATCCGTGGCGTGAACGCCGTGTAGGTCATAACGAGTCGGTGAGTACTAATATTCAATTATCTTACGACAAGAAGTTTGGCGACCACAGCATTACGGCAGTCGGTGGATTTGAGGCTATCAAATGGGATACGCCTACTTCTTGGCTTCACTCTATACCGACAGCAAATACATTGACGTTGATTGACTACGAAACGATGGACACCTACGACGACGACGGGAACCGCACTCAGGCTCGTTTGGGCTGGATCGGTCGTTTGAACTATGATTATGCCAATAAATACCTGTTGGAAATGTCTGCCCGTTACGACGGCTCTTGGAAGTTTCCGCCCAATAACCGTTGGGGCTTCTTCCCTTCTGCCTCTTTGGGTTGGAGAATTTCGGAAGAAACCTTCTGGAAAGAAAGCAAACTGGGAAATATTTTTTCTGATTTGAAATTGCGCGGCTCTTACGGTTTGCTTGGAGACGACAATGTATCGGGTTATTCTGCATTTGACTATGTGCCCGGTTATAACTACAAAAACGGAGGTTCGGTGATTGACGGTAAATACGTCATCGGTTCTGTTCCGCGCGGGCTACCTGTTACTACCATGTCTTGGATTGAGGCAAAGATACTTGACATAGGTTTTGACGTGGCATTTCTGAGTAATCGCCTGACCGGACAATTTGATTTCTTCCGCCGCATTCGCAGCGGATTACCGGCAAGCCGTTACGACGTATTAATACCCAGTGAAGCGGGGTTCTCTCTCCCGAATGAAAACCTAAACTCGGACGTACATATGGGATACGAATTTGCCCTTCGTTGGAGCGATAAGATAGGTGAATTGAACTACTCCATCGGTGGAAATGCTACTTATTCTCGTTTCTATGATTGGGAACGATACAAACCCCGTTTTAGTAATTCATGGGATGAATACCGTAATTCTATCGTGAAACGTTACGGTTATTTGAATTGGGGTTTGGAAGCTGACGGACAGTTTACAAGTTGGGAAGAAATTGCTTCTTGGCCTATTGACAACGACCGTCAAGGCAATAAAACCCTTCGTCCGGGTGATATTAAATATAAAGATATCAACGGCGATAAGGTGATTAATGGGTTGGACGAACGCCCTGTAGGTTATCGTCAGGATAGCACCCCAATATTCAATTACGGATTGAATTTCGGTCTCGGATGGAAAAACTTTGATTTGGCGTTTGACTTGACAGGATCTGCATTTTCTTCGTGGTTCCAGGAGTGGGAACAACGAAATCCATTCCATGACGGCGGTAATAATCCCCAATATTATATGGAGAGCACTTGGAACTTGAAAGATATTTGGGATGCAAACAGCGAATTAATTTCCGGCAAGTATCCGATGCTGTTAGTGGGTAACAGTTCGCATAGTAATTATTGGAATAGTACTTTCTGGAAACAGAACGTAACGTATCTTAAATTGCGCAATTTAGAGCTTGGTTATACGATACCGAAAAAGGTTTTGGCAAAAGCTATGATTTCGGATTTAAGACTGTATTTGGCTGGCACCAACATATTTACGTTAACGAATGTACCGGGAATTGACCCCGAATCTACGGAAACTAACGGCTTGGGGTATCCTACCATGCGGGTTATCAATCTAGGGTTCAATCTTAAATTTTAAACACACATGAAAAAAAGATATTTATTTGCAACTGTGGTTGCATTTGTATTGTCGGTAACCGGTTGTAATAATTTTCTGGACCAAGAGCCGGATAAAATTATGACTGACGACCAAATATTTTCTGATCCGGTAATGATTAATTCGGTTTTGGCAAATTATTACGGACGTATTGACGGTGGTTCGTGGGGTCAAAATACGAACAACTCGGGTTCACAGTCTATCATTGACGACGCAGCCAGATTTGACGGTGGTCCCGACCAGCGTTCAACGTTCGAAGATGATCGTTGGCGTACTTACGATTACACTTTTATTCGCAATATCAATCAGTTTTTGCAAGGATTGCGCATAACCATCGTATTAAATGAAGAAGCTAAAAAACCTTTGGAAGGAGAAGCCCGCTTTTTGCGTGCATGGACCTATTTCTCCATGTGTCGCGGATTGGGTGGTATGCCGATTGTAGGCGATGAAGTGTTTGACTATACGCCGGGTATGGATATTACCGTATTACAGAAGCCTCGTTCTACAGAAGCCGAGATGTACGATTATATCATTAGCGAGTGTAAAGCAGTGGCTGATTTGCTTCCCTCTGCTAAACAAACAAATAGCGCCCGTGTCAACCGGTGGACAGCAAAGATGCTGGAAGCGCGCGCTGCCCTTTATGCCGGTTCGATTGCCAATTATAATAATAAAATGACCAATCCTATTAGGACAGCCGGAGGCGAAGTGGGAATTCCTGCCGACAGGGCACAGGGTTATTACAGCACGGCATTAGCTGCCGCTGAGGTCGTTATAAAAGGAGGAGTATATACTTTGCAAGATACCAAACCGGATAATAAAGGTCGGAATTTTTACGAAGCTACTTCTATAAAAGAAAATAATACCGAGGTGATTTGGACGCGCGATTATAAATATCCGGGACAGACTGTTGGATTTACGAGGGAAAATATACCGAAGTCTCATGCCGAAGATATAGATAACAGCGCATACGGACCTATTTTGAATTTGGTAGAACAATTTGAGCCTGTGAATACGACAACGCCCGGTTTGGCTGAGAAAATTGTAACCAACGAAGGGGATACGTATAAGTTTTACAATTCGGCTGACGCTCCCTTTAAAGACCGTGATCCACGTCTTTGGGGTTCGGTTATCTATCCCGGAGCTGAATTTAAGGGAAAAGAAGTGGTGCTTCAAACTGGACAATTAATTAAAGAAAACGGCGCTTGGAACACCATTACGGGAGATTTGGATTCCAGAGAAAACGGACAAATCCTTACTGCGTTCAATGGACCGAAAGAGTCCAACGAACAATACATCAATAAGAGCGGCTTCTACTTCCGTAAGTATTTGGATGAAACGGGACTTGCTTCTACTCGCGGACGCGGTTCTGAGATGTGGTGGCCTCGTTTCCGTATTTCCGAAGCGTATTTGATTGCGGCGGAAGCTTCTTTTGAATTGAGCAACGGGAGAGCTGCCGAATTTATTAATGCGGTGCGTAACCGTGCGGGCGTAAAACCTCTTACTACGGTAACTTTTGAGAATATTGTACACGAAAACCGTGTAGAGTTTGCTTTTGAAGATCATCGTTATTGGGATATGAAACGCTGGCGTTTAGCTGATCAGGTATGGAACGGGAACAATAATGACGAACAGGCACGGCATCGCCGCTTGTGGCCTTATCTTGTGGTGGCTCCCGGTGACCCGAACGATGGCAAATGGGTATTTGTGGAAGATTTCCTCTTTATGTCTCCCAATGCTCGCTATTTCCAATTAAGGAATTATTATAACTTCCTTAATTTGGACTGGATTAATAATAATCCGAAGTTGGTCAAGAACCCCTATCAATAATCACTAAATTTCAAGACTAATGAATATGAAAAAAAATATATCAAATATTGCTTTAGTTGTATTGCTGCCGCTTTTATTGGTTGCATGCGGACTGGACAACTATGACGCTCCCGAATCCACTTTGCTGGGTAAAATCACATATAACGGAACGGCGGTAAACTTGCGCGGGACAGGTGAAGCTGTTCGTCTGCAGCTTTACCAAGACGGTTGGCAACAACGTAATCCGGTAGAGGTTTTTGTGGGGCAGGACGGTACGTTTTCCGCTAAATTGTTCGATGGAGAATATAAATTAGTTACCCGTGACAATAACGGTCCTTGGGTGAACGCACGTGACACGACCGTAATCAACCTAAAGGGAACTACTACCGTGGAATTGAAGGTAACTCCCTACTTTATGATTTCCGGCGAGCAAATTTCCGTATCCGGTTCTGAAATGAATGCTTCGTTTGTTATTGACCAAATAGTTCCTACTGCAACAATCAATAGAGTGATATTGATTCTGAGCAGTACGCAATTTGCCGATGACGCAAATAACGTTTTTCGCAGGGACATCCCAGATATACCAGCCGGTCCCGTTAGTTTAAAAGTGGATATTAGCGGAAATGCAAACGTTGCTAATGCAAAAGCTTTGTATGGACGGGTTGGCGTGCAAACCAGCGGAGTGGATCAGGCAATTTATTCGTCGGTAATAAAACTGAGATAATTGTTGACCTATCGCCAAAAACACCTGAAAAGAGACTGCCCCTATGGGCAGCTCTTTTTCCTTTTAAGTTAATTAAATAAACTTGTTTATCAATCTAAAATAATTATCTTATTTTTTTTTCTGAACATGAAATTTATTTTGTAGATTTGAAGAAATTAGTAATATATATTATGAAAGCACGTATTTACTCATTATTGTCTATTATTTTATCAGCTGGGTTGTTTGCCGGATGCAGCAATAATTCGGATGCCTTATTTAAGCCGGTAAGAGAAAGCGTACTTCGCGCTCCTGCCTATCCGTTAGTAACAATTGACCCTTATACAAGCGCATGGTCGTTTACCGATAAATTGAATGAAGACGTTGTTCGTCATTGGACGGGAAAACCCTATCCATTGACAGGTGCGTTGCGCGTAGACGGAAAAACGTATCGGTTTATGGGCATTGAGGATCAACCTCTGAACGTATTGTTGAAAACGGCAAATCTGGAAAAATGGGACGCTGTTTATACCGAACAAAAACCGAAAGAGGACTGGACAGCCTGTGACTATATCGATTCTTCATGGAAAAGAGGAAAAGCGGCTTTCGGTACGCCGGATATGGGAAATCTTTCTACGGAATGGACAAGCCCGGATATATGGATAAGGAGAACATTTGAATTGTCTGATGACTATTCGGCCGCGACCGTTTTTTTGGAGTATTCGCATGATGACATTTTCGAGTTATTTATAAATGGTATTCAGGTAGTGAAAACAGGCTATGTGTGGAAGAATAACGTACTTCACGAATTGTCTGCGGAAGTAAGAGCTACGTTGAAATCGGGAAAGAATATTATTGCAGCCCATTGTCATAATCGTACGAGAGGAGGCTATGTGGATTTCGGTTTATTAGAAAGAGCGCATACAACACCGGCTTTGGGTACGCCTGCCGTGCAGAAATCTGTTCGAATAACACCTACACAAACCTATTACACATTTGAATGTGGCAACGTGGAACTGAATTTGATTTTTACCTCTCCTTTGTTGATGGATGATTTGGATTTGATGAGCACTCCGATAAATTACATATCTTATCAGGTAAAATCGCTGGACAGGAAAGCGCATGACGTGCAGATATATATGGACGCAGGCACGCAGTGGGCGACAAATGTGTCTGGACAAGAAACGGAAACCACATTGTATAATGGAGAAGATAAGCTGATTTATGCAAAAACAGGAACGCGCGAACAACCCATACTTTTGAAAAAAAGGGGATGATATACGTATTGATTGGGGATATTTGTATTTGGCAGCAATAAGGAAAGAGAATACAGGTATAGGTACGGGGAAATACTACGATATGAAGAAATTGTTTGCCGACGAAGGGATGCTATCTCCCAACGGTGTTTCTTCGTTAAATGATACGCAAGCAGAATCTGTGTTGGCTTTTTATGAAGATCACGGAGAAGTTTCTTCTTCTGCCGACGGTTTTGTAATGATTGGTTATGATGACCTCTATTCTATCCAATATTTTAAGGATAACCGGCAGGCTTATTGGAAACACAATGGGGAGGTTACTATGCTTGATGCCTTGGAGCGTGCGAGTAAAGATTACACCTCTGTTATGAAGCGTTGCCGAGATTTTGACGCACGTCTGATGAAAGACGCTGAAGAAGCTGGTAGCAGGGAATATGCGGAGCTTTGCGCTCTTGCTTACCGCCAAGCGATTGCTGCTCACAAGTTGGTGACGGATAAGGATGATAATTTGCTGTTTTTGTCTAAAGAGAATTTCAGTAACGGCTCTATCGGAACGGTGGATATAACCTATCCTTCTTCTCCTCTTTTTCTTATTTATAATCACGACTTGTTGAAAGGAATGTTGACCCCAATTTTTTATTTCAGTGAAAGCGGACAATGGACCAAGCCTTTTGCCGCCCACGACGTAGGTACGTATCCTTTGGCTAACGGGCAGACCTATGGAGGGGATATGCCAGTGGAAGAAAGCGGTAATATGTTGATATTGACAACAGCCATTGCGCTTCGTGAAGGAAATGCTAATTATGCCGCAAAACATTGGGATGTATTGACTACGTGGGCAGATTACTTGTTGCAAAAAGGACTTGACCCCGAAAATCAATTATGTACCGATGACTTTGCCGGACACTTGGCTCATAACGCGAATCTGTCTATCAAAGCTATTATGGGTATTGCCGGATACGGTAAATTGGCAGAGATGCTAGGAAAAAAAGAAACGGCTGAAAAGTATATTGCATCGGCAAAAGATATGGCACACAAATGGACACAAATGGCAGATGCGGGCGACCACTATCGTTTGACGTTTGATCAACCGGATACATGGAGTCAAAAGTATAATTTGATTTGGGACAAACTTTTTGGTTTGAACATTTTCCCTCATGAAATAGCTCAGAAAGAAATAGTTTATTACCTAACTCGACAAAATAAATACGGTTTGCCATTGGATAGCCGGAAGACTTATACTAAATCCGATTGGATATTGTGGTCGGCTTGCTTGACGGATGATATTAATGCGTTTGAGCAACTTATAGCTCCCATATATAATTATGCAAATGAAACGACTACGCGCATGCCGTTAAGTGATTGGCACGAAACAATCAACGGCAAGTCTGTCGGATTCCGTGCACGTTCGGTAGTGGGCGGTTATTTTATGAAAATGTTGGAGAAAGAAATGAAGAAAGATTAATATGGAGCTTCGTTGTTTTATCATTCTATGTTTTATCTTGTTTGTGTCGTGCTCAAAAGCGACACAGCCTGAGAAGCATGGTGATATTTCAAAGGATGAGACCGATAGCCTTACTTACACTAATCCGGTCGTTTCTTACAGTTTGCCTGACCCTACGGTGATAAAAGCAGATGATGGATATTTCTATTTGTATGCTACGGAAAATATTCGTAATATACCGATTCATCGTTCGAAAAATTTAGTGGAATGGGAACAAGTCGGCACCGTTTTTACGAATGAGAGCCGTCCTTCTTTTGAACCGAATGGAGGATTGTGGGCGCCAGATATTAATTATATTAACGGGCAATATGTGCTTTATTATTCTATGTCCGTATGGGGTGGCGAATGGACCTGCGGGATTGGAATAGCTGTTTCTTCCCACCCGAAAGGTCCCTTTACGGATAAAGGAATGATATTCCGTAGTAACGACATAAATGTTCAAAACTCTATTGATGAGTTTTATTTTGAGGAAGCCGGAAAGAAATATCTATTTTGGGGTAGTTTTCATGGTATTTATGTCATAGAATTGACAGAAGATGGACTTTCTATAAAAGAGGGAGTGGAAAAGAGACAAGTGGCGGGAACGGCTTACGAAGGCACATATATTCACAAACATGGTAATTATTATTATATGTTTGCTTCTATCGGCACTTGTTGTGAGGGGGTAAATAGCACTTATACAACGGTGGTGGGTCGTTCGACTGCTCTTTTCGGTCCTTATTTGAATAAAAATGATGAGTCGATGACGGATAATCATCACGAGGTGTTTATTCGAGGAAACAGCCGTTTTGCCGGCACTGGGCATAATTCGGAAATTGTTACCGATGATGAAGGGAACGATTGGATATTTTATCATGCTGTGGACAGAAAAGACGCGAACGGTCGCGCTCTTATGCTGGACCGCGTTTGGTGGGTAAATGATTGGCCACAAGTAATTGATGCCGTTCCATCTTTGAAAGCGAAAGCTCCTGTGTTCATAAAACAATAAGTAATTATATTAACTTTTAAATTGTATCAGCATGAAAAAGAGTTTATTGATATGTTTCGCATTGGCTACAGCTGTGTGCGTACAGGCACAGTGGAAGCCGGCGGGAGATAAAATCAAAACAAAATGGGCAGAAGAAATCAATCCCCAACGTGTGTTGCCGGAATATCCACGCCCTCAATTAGAACGAACAAATTGGATGAATCTGAACAGAGAATGGGATTATGCCATTAAGCCAATAGGAGAGAGGGAGCCGGCTGTGTTTGACGGGAAGATATTAGTTCCGTTCGCTGTGGAATCTTCTTTATCCGGCGTACAGAAACCGGTAGGAGAAAAGAATGAATTATGGTATAAACGTGAGTTTGCCATTCCTTCTGCTTGGAAAAATAAGGAGATAAAGTTGAATTTCGGGGCAGTAGATTGGATAGCAGATGTTTTTGTCAATGATATTCTGATTGGTTCGCATCAAGGAGGTTATACACCTTTTTCCTTTATTATTACTCCTTATTTGACTAGTAAGAGTACGCAAAAATTAGTTGTGCGGGTATGGGATCCGACTGAAAGAGGATATCAACCTCGTGGAAAACAGACTTCTCGCCCGAGCGGTATTTGGTACACGCCTGTAACGGGTATTTGGCAAACGGTATGGCTGGAACCAGTATCTGCTGAACACATCACTTCAATTAAGGCTATTTCGAATATTGATAATGGAACGATTGGCGTTACGGTGGCGACTTCCGATTGTTGTGTAGCCGGTATTATAGAGGTGAAACTGTTGGATAAGGGTAAAATTGTTGCTGCGGGTAAAGGCGTACAGGGGAAAGAACTCCGTTTGAACGTACAAAATCCTATTTTATG
>SNRY01000649.1_pt1 | contig 11297 bp, 10 predicted proteins | sample 4693421 | NCBI WGS metagenome assembly SNRY01 (sample SAMN11003215, study PRJNA524138) | termite gut metagenome | isolation source: Bacteroidetes bacterial symbionts from single cell of protist host amplifed... | host: Streblomastix strix ... | reverse complement strand
TTTCACCATCGGCGCTCAACACCTACTTAGACTGCCGGATGAAGTTCTATTACACCTACGTGGCTCGTTTAAAGATACCCGGTGAAGTCAGTACAGAGATAGATTCCGCTACATTCGGAAGTATCTTCCATTATTCCGCCGAATTGATATACAAAGATTTAACGGCAAGAGACAAGTTCATTAGGAAAGAAGATTTGGAGAAGCTATTGCATAACAAAGCAAAAATACAAAGCTATGTAGATGCCGCTTTCAGAAAACTGTTCTTCCGCATATCCCCCGAAGAGAAATTGGAATACAACGGCATTCAGTTGATTAATTCCAAAGTGATAGCTTCTTACCTGTCGCAATTACTCCGCAATGACCTGCAGCACGCTCCTTTTGAGCTTATCGCAATGGAACAGGAAGTGGAGGAAACTCTGACGTTGGAAGCTGTGGACGGCATCGAAATAAAAACCAGCGGTATCATAGACCGTATTGACAGCAAAGACGGCATTCTTCGCATCGTGGATTATAAAACCGGCGGAAGCCCCCAAACGCCCGTAAATATTGAGCAACTCTTTACTCCGGCGGAAGACCGTCCGAATTACATCTTCCAAACCTTCCTTTACGCCGCTATCATGAGCCGCAAACAGAAACTGAAGGTTGCCCCTGCCTTACTCTACATTCACCGGGCAGCTTCGGAAGCCTATTCGCCCGTCATTGAGATGGGAGAGCCTCGCAAGCCCAAAATACCCGTTGATGATTTTTCTTTGTACGAAGATGAATTTCGCGAACGCCTGCTATTATTGTTGGAAGAGATTTACAATCCGCAAGAACCTTTTACGCAAACGCCGCACACGGTGAAATGCCAATACTGTAACTTCAAAGGGATATGTGAGAAATAAGGTGGTGCTTCACAAAGTATGCATTTTGTTTACACCTATCCGTAATTGATATAAAAGAAAGCTAATCTAAAAGCTTTCAAGTGATTAAACAACTTTTTAGAGAAACAGCAGGTTTTTCTAAAAGCCCTTCTGATACGATGTCTAAAGGCGACAATTATTCCCTTCTATTCCTAGAAGTATGCGCTTTGCCAATCACATGATTGTCTTCTTTAAGGGCAGTAGTAAAACTCTGCCAGTCATCCCCTGCAGATACATCCCAAAGAAACGCCCAATTTGATGAGCTTTTCTCTTAATCGTTTAGCTGTTTTTAAATCCCGCTTGCCCCAAACATAAGCCACCATCTCACCACTTTGACGTTCGTAGGCATAAATTAACCAATACTTTTTACCTTTATTGCCTACATACGTCCAAAATTCATCCACTTCCAGTCTCTCATAATAAGACTTACGGGAGTAATTGCATAATGGGAATTTACCAATACGGATAATACCTTTCGGATACTGACTTCTTGTATCGCCGATATATCGCGGATGCCTATTCCTCGAACCAGCATGAGTAAAATCCGTTTAATCAATCCCCAATGACAGGCTTTATAGGTTAAGGCATGATCACCAATAAATGGGCGAGAACAATTTTTACAAAGATAATTTTGTTTGCCACAGGCTTTCTTACCGTTTTTCTTTATTTGAGGGCTTTGGCAATGGGGGCAATGAAGGGTTAGTGTGATGTTCATATACAAAATTAATCACTTATAAACTGATTGCCAAAATCTTACAGTAGCATACTTTTTTAATCACCACCGAGATTATGGATAAGGTGTTGGAAGATTTAAATGATGCGACAACAAAACTTAATGATGTCAAAACTTTATTCCTCTTTCTTTGTCAATAAACTACCGACAATAATAGCTACTACCGATAGCGGCAATGCAAATATTATCGGGTCAACGACCGGAAATGGATAAGTCTCAATCAATACATCTCTGCCAAAGAAGAGTTTACATACGCCTATTGCCGCCGCTTCCTTTTGATGCATAAAAACAAGAGTAAACAAACCGGCTATCAGACCTGTCCAAAAGCTGGCTAAAGCCCCCTGACGTGTAGCCCGTTTCCAATAAAGAGCACAGAAATATGCCGGAAGAAATGTAGCAGCACATATACCCATAAAGAGAGAAGTACCACGAGCAATAATATCATTGGGGAGCATATAACAAATGATATAGCTTACTACTATTGAGAAGAATATGCCCAGACGAATAACACCCGTCAACCGACTGTGCGAATTCGGTTTATAGACGCTGTAAATGTCCGACCCTACGGATGTTCCCATTGTATGAAACTGAGAACTGAGCGTGGACATGCTGGCAGAGAGTATGCACAACATAAACAATGCTGAGAACCAACCGGGCATTGACCTATTGATAAAAAAAGGAATAATCTTATCAATGTCTTTCACTACCTCCGTAGCTACTACTCCTTCGGATTGCAAAAAGAAAAGATTGCTCAATGCGCCCGCATGATAAATAGCGCCTACCGTTACAATTAAAAACAAACAGCCGATAAACACCCCGCGTTTGAGTTGCTTTCCACTCTTCACTGTCATAAAACGTACTACCAACTGCGGTTGCGCCAAACAGCCGATACCCACTCCAAGAATTAAAGAAGTAACCAATGTGTACCACTGCGGAGAACCCGCCACAGGCATTTTTGTCCATCCTTGATGGCCCAATGCTTTGAATTTCTCGGGAACTAACGGGGCTATATCGCTAAGAGCCTGATTGGCTTCGCTAAATCCCATCCCGAGAACTCTATACAACCCAAACAGCAAAAACAACATACACCCGAACATGATAATAGCTTGCAAAGCATCGGTGTACATGACTCCCTTTATACCTCCGGCAATAACATAAGCCGCAATAACCAAAGTGAAGATGAGAAGAGAGATATTAAAATCTATTTGAAAGATTTCTTCAATGAATACCGCCCCGCCTTTCATCACCACAGACGCATAGATGGGCATACCGAGAAAAATGACAGCGCCAACCAAAACCCGTATGCTGCGCGAATGATAATGAGCCCCTAATAATTGCGGAAAAGTGCTGACATTCAGCTTTACCCCCAAACGGCGAGTGCGCAATCCGAAAAAGATAAACGCTATCACCACTCCCACAAACATATTTAAGAAACACAACCACTGAAGACCCATTCCGAAAGCTGCCGCTACTCCACCAAAGCCCACAATAGCCGAAGCGGAAATGAAAGTGGCTCCGTAAGAAAGCGCCATTACGATGGGGTTCATTTCACGACCGCCCACCATATAATCATTTGCGGAAACAGTTTTCCGGTAACCTAAATAACCCAAGAAAGCAAGTGATAACAAATAAACCACTACAATCAATCCTAAAACAAATGTATTCATCTTATTATAATTCGTCTTTTTCGTTATCGTTATCTTTACTCCAATTCTTTATACCGTACCAAGCGGCAAAACCTACACATATCACTGCAAGCAAATACGGTAAGCATATCAATGGGTCACTTATTCCAAACATATCATTTCATTTTTAATAACTTTGCCGCAAAAGTAGAAAAAATATTGAACACACAAAGCAATATAATAAAATTCAATAAAAAAGGGTAGCCTTTTGAGCTACCCCTTAACTTATTCTTTGAGTTTTAATATCCCATTTCGTGCAATGCCTTACATAATTGATCGGGGCATGAAGTGGGGCGCGTCTCGCAACGAATACCTTCCAATTTAGCAATAACATCAGTAACTCGCATACTGGTTATTAATCGGGAAATGCCCTGCAAATTCCCATGACATCCGTCTTGAAAAGCAACAGTCTTTATCAAGCCGTTTTCAACTTCCAATTCGATTGAAGAACTGCAAGTACCTTTTGTATGATAGATATGCTTCATTGAATGGCGTCTTAATCAAGTTTGTGAATTATCAAACCCGAACGCAACTTAGGCTCAAACCACGTTGTTTTCGGGGGCATACTATTACCCGAATCCGCAATATCCATTAATTGCTTCATAGAAACGGGATATAAAGCAAGCGCTAAAGCCATTTCCCCACTATCCACCCGTTTGCTCAACTCGCCAAGACCACGAATCCCCCCTACAAAGTCAATACGTTTATCAGAACGCAAATCTTTGATACCTACTATCTCATTTAATATAAGATTGGAGGAGATAGTTACATCAAGAACTCCTATGGGGTCTGTGTCGTTGTATATTCCGGGTTTAGCAGTCAAACTATACCATTTACCGCTCAGATAGAGAGAGAAGTTGTGCAATTTATCCGGTTTATAGATTTCCGTACCCTTTTCTGTTACTTCAAAATTCCTTTTCAATGCTGCGAGAAACTCTGCCGGAGTAAGCCCGTTCAAATCCTTCACCACCCGATTATAATCAATAATAGTCAACTGATTGGCAGGAAAACATACAGCCATGAAGTAATTATATTCTTCATCTCCACGATGATTGGGATTTTGCTTTGCCTTTTCCGCTCCCACCAATGCCGCAGCAGCCGAACGATGATGTCCATCAGCAATATACAAAGCGGGCATAGTTGCAAATTCTTTTGTAATGGTAGCTATGTCTTCATCCTTATCAACCATCCAAAAGGTGTGTCCGAAACCATCACCGGGAGCAATAAAATCATATACCGGTTGGTTTGCTGTATATTTCTTCACGATAACATCCAAAGCAGCATTATCGGGATAAGCGAAAAATACCGGTTCAATGTTGGCATTATTCACCCGTACATGCTTCATACGGTCTTCTTCTTTATCACGGCGAGTTAACTCGTGTTTCTTTATTATCCCGTTCATATAATCAGGCACGTAAGCGCCTACCACCAAACCGTATTGAGTCTTTCCGTTCATGGTCTGTGCATAGATATAATACTGTTCCTTGCTATCTTGCACTAACCAACCTCTGTCTTGAAACTTTTGAAAGTTCTCGGCAGCCTTAGCATATACTTTTTCGTCGTGTTCGTCAGTCCCTACAGGAAAATCTATTTCAGGCTTGATGATATGATACAGTGATTTCTCATTATCTGCGGCTTCTGCACGGGCTTCTTCGGAATTTAGTACGTCATACGGACGTGAAGCCACTTGTTCTACGATATGTTGGGGAGGACGAATACCCTTGAAGGGTTTGATTACAGCCATGATACAATTATTTCTTGTTTACTCTGAACTTCTCGCAACCGTCTTTCAGAAAGCCAACGATTTGCTTGGCAGCAGCAATACCCGCATTGATGTTTGCTTCGGCTGTCTGTGCTCCCATCTTTTTGGGAGTGGAGAAATAGCGTCCGGCAAAAAGCTCCGTGAAACGGTCGTGAGCAGCAGGCATAATGTCCGTTACATATTTAAAGTCCGTCCGTTCTTCCATGAATGTAATCAACTCACTCTCATTAATCACTTCCTTGCGAGCAGTATTCACTAATATAGCTCCCTTGGAAAGATTTTTCAGCAAATCATAATTGATGAAGTTCTTTGTTTCGGCAGTAGCAGGAATGTGAAGAGATACCACATCGCTGAGTTGATACAGCTCTTTTGCCGAATTGACTACCTTAATGCCGTCCTTTTCTATTACTTCTCTGGGGCAGAAAGCATCGTAAGCATACATATCCATGCCGATACCTTTGGCTATACGGGCTACGTTGCAACCTACATTACCATAAGCATGAATACCCAGTTTCTTGCCCATCAACTCCGTACCCGAAGTTCCATTATACAGATTACGAACGGCATAGAGCATCAACCCTATTGCCAATTCGGCTACTGCATTGGCATTCTGCCCCGGTGTGTTCATCACACAAACATGATGGGCTGTAGCAGCATCCAAATCCACATTATCGTATCCGGCTCCGGCACGTACTACAATTTTAAGATTCTTTGCCGCCTCCAATACATCGGCATCCATACTATCACTGCGAATGATAATCGCGTCCGCATCTTTTACAGCATCCAACAGCTGTACCTTCTCGGTATATTTTTCCAAAAGGGCGAGTTCATATCCCGCAGCTTCCACCTCTTTACGAATACCATCCACCGCTACTTTGGCAAACGGTTTATCTGTAGCAACAAGTACTTTCATAACAATATCTTAATGTGTTTTCTCAAATTCCCTCATGCAATCCACCAATGCTTGAACGCTTTCCTTTGGCAAAGCATTGTAGCATGACGCCCGAAAGCCACCTACAGAACGGTGTCCTTTCAATCCCACCATACCTCTTTCCGAAGCAAACTTTAAGAAATCCGCTTCAAGTTCTTTGTACTCAGGAGTCGGAACGAAGCAAATATTCATGCGCGAGCGGTCTTCTTCGGCAGCAGTTCCCACAAAGAGTTTGTTTCTGTCTATTTCGCTGTACAATATATCGGCTTTTTCAATGGCGCGGCGTTCCATTTCCTTTACGCCTCCTTGTTCTTTTATCCATCGTAGAGTCTGCATGGCAGCATAAATAGGAACAACAGGAGGGGTATTGAACATAGAACCATTGTCAATATGCGTCTGATAATTCAGCATCGTAGGAATATAACGTGATACTTTACCCAAAGCATCGTTCTTTACAATGACAAAAGCTACTCCGGCAGGAGCCAAATTCTTTTGCGCTCCCCCATAAATACATATATATTTGGAAACATCAACAGGACGGGAAAGTATATCGGAAGACATATCGGCAACCAATGGAACGGGAGAATCCAAGTCTTTCTTTATCTCCGTACCGTAAATCGTATTGTTGGTAGTGATATGGAAATAGTCGGCATCAGCCGGAATGGTATAATCTTTCGGAATATACGTATAAGTAGATTCGGCAGAAGAAGCCACTTCAACAACTTCGCCAAATCCTTTGGCTTCCTTTATCGCTTTTTTTGCCCAAACTCCCGTATTAAGATAAGCAGCCTTCTTTTCTAAGAAATTGAAAGGAACCATACAGAATTGCAGGCTTGCCCCTCCGCCAAGGAACAAAACCGAATAGCCTTCGGGTATTTGAAAGAGTTCTTTGAACAAGGCTTCAGCTTCGTCTATCACTACTTGAAAATCTTTATGCCTATGACTGATTTCCATTAATGAAAGTCCGGAATCGTTCAAATTTAATATCGCTCCGGCGGTATTTTCTATCACCTCACGCGGAAGAATAGAGGGTCCCGCATTAAAATTATGCTTTTTCATTTAGAAGATGTTTTAGTGATACAAACAATTTGTTGATTTTCGCGGAGCAAAATTACTGATTTATTTTTCTATTGAACGAAGTTTTCTCTTTATTTGATTTCATGGTACTTGTGTCCGCTGAGGTACAAGCCTCCCTTTTGGGGAGGCTTGTGGGGATTAAGGGACATTATTTAGTCAATGTTATGATGGTATAAGAATACCTTGGCAACGTATATTTAGCCTTTTTATCTGCCAGGCTTACCTGTGATGTTTTAGGTATCACATTAAACCTATTCTTATCCGTATTCGTTTCATTCAGATCACAGCCTCCGATGGTCCAAACTTTGGCTTTGCCTTTATGACGGAAGTTTTCAATGTTGATAACGACATTCTGAGGTTGATCGGAAAGGTTCACTATATACAACGAAAGAGTTTTGCCGGTATCATCCATCTTTGTCGTAATATCGACAACCGGTTCGTTCGTACTGGAGCTTTTCATTACGTTGGGCAGCCAGTTTTTGATCATTGCTTCATCAATATATGCGGAAGGCTGGAACCACAGCGCATGTGAATTGTAATGGATACGTCCCTGATCCCACATATAATGTAAGCCGTGGGGTTGGAAAGTATTGGCCGTACCCAGCATTTGGAAATGATCGCCATATCGTTGCAGTTTATTCCAGTTATGGGCATGTGCCAATCCGCGGTCCCAGTCACAACGGCTTCCGTTTTCTTCCATCGGATGAAGGTTTAGTTTGAAGCCCGGGTAATCTTTGGTCAGTTCTTCCTGAAGGTCAATACCCATTTCATGCGTGAAACCTTTATCATTGGCGAAACCTAACCAGCCACCGTAATGAGGGTCCCAGGCCACTTGATCCGGTTTGCCTTGTGAGATAAACCACTTCACCATTTGGGAAGAAAGATCGTACTCTTTTGTGTCCCGCGCATAACTCTTCGGGTCTGTACCGATATTCAACGAGGTCATGATCGTCATTTCCGGATCAACTGCCCAGGCTGCCAAAGCAAACTTTTTTACACATTCCAGATATCCTTGTGTCATCTGACGTTCATTATCTACCTGAATATATTTCAGGTTGTATGGTTCCGGATGGCCATGCTCGGCACGAAGTGCACCCCATTTCGATGTGACCGCTCCATTTACATACGCTACAAAGTCGCGAATGTCTTCCGATGTTTCATCCATGCTCATACCGATAATACATTCCGCTCCAATCGCTTCGGCCAATTGAAGCATTTCGATAAAGGCAAAACTATGAGTCGCATAAGGACTGAAGCCGCTCCGATAGGTGATGCGCCGTTCGTCGATCGGCCCAATCATTTTCTTCCAGCGGTAATTATAAGTATCGACACCGACATCTACCATCGAACCATTGTAGCGGATCGCAGTAATTCCCTGTTTCTTGAGCGCATCAATAAATGTTTTACGCAGAGGATACCCCATCACCCGTCCCCATTCTCCCGGTTGCAGGAAGGCATATCCCAGTTCGATCTGTCCGGGAGTTTTAAGCGAGATTCCAAAAGAACCTTCCAAAGCATCGCCGTTAGATGTGAACTCGAATGTCAGCTTTTCGTAGGTGCCGTCTCCTTTGATGAGATAAGGTTTCTCTGCCAAAACCTTACCTTGTTCGTCGCGCAACGACACGTAAACGGTAGTAGGGGTATCGGCTTTTATGCGGAGTACACCCTCATAGGATTTTCCCGACTCGAAGTGTATGCCCATACGGTAAAGTCCATGATTCGTGATCCCTACTTCGCCATTGCCATTGACGAATCGGATCGATTGTGTCTGACGTCCCATATACGCTTTCCCATCACGAACCAGTTTATAATCATATTGTGCATTCCCATTGGTCAACTTCGACCAGAACTTACTGATCTGTTCATTGCCATTCACCCGTTCGAGCATGAGCTGCTGAATATTTCCGGGAAGCGAATCGAATACCAGAAAGCGGGTAGGGAAAGAGTAACCGGATATTACATGCGGCTGATGAAATGTATTGGCATTATAAATATCCTTACTATGGAAATCATACTTTTCTGTCAGATTATTCCAGTTCACCCGGTTGTACACATCCGATTGAGTGATCAGGTGAGGAATCCGCCGTTCATCCAGCATAATGTAAATCTTGGAATAATCAGCCCGATCAAGATTAAGAAAGTCTGTCTCCACATTCTCTTCAAATGCTTCGCCATGAAGCAGCTGACTGAACACCCCTCCGTTGGTCTGGTTGTTGATATCCTCAATATTAGTCCCGTTGAATAACCGAGATGCTGTTGCAATCTTCTGCGAAGCATCCACCTGTAATTGAACAGGCGAATTCTGTCCCCCCGCAACGGATACGGATGCGATGATCGCCATGGTAGTTAGAAGTTTCTTCATATGATTGTTATTATGTTATAGTTATGTCTTATTAAGACTTGTAATACATCGTTTCATGATATTCTGAGTGTCAGGGGCAAATATATGTATAAATAATCGAATATAATTCGTTTATGGAATCATTAGGAAAATCGGTCCCCATCCCTCCAAGAGACGGGTCTGTTCCGCCCGAAAGAAGAGGCAGGAGGATGTATATCTGAATTTTCCACGTGCGATTATTAAAATTTGGTATATACCAAACGCTCTCTTTGGTATATACCAAAGGAGTCATTTGCCATATATCTTATGAAAAAAAAGAAGGTAGCATACGGAAAGTTTCCCATAGATTTAGTACCTTTATGGGGTGGGAGGAGACACCTCCCACCAAGCTTTAACGTTAACTTTACCAACTATGGCAGTACAAATACACCGCTATTTACGGCGCAAAGTCGCCGCCGACCCTACTTCCCCAATGGTTTACCACCTCAAGCAAGTGCCGGGGACCTCCCAAACCCACACCATCAAGAACCTCGCCGAAGCTATTGAGAAAAAGAGTTCCCTGACCACGGAAGACGTCATCCACGCCACCAGTGCCCTCGTCCGCGAAATCAAGGAAGTCCTCCTGCGAGGGGACAGAGTCAAGATAGACGGCTTCGGCATCTTCTCCCTGACCTTCAACGCCACCGAAGTGGAAACGGAGAAAGAATGCACCATCAAGACCATCAACAAAGTCAATATTCGTTTTCGGACGGACAATGCCCTACGCCTTGCCAACGAAAGCACCTCCGGCACCCACGGAAGCAACGACGTCAAGTTTGAGCTTGCCCCCCATGCGGGCGGCAAGGCAAATGTGAGAAAGAAAACGGAGATACCTGTATGTGGAGGAACCGCAGAAGGACGCAAAGCCGTTGCGGTGTGCGACGAGGCAGCGAAACCTTATTGCTATTCGACAAAGGGAAACGGGCAGAAGGGGAACAGTGCGCACGGCATACATCTTACGGGCGGGTTGGAAGAAAAGGAAAACAATAATGACCGTTTACTTGCTCTTACCGGAGTAAATACAATCTCCCAATTAAAACCCTATTGGGAAAATCATAGTTGTTGGTCTCGGATTCCTAATCGGGATGAATCCCGTTCCATTGCCGCAAAGGAGCAATTTCCATCTGACAAACGAATCTATTATCAGCAAAGAGAAGACGACACACTTCTTTTGGGAACACTAAAACCGGAAGCAATCATTACCAAAGAAAGTGGCGAATCCGGTGGATTGAATGAAAAAAGCAAAGCTGCCAATAGATTACATAGTACTGTCTTGGTTGTTAAGCGACCGGTACTGCCGGTCATCTCCGTACCCAAGGAAGAAGATATAGCCAAAAAACACTCAATGCGAAGTGCGCAAATACCGCCGTATCAGCGTATAAATCGGTCAGCATGTGAACTTTTAAGCCGCCCTTCTTCTTGCCATCGCCTTTCGGATTGCGACCTGCACCTTTCATTATGTCCGAAAACAGCGTTATCGTGGTCGAATCGAAGGCATAAAACTTCTCAAAACTTATCTCATCCTTTCGGCTGACCGACAAAATGTTTTTTACTATCTTTGCCCATTGTTGTAACTTTTTTGTTTGCACTTCAAAAGTACAACTTTGGGGCTTATCCTATACGGATTTCCCTCACCCCCAAAGGAGGTGGATTTTTAAGTTAGATTAAACATACCTGTATGAAAACTGCTGATATTTAATAATTTTAATGATTATCCGTTGTTTCACCTAAGTTGTTTATCTTCGCAAAAAAAGCTGGCAAATATTATGAATTTACTAAATTTTGTATCTCAATATCCTGACGAAAGCAGTTGTAAAGCGAAATTTA
>SNRY01000648.1_pt1 | contig 11316 bp, 7 predicted proteins | sample 4693421 | NCBI WGS metagenome assembly SNRY01 (sample SAMN11003215, study PRJNA524138) | termite gut metagenome | isolation source: Bacteroidetes bacterial symbionts from single cell of protist host amplifed... | host: Streblomastix strix ... | reverse complement strand
TCTTTTCAAAATATGCCTGAATACTGGATACGACAAAGTCTTTGTTGCTTATGGATAATCGTTTCATCGCTTTTTCCACAAAGATAAAACCTGTATTTGTTATACGCAAAAACTTAATGCGTTTATTCTATAAACGTATTGTGAAGACATACTTACCACTATCAGAGCGCATTGGGGTATTGAAAACAAGCTGCATTGGCTACTGGATGTATCCATGGGAGAAGATGCTTCCCGTAAAAGAGAGAAGAACTCCCCACAGATTTTTTCTGTGGTATTCAAGACTGCCTTAACCATGCTAAAGAAATATAACCCTGAAAAAGGAAACCCGAGCATCAAAACAAAACGTAATATGGGCGGATGCTCTGACAAACACCTTATAGCAATGATGGGGAATAGACCCGTCGTGATTTTTTTCATGCGGTTGCCCTGCGAATCTCCCCAAACGATGGGTGAATATGGAGATAAAAAGATATTTTAAATTACCTAGAGGGAAATCAGAACTATTTGAATTGCATATAAAAACAGGAGATTTGAGATTTCATTTCCTTCCGGATAATATAACAAGAAAAGTATATATCGAGTATATTGGGCATCATTTGCCTACGATTGCCAATTAAACCGAAAATTATTTCAAATGTACTATTTGATGATATATCCCTTCCTCATCCATGCCGCAAAGCTGATATAATTCGGGAATAGAGCCGTGTTCGATAAACTCATCGGGCACACCCATACGTTTTACTTCGGGTTGGTAGCCGTTATCTGCCATGAACTCAAGCACGGCACTACCCATACCACCCCGAATAACACCGTCTTCTACGGTAATAATCTTCTTAAAGCTGCGCCCTACTTCATGCAATAATGCTTCATCAAGGGGTTTAAGGAAACGAAGGTCGTACCATGCGATTGACATTCCTTGCGCTTCTGCCCTAACAATGGCTTTTGCAGCTAAGTTTCCGATAGCCCCTATGGTGAGTACTGCCAAATCCTTGCCGTCTTTCAGCTTTCGCCCTTTTCCTATTTGGATTTCTTCAAACGGGCATCTCCAATCCGACAAAGAACCCCTGCCTCGCGGATAGCGAATTACGAAAGGACCCTTATCGGGCAATTGTGCGGTGTACATCAGTTTCCGCAGCTCGTGTTCATCCATTGGCGAAGCAATAATCAAATTCGGTATCGGTCGCAAGTATGCCAAATCAAATACGCCATGATGCGTTACTCCATCTTCACCTACCAGTCCGGCGCGGTCAAGACAAAGAACAACGTTCAACTTTAGAATTGCCACATCGTGTATAACGTTATCATAAGCCCGCTGCATGAAAGAGGAATAGATGTTGCAAAAGGGCAATAGTCCATCCTTTGCCATCCCTGCCGAAAAGGTAACGGCATGCCCCTCGGCAATACCTACATCGAAAGCCCTGTCCGGCATTTCATTCATCAATAGATTCATGGAGCATCCCGAAGGCATGGCAGGGGTTATTCCCACAATTTTATCGTTCGCCTTTGCCAGTTCTAACAATGTATTTCCAAACACATCCTGAAATCGGAGGGGTAGTTGGGTGGTATCGGTTATAATCTGTTCCTCCGATTTTGGGTCGAACATACCCGGAGCGTGCCAAGCAGTAGCATTCTTTTCCGCTGGTGCAAAGCCTTTTCCTTTAGTGGTATGCAGGTGGAGAATCTTCGGACCATTCATTCCTTTGAGGTCTTTCAATACGCGCACAAGGTTCGTAACGTCATGCCCGTTGATAGGACCGAAATATCGGATATTCATTCCCTCGAATATGTTCTGCTGCTGTGCAATAAACGATTTCAAACTATTGTTGAAACGAATAATAATCTTACGGCGAGGCTCATTGAGTATTCCGATTTTAAAGAAAAACCTGGAAACTCTAAAACGCAGCCTATTATACCGGTTTGAGGTAGTGAGATTAAAGAAATATTGTTTCATCCCGCCTACGCTACGGTCAATGGACATATCATTGTCGTTGATGATTATCAGCAAGTTGTTTGGGGTGGACGATACATTATTCAATCCCTCAAAAGCCAAACCGCCACTCATTGACCCATCGCCGATGACAGCCACAATCCGGCGATCCTTCTCCCCTTTATGCCTTGCCGCCACAGCCATACCCAATGCCGCCGAGATAGAATTGGAAGCATGCCCGCTGATAAAAGAATCATATTCACTTTCTTCGGGAGAAGGAAAAGGGCGAATACCTTTGAACTTCCGGTTGGTAGAGAATGCGTCCCGCCGTCCGGTAAGTATTTTATGCCCGTATGCCTGATGCCCCACATCCCAAACGATGCGGTCGTAAGGAGTATTGAATACATAATGCAACGCCACGGTCATCTCTATCGTACCAAGATTGGAACCGAAATGTCCCGGATTGTGTGAAAGCTCTCCAATGATTTTTGTCCTCAATTCGTCGCATAATTTCGGAAGTTCTTTTACATTCAATTTACGCAAGTCTTCAGGACTATTTATATGATTCAGCAGAACCTGATTCTCTTCAATTTTCATTATCGAAAAAATAATCCTGCAAAAGTAACACAAATAATTGGGAATACTACTTTCAACTTTCCGCTTTCAACTAAATTTGGGCATCTTTTTTTTGCCTATTTCTCACGGAGCGTGAGCCTATTTCTCACAGATCGTGAGCCTATTTCTCACGGAGCGTGAGCCTATTTCTCACAGATCGTGAGCCTATTTCTCACAGATCGTGAGCCTATTTCTCACGGAGTATGAATCTATTTCTCATAGCCCGATTCCGGTAGAGGGAACGCTCTAATAGTGGTATGACCAAAGCCTCTGTCCAGGGGAGTTAAAGGTTCAACAAAAATAAAAGGTTCCTAAAAAATTTAATATTGTTGAATCGAAACTCGGAAAAACCCTTTATATTTGCTCATACATTTACCAACCAAATGTGCAATATGACAACCTATCCTATGACAGTATCTAAATCGAAAACAAGGGATAAATTAGTGGATGTCGCTCGCCAGCTTTTTGCAAAGATGGGGGTAGAGAACACTACGATGAATGACATTGCTATTGCCTCAAGAAAAGGCAGAAGAACGCTTTATACTTATTTCAAGAGTAAAGAAGAAATTTACTTAGCAGCTATAGAATCGGAATTGGAAATTCTTTCCGACACTATGAAACAAGTCATTGAGAAAGAAACTTCGCCCGACATGAAGATCATTAAAGTCATCTATACTCATTTAGATGCAATAAAAGGAGTGGTAGATAGAAACGGAACACTTCGTGCGGATTTTTTCCGTAATATTTGGAAGGTGGAGCAAGTTCGCAAGGAGTTTGATACCAAAGAAATCCAATTTTTCAGAGAGATATTGCAGGAAGGTAAAGAGCAAGGGGTTTTCGGTATTGAGGATGTGGAAATAACAGCCACATTGTTGCACTACTGTGTCAAAGGTATAGAAGTTCCTTATATTCGAGGACGTATCGGAGAGAATTTGGAACCGGAAACTCGCATAAAGTATGTATCAAACATTGTATTTGGCGCATTGCAAAGACATAAGAATATATAATACAAGTTTTAAGTATGGGATTATTAGACGGAAAAACAGCGCTTGTTACCGGAGCCGCACGTGGCATTGGTAAGGCTATTGCCTTAAAGTTTGCTTCGGAAGGGGCGAATGTTGCATTCACCGATTTAGTTATTGATGAGAATGCACAAAATACGGAAAAAGAAATCGCGGAAAAAGGTGTAAGCGCAAAAGGTTATGCTTCAAACGCTGCCGATTTTGATGATACGGAGAAGGTTGTCGCCGAAATTCAGAAAGACTTTGGACGCATAGACATCTTGGTGAACAATGCCGGCATCACACGCGACGGATTAATGATGCGCATGACCGAACAGCAATGGGATGTGGTTATCAACGTGAACTTGAAATCAGCTTTTAATTTCATTCATGCCTGCACTCCAATAATGATGCGCCAAAAAGCGGGAAGTATCATCAATATGGCATCCGTAGTAGGCGTATCCGGTAATGCCGGTCAGAGCAACTATTCTGCCTCAAAAGCCGGTTTGATTGGTTTGGCTAAATCCATAGCCAAAGAACTCGGTTCTCGCGGAATACGCGCCAATGCCATTGCGCCGGGATTCATTATCACGGATATGACCGCCCAATTGAGCGACGAAGTAAAAGCCGAATGGGCGAAAGCCATTCCTTTGCGTCGCGGCGGAACGCCCGAAGACGTGGCGAATGTGGCTACATTCTTGGCGTCCGACCTCTCTTCTTATGTAACGGGACAGGTGATTCATTGTTGCGGCGGAATGAATACCTAAATAATGACTGTCATATACGAAGATAATCATATAATCGCAGTCAATAAGACCGGTTCCGAGATCGTTCAGGGAGACAAGACGGGCGATATTCCGCTTTCGGAAATGATTCGACAGTATCTGAAAGAGAAGTATCAAAAGCCCGGTAATGTTTTTATCGGTGTGGCTCATCGGCTGGATCGTCCCGTGAGCGGTCTTGTGCTTTTTGCCAAGACGAGCAAAGCATTAGTCCGTCTGAACGAAATGTTTAAGAATGGGGAGATTAAAAAGCTGTATTGGGCTATCGTTAAAAATCAACCGGCAGACCTTCCGCCACCATGTACTAAGACTTTATATCCTTTAATAACGGAAAAATCATTTAACAACCGGTTCAAAGAAGATTCTTCTTCTACGATCTTACCACCTACTTTGATGAGGGTTAGTTTGGGTTTTGTTTGCATATATAAAAGAAACTTTGGTAGTAGTATCCTCAAACCCCGCCCATAAATTCCCTTCAGGCACAGGAGCCTCCAATTCTATCCATTCTTTGGATACCGGATGAATAAAACTTATTCGACGCGCATGAAGACAAATACTCCCATCCGGATTGGAACGAGGCGCACCGTATTTTACATCTCCCTTAACAGGACAACCTATCTTCGCCAATTGGCAGCGAATCTGATGATGCCGTCCCGTCTTTAATTCTACTTCGAGCAGGTGATAATTCTGCGAATGCCCGATAAGTTCATAATGAAGAATAGCCTTCTTGGAGTTCGGCGTTTCCTTATCGTAGGCATAGCTCTTATTTTCTTTCTCTTTGCGGATTAGGTAATGTATTAATTCACCTTCAGGTTCTGCCGGTTGATTTTTAACGATAGCCCAATACAGCTTTTTAATCTCCCCATTCTTAAACATTTCGTTCAGACGGACTAATGCTTTGCTCGTCTTGGCAAAAAGCACAAGACCGCTCACGGGACGATCCAGCCGATGAGCCACACCGATAAAAACATTACCGGGCTTTTGATACTTCTCTTTCAGATACTGTCGAATCATTTCCGAAAGCGGAATATCGCCCGTCTTGTCTCCCTGAACGATCTCGGAACCGGTCTTATTGACTGCGATTATATGATTATCTTCGTATATGACAGTCATTATTTAGGTATTCATTCCGCCGCAACAATGAATCACCTGTCCCGTTACATAAGAAGAGAGGTCGGACGCCAAGAATGTAGCCACATTCGCCACGTCTTCGGGCGTTCCGCCGCGACGCAAAGGAATGGCTTTCGCCCATTCGGCTTTTACTTCGTCGCTCAATTGGGCGGTCATATCCGTGATAATGAATCCCGGCGCAATGGCATTGGCGCGTATTCCGCGAGAACCGAGTTCTTTGGCTATGGATTTAGCCAAACCAATCAAACCGGCTTTTGAGGCAGAATAGTTGCTCTGACCGGCATTACCGGATACGCCTACTACGGATGCCATATTGATGATACTTCCCGCTTTTTGGCGCATCATTATTGGAGTGCAGGCATGAATGAAATTAAAAGCTGATTTCAAGTTCACGTTGATAACCACATCCCATTGCTGTTCGGTCATGCGCATCATTAATCCGTCGCGTGTGATGCCGGCATTGTTCACCAAGATGTCTATGCGTCCAAAGTCTTTCTGAATTTCGGCGACAACCTTCTCCGTATCATCAAAATCGGCAGCGTTTGAAGCATAACCTTTTGCGCTTACACCTTTTTCCGCGATTTCTTTTTCCGTATTTTGTGCATTCTCATCAATAACTAAATCGGTGAATGCAACATTCGCCCCTTCCGAAGCAAACTTTAAGGCAATAGCCTTACCAATGCCACGTGCGGCTCCGGTAACAAGCGCTGTTTTTCCGTCTAATAATCCCATACTTAAAACTTGTATTATATATTCTTATGTCTTTGCAATGCGCCAAATACAATGTTTGATACATACTTTATGCGAGTTTCCGGTTCCAAATTCTCTCCGATACGTCCTCGAATATAAGGAACTTCTATACCTTTGACACAGTAGTGCAACAATGTGGCTGTTATTTCCACATCCTCAATACCGAAAACCCCTTGCTCTTTACCTTCCTGCAATATCTCTCTGAAAAATTGGATTTCTTTGGTATCAAACTCCTTGCGAACTTGCTCCACCTTCCAAATATTACGGAAAAAATCCGCACGAAGTGTTCCGTTTCTATCTACCACTCCTTTTATTGCATCTAAATGAGTATAGATGACTTTAATGATCTTCATGTCGGGCGAAGTTTCTTTCTCAATGACTTGTTTCATAGTGTCGGAAAGAATTTCCAATTCCGATTCTATAGCTGCTAAGTAAATTTCTTCTTTACTCTTGAAATAAGTATAAAGCGTTCTTCTGCCTTTTCTTGAGGCAATAGCAATGTCATTCATCGTAGTGTTCTCTACCCCCATCTTTGCAAAAAGCTGGCGAGCGACATCCACTAATTTATCCCTTGTTTTCGATTTAGATACTGTCATAGGATAGGTTGTCATATTGCACATTTGGTTGGTAAATGTATGAGCAAATATAAAGGGTTTTTCCGAGTTTCGATTCAACAATATTAAATTTTTTAGGAACCTTTTATTTTTGTTGAACCTTTAACTCCCCTGGACAGAGGCTTTGGTCATACCACTATTAGAGCGTTCCCTCTACCGGAATCGGGCTATGAGAAATAGATTCATACTCCGTGAGAAATAGGCTCACGATCTGTGAGAAATAGGCTCACGATCTGTGAGAAATAGGCTCACGCTCCGTGAGAAATAGGCTCACGATCTGTGAGAAATAGGCTCACGCTCCGTGAGAAATAGGCAAAAAAAAGATGCCCAAATTTAGTTGAAAGCGGAAAGTTGAAAGTAGTATTCCCAATTATTTGTGTTACTTTTGCAGGATTATTTTTTCGATAATGAAAATTGAAGAGAATCAGGTTCTGCTGAATCATATAAATAGTCCTGAAGACTTGCGTAAATTGAATGTAAAAGAACTTCCGAAATTATGCGACGAATTGAGGACAAAAATCATTGGAGAGCTTTCACACAATCCGGGACATTTCGGTTCCAATCTTGGTACGATAGAGATGACCGTGGCGTTGCATTATGTATTCAATACTCCTTACGACCGCATCGTTTGGGATGTGGGGCATCAGGCATACGGGCATAAAATACTTACCGGACGGCGGGACGCATTCTCTACCAACCGGAAGTTCAAAGGTATTCGCCCTTTTCCTTCTCCCGAAGAAAGTGAATATGATTCTTTTATCAGCGGGCATGCTTCCAATTCTATCTCGGCGGCATTGGGTATGGCTGTGGCGGCAAGGCATAAAGGGGAGAAGGATCGCCGGATTGTGGCTGTCATCGGCGATGGGTCAATGAGTGGCGGTTTGGCTTTTGAGGGATTGAATAATGTATCGTCCACCCCAAACAACTTGCTGATAATCATCAACGACAATGATATGTCCATTGACCGTAGCGTAGGCGGGATGAAACAATATTTCTTTAATCTCACTACCTCAAACCGGTATAATAGGCTGCGTTTTAGAGTTTCCAGGTTTTTCTTTAAAATCGGAATACTCAATGAGCCTCGCCGTAAGATTATTATTCGTTTCAACAATAGTTTGAAATCGTTTATTGCACAGCAGCAGAACATATTCGAGGGAATGAATATCCGATATTTCGGTCCTATCAACGGGCATGACGTTACGAACCTTGTGCGCGTATTGAAAGACCTCAAAGGAATGAATGGTCCGAAGATTCTCCACCTGCATACCACTAAAGGAAAAGGCTTTGCACCAGCGGAAAAGAATGCTACTGCTTGGCACGCTCCGGGTATGTTCGACCCAAAATCGGAGGAACAGATTATAACCGATACCACCCAACTACCCCTCCGATTTCAGGATGTGTTTGGAAATACATTGTTAGAACTGGCAAAGGCGAACGATAAAATTGTGGGAATAACCCCTGCCATGCCTTCGGGATGCTCCATGAATCTATTGATGAATGAAATGCCGGACAGGGCTTTCGATGTAGGTATTGCCGAGGGGCATGCCGTTACTTTTTCGGCAGGGATGGCAAAGGATGGACTATTGCCCTTTTGCAACATCTATTCCTCTTTCATGCAGCGGGCTTATGATAACGTTATACATGATGTGGCAATTCTAAAGTTGAACGTTGTTCTTTGTCTTGACCGCGCCGGACTGGTAGGTGAAGACGGACCAACGCATCACGGCGCATTCGATTTGGCTTGTTTGCGACCGATACCGAATCTGATCATTGCTTCGCCAATGGACGAACACGAGCTGCGGAAACTGATGTACACAGCACAATTGCCCGATAAGGGTCCCTTCGTAATTCGCTATCCGCGAGGAAGAGGTTCTTTGTCGGATTGGAGATGCCCGTTTGAAGAAATCCAAATAGGGAAAGGGCGAAAGCTGAAAGACGGCAAGGATTTGGCAGTACTCACTATAGGGGCTATCGGAAACTTGGCTGCAAAAGCCATTGTTAGGGCAGAAGCACAAGGAATGTCAATCGCATGGTACGACCTTCGTTTCCTTAAACCGCTTGATGAAGCATTGTTGCATGAAGTAGGGCGCAGCTTTAAGAAGATTATTACCGTAGAAGACGGTGTTGTTCGAGGTGGTATGGGCAGTGCCGTGCTTGAGTTCATGGCGGATAACGGCTACCAACCCGAAGTAAAACGTATGGGTGTGCCCGATGAGTTTATCGAACACGGCTCCATTCCCGAATTATATCAGCTTTGCGGTATGGATGAGGAAGGGATATATCATCAAATAGTACATTGGAAATAATTGCAGCACATCTTTTTTATAATTTCCCCAACAATATGAAAGTAGCATTGATAGTAGTTTTTATTTTGATGTTAGACCTTTTTGCTATCATAGAGATTCGTCGCAGTAAAATAGACAATAGTCTGAAATCATTAATAACTTGGGTGATATTGCTTTTACCGGTTATCGGCTTTTCAATCTATTATATAACGAAATCCCTTGGAAAAAGGTAAATAAAAAGGGACATTGGTATGAGAATCATTATTGCAGGAGCCGGCGAGGTCGGTATCCATTTGGCTAAACTTCTGTCTCGCGAAAAACAGGATATTGTTCTCATGGACGAGGAAGAAGAGAAGCTAAATGCGTTGGATTCAGATTTCGACTTGATGACCGTTACCGCTTCTCCTACTTCTATTGCAGGACTGAAAGAGGCAAAAGTAGAAAATGCGGATTTGTTTATCGCCGTTACTCCGATTGAGAGCTGCAACATAACCGCCTGTATCTTGGCGGGCAATATGAAAGCCAAAAAGACATTGGCGCGTATAGATAATTACGAATACCTGTTGCCCAAAAACAAAGAGTTCTTTCAAAACATAGGGGTACACTCCCTTATTTATCCCGAAATGTTGGCAGCGAAGGAGATAGCTTCTTCCATGCGCATGAGTTGGATACGTCAGTGGTGGGAGTTTTGCGGGGGAGCTTTGATATTGATTGGAGTTAAAGTGCGCGAAACTGCCGAGATGCTCAATATTCCTCTTTATGAATTGGGCGGTTCCGATGTTCCCTACCACATTGTTGCCATAAAGCGGGGGAATGACACCATTATTCCGCGAGGTCCCGACAAAATACTATTGAACGATATAGTCTATTTCACCACCACCCGCAAATACATTCCTTATATCCGTAAAATTGTTGGGAAAGAACATTATGCCGATGTGCAAAACGTGATAATCATGGGGGGTAGCCGTATTGCCGTCCGTACGGCGCAGTGCATCCCGGATTATATGAAAGTGAAAATCATTGAGAATGATATTAACCGTTGCAATCGTCTGACAGAATTGCTCAACAATCGTATCATGATTATCAACGGTGACGGGCGCGATATGAACCTTTTGCTGGAAGAAGGGCTTAAAAATACGGAAGCCTTTGTTGCCCTTACCGGTAATTCCGAAACGAACATTCTTGCCTGTCTGGCAGCCAAACGAATGGGAGTGAGTAAATCAGTAGCCGAAGTGGAGAATATTGATTATATAGGCATGGCAGAGAGTCTTGACATCGGTACGGTTATCAACAAAAAGCTAATCACTGCCGGACACATTTATCAAATAATGCTGGATGCCGACGTATCCAACGTGAAATGCCTCACTTTTGCCGATGCCGAAGTAGCTGAATTCACCGTAAAGGAAGGAGCGAAAATCACAAAGCATCAAGTAAAAGACTTGGAACTGCCTTTGGAGGTAAATATCGGGGGAATGATACGAAACGGAGAAGGATTGCGGGTTACGGGAAATACGCTTGTGCAACAGGGCGACCACGTGGTAGTGTTCTGCCTGAATACGATGATTAAGAAGATTGAAAAATATTTCAACTGACGGGTATGATAAACTTGAAGATGATATACCGAATCATGGGGTTTCTGGTACTCGTCGAAACACTGATGCTACTATGCAGTGTGGGCGTTTCTTTGTTTTTCGGGGAAGATGATTTGAATGCTTTTGTCATTACGTTGGTTATTACTTTACTTGTGGGGGGAGGGCTTCTTCTTGCCGGAAGGAGAGCGGATAATCAGTTCGGCAAACGCGATAGCATCATCATTGTCAGCACTTCGTGGATTGTAGTTTCCTTATTCGGGATGCTTCCTTTTTACCTTAGCGGGTATATCCCGAATATTACCAATGCTTTTTTTGAAACCATATCCGGATTCACGAGCACCGGCTCAACCATATTGGACGACATTGAAATGCTGCCTCACGGATTGCTTTTTTGGCGAAGCATGACGCAATGGATTGGCGGTTTAGGCATTGTGCTTTTTACCATTGCCATGCTTCCTATTTTCGGAGTAAACGGCCTGCAATTATTTGCGGCGGAAGCAAGCGGATTGCCTTACGACAAAGTATTTCCCCGTATCGGCGTTACGGCAAAGTGGATATGGAGTATTTACCTGGGATTGACAGGTATCATCATTGCATTGTTACTGCTTGGGGGAATGAC
>SNRY01000647.1_pt1 | contig 11327 bp, 9 predicted proteins | sample 4693421 | NCBI WGS metagenome assembly SNRY01 (sample SAMN11003215, study PRJNA524138) | termite gut metagenome | isolation source: Bacteroidetes bacterial symbionts from single cell of protist host amplifed... | host: Streblomastix strix ... | reverse complement strand
AATGTATCATGTCAGGAAGTTGAAAAAACTTAAAGGAAAACATGATTGGGAAAAAGTCATGATAGAAAGAAGAAGAAAAACGATGGCAGTTTGCTGTCAATGTTATGATATGATTCATGCGAAGAAACAAACTGAATACATTAATGGAGAGCCGGATACGTCGAAAGGTGTACGTCCGGTTCGGGGGCGAGTACTTCCAAACCTGCCACAGTAATGGGGCGAGTGGCGGGAAGTGCTTAGCCTACGGCGTTTTTGAATGCTCAATTGTATAGGCTTATAGCAATTATTCGCCATTAAAATCCACCTAATATGACAATAGTAAACAAAAAATCAAAATTGGTCGCAATCAAAAACAGCTTTTAACAGAGAAAAAGTCCTTGCTTTTTCTACAAATTAGAAAAAATGACGATGGAATTAGTTACTCTAAATCAATAAATCGTCCAATTAACGGCGGAATTTGAGCAGAAATATTTAATTAAGCGAGTATAAATTCGATTTTATTCAATAATATTGTAAATTATAATTTTGCACAATGACACAAATTAATTGGCTGAAAATAGTTCTTGCGGAACAGAATAGAGTCGGAAAATGGTTAATAGAAAAATGAAGCTAATGAAGGAATTAAAGTCTATTTGGAGGATAAATACGGAATGTCTAAACATATATCTCATATAATATCAGAACTCAAAGACCAATATTTGATTGATGATTCTTTGCGTCCGTGGATAATCGGTTTTAGTGGAGGGAAAGATTCAACAGCATTGTTACAATTGGTTTGGCTTGCTGTGAAACAAATTCCACCAGATGAAAGACATAGAGAAATTTATGTAGTTTGCAATGACACACTTGTTGAAAATCCAATTATTCAGAAATATGTGGATGATGTTTTAATAAAGATTGAACAATCTGCCGTTGAACAGGGATTGCCTATCAAAATTCAAAAAACTATTCCAAGGTTGGAAGATAGTTTTTGGGTAAATGTAATTGGAAGAGGTTACCCTGTTCCCAATAATACATTTCGTTGGTGTACTGACAAAATGAAAATAAAACCTACCTCCCGTTTTATTATAGAACAAGTCGTAGAAAACGGAGAGGCTATAATCTTGATTGGAACACGCAGTTCTGAGAGTGCAACAAGAGCAAAATCAATTAAAAAACATGAAATCAGGGGTAAGCGACTAACAAAGCATCCACACCACACAAATACTTTTGTTTACTCACCCATAAAAGATTTAATGCTTGAAGAAGTTTGGTATATCATTAATTCCATGACTTCACCATGGGGGGCAGATAACTCAAAATTGTTTCAAATATATTTTGATGCAAGCGCTGATGATTACGAATGCCCGACAATGGTAACAGACAAAAGCCATAGTTCTTGCGGACAGAGCCGCTTTGGTTGTTGGACATGCACAGTTGTAAAAGAAGATAAATCATTAACAGCACAGGTAAATAAAGGGCAAGCATGGCTAAAGCCTCTTTTAGATTTAAGGAGTAATATGTTTGATGACCGCAATATTTCCGAAAACAGAGAGCCAACCCGAAGAAACGGACAGAGTGCTGTTACGGAGGAAGGGCATAATCAGGGAAATTACACAATTGCATACAGAGCCAAATTGTTAGAGCAGACACTGATAGCCCAGCGAGAAATTCAAAAAGAGAACAAAGGTATTGAATTGATTACTAATCAAGAATTGATAGCTATTCAGGTAATATGGCATAGAGATTTATGTTTTCAATATAGAGTGTCAGGAATTTATAATAAAGTATATAATAAAGAGTTAGATATGAAAAAGACTGACGAGAAAATCCAAAAAGAAATTGATTTACTCAAATCAGTTTGTGAAGACAAGCCTTCCGACTTTGACTTAATCCAAGAGCTTTTGATAATGCAGAAAAACAAAGCTCTTTTGAATCGCAAAAGAGGATTAAAAGACGATATGGAAAAGGTAATTGAAAAATACATTAAGAAAGAGTCAGAATATGTATATCAAAGAAATAGAGTTGAATAACTTTAGAATCTATAAGGGGCGAAATCGAATTTCTCTACTTCCAACAGACGACAAGAATATAATTGTTATCAGTGGAAGAAACGGATTTGGTAAGACAACTTTTTTAATGTCGTTAGTTTGGTGTTTGTATGGCAAACAAATGGAAAAAGTTGATGAGCTATACGAAAAGGAAATCAAAGATAAAGGTAATTACAACAAATACATTGCCAACAGCTTAAACCGAAAGGCTTATGAAGAGGGAGAAAGAGAATTTTCCGTATCAATTATTTTTACAGGTGTTAAGATTCCCGATATTACCTGCAATGAAGTAACCATAAAAAGAACATACAATGTGGTATCGGGCATTTCTGACAAAGTTGAAGTCTTAATTGACGGTTATCCGAATGAATTAATTGAAGATTTAACAAAAGACAATCAAAAAGGCGAAGAAGTTTTTATCCGAGATGTCATTTTACCTATTGCAATTGCGAAATTTTTTTTCTTTGATGCTGAAAAAATCGTGTCACTTGCAGAGATAAATTCAAATGACCAACGCCGACAATTAAGCAGAGCCTATTCGGAAGTGTTGGGTATTCAGAAATACGAAGATTTAAAGGCTAATCTTGAAGAAAAACAAGATGAATATCGTCGTCGTTCAGCAAAACCAGAAGAAAAACAGGAACTTAATCAATTACACACAGATATAGAGAATGCACAAATTGAAATAGAACGTTATGGCAATTCGATAGATGATTTGAAACATGAGCGCAATTTAAAAGAAAAAGAAGCAGAAAGTATTCAATTGAGCTTGATTCGTGAAGGCGACAAAATGACTTTGGAAGAGTTAAACTCTTTGAAAGATGAGCAAACAAAATTAGAATCTGAAAAAAATGGAATTCAGGATAGATTAAAAGAATTATTCGACCTCATTCCTTTTGCATTGGCAGGTGAAACGCTTGTAAATGTATCAGAACAACTTGTCAATGAGCGTAATTTATCGGAACAAAAATACAAACAAGCGGACGTAAACGAAAAAATAACCCAAATTCGCCAAGATATTGAACAAGAAAAGAAAAAATTGAATTTTGTTTTCGATGTACGAACCGGCGATTTTTTTGAAGACCAAATAAGTCGGCTGGTAAGAAAATATTTCTTCGCAGATATACCCGAAATACCAATTAATTTACAAGTACTTCATGATTTTTCGAGTACGGAAGCAAACGAATTTAATCAGTTGGTATCTACAATAAAGCATAGTTTTAAAAATTCGTTTTCCCAATTGAATACCGATTATTCATTCATTAAAAATCAATTGGATTCAATTAGTCGCAGAATTAGAGATGCGGAGAAAACTGCCACTAATGAATATATTTCAGGATTGCGAAATAGCAAAGAAGAACTTAATAAGCGCATTTTATCAATTGGAAATGAAATAGAAGCAATAAATCAAAAGATTGGTGAATTAAACAACCAAATAAAAACATTTAAACAACAGCAGGAAATATTACGCAAAAAGATTGATGCTTCGTCTGAATATTCGGAAAAAGAACAAACAACAAAGCGCATTATAACCAAATTGCAAGAATATATCGCTCAGTTTAAAAAACAGAAGAGAGAATCGTTGCAGGAAAAAATGCTTAATGCATTGACTACGTTATTGCATAAAAAAAACTTTATCAAAAAAGTTGAAGTGGACATCAGTTTTGCAGGAGACGATATTGATATAATTCTCTACAATCAAAGTAATCAAATTATTGATAAAAGTTCTCTCTCAATGGGTGAACGTCAAATGTACGCTTCTGCATTGTTAAATTCGTTGGTTGATGAATCGGAAATAGAATTCCCTGTATTTATTGATAGTCCCATGCAAAAATTCGACGAACAGCATGCGGTCAATATCATAAAATACTTCTATCCGAATGTTTCAAAACAAGTGGTGATATTTCCCTTAATTAATAAGGAATTAACGGCACAAGAGTATTCATTGTTGCAATCGAAAGTTTGCAGAGCTTACCTGATAAACAATACTTCAACAGATAGCTCGGAGTTCTTGGAAACAACGCCAGAGAATTTTTTAGCTACTTATAACAAGACATACCATGCAGATAAATATTAGAACTTCCGAAAAAAACCAAGAAGTTGTTAGGCGATTAACGGCGAAATTGGCAGATAAAACGCCTGAAAATGTAATTGCACGAATTGCGTTAGGATATTCCTTGCAAACGGGTAAAAAATTTAATTCCAACGACTTTAATCATTATGATTCAAAAGGAAAAGAATATAAAGAACATATTTTGTTTGACTCAAAATACAAAGATTTTTACATTTCGTTATTTTGCCAACACTACGGAATATATAAAACAGATGATAATATACCCAAATATATAAAATTACATATTGACCACGGACTTGAATTATTGGATGGCATTTTTCAAGATAATTTTAACTATACTTTTTTTGACTTCTTGATTGAACATATCGAAAAAGGAACATTGCCACTAACAGATATAAATGTATCGTTAGAACATGTTAAGAATAATCAACAGCACATTGAAAAATCATATTACCTAAATCCGATAAAGATTGAAGTTGGGAAAACCATTGAAACTGCTGACCCTATTTATTTGAGTTTGAACGACACACAACAATATAACAACTGCCATATTGCGGTTGCGGGAAGGTCAGGCACAGGTAAAACGCAATTTGCATTAGAATTTTTATCGCAAATTTATGAACAATCAAACGGTCATGTGAACTTTATATATCTTGATTTCAAAGGTTTAAAAGGGAATGATATAGAGGAATTATCCGATTTCTTTAAATCAACGCAAATTAATTTCATCAATGTTCCCGATATCCCATTCCCTGTCAATCCATTAACTTTTATCGACAATATAAACGAAGTCAATAAAAACATGGGAATTGATAAGTTTGTGGATATTATTTGTAAATATTCAAATTTGGGTATTAAACAAAAAGGAAAACTTCGGGAAGCAACCCTAAACGCATTTATTGAGCAAAAAGGAGAAATATATCCAACCATTAAAAAGGTCAATGAATATTTGCAAGAAATTGTTGGTGATAAAAAAGATACGCTAACAGAAATAATGGACGATTTAAGTCGATACGAGATATTTCTGGAAGACCCAAAAAACGAATCAAACTTTTTCAGTAAAAATCTATATTTGTCGCTTTCGGGTGATTTGTCCGTTTCTGTACGCTTTACTTCTTTATTCTTAATAATTAATTACATATACAATACTTTTATGAACATGGGTAACAGTCCGGTAGAAGACAACATAAAAGCATTGCGTTATGTAATATTAATAGATGAAGCGCATACCATTTTCAAAGAAAAAAAGTATCAAAGTATTTTGGAGAAGATGCTCCGTGAAGTTCGCTCTAAGGGTGTTTCAATTGTTCTTTTATCACAAGGTATTGAAGAATATAATCAACCTGATTTTGATTTCTCTTCTATGTGTGAAATGGCATTTTTATTAGATATTAATGACAAAAACATAAAGATAATGGAAAAATTCTTAGGTTTGTCGGAAAAAAATAGCAATATGATTGCGAGAAGTATGGAAAGAATAGAGAAAGGGCAAGCTATATCGAATATCAAGGAGTTTGAAAAAGGGAAATTATTTAGTATTAAGCAATTCAAAGACAGATGAGAATATGAATACTTGGAAAGATTTCAAGATTGAAGTAAGAAGAAAATTGATAACCCCATGGAATAATCCTCCTTTCTTGGGTTATTTTTTAGTTTGTGTAATAATCGGTGGAGCGGCGGGTGTATATATTTCAATATATGAGTACGCCTCATCACCAGATAATTATAAGATAGCTATTTCTCTTGGTACTTATTATTCTGCCATAATGGCTATGGCGTTTGCCGATATTAATTTGTCAAAGAAAATCGAATCAAAACCAAGTTTTTTTATATATTCTCTGTTGATTTGTTTACTTGGTGCTATTCTACTAATAGTCACTTATTTATTAACAAATTGTAAATTTCCACAGTGGGCTTTTCTCCCATCAGGATTGGGATGTTTACTGTCACTATTTTTATGGATTATTGCAAATGCTGATAATGAAAATTTAGTACCAGCAGAAGCTTTTAGCAAAAGTGTAGCTGATAATTCACATAAACATGGAAGTAATTGGACTAAAGATGAATGAAAATAATATAAATACTATTCGAGGACGTATTGTTAAGCAGAATAGCCAAGAGTTTATTATAGGCGTTTTTACTATAGAGCAAATTTTGAAATTTACTAAATATACGGAACGATTAATTGTTTCTTATGATGAGGACGAACAACCTATATATAATGAACAAGTACAAAGAAAAGCAGAAAACGGAAGAATTCAACGTATAGCTGATTTTCTGATTAATGATCCATTAGCTATTTTCCCAACAAATATTGTTTTAGGTATACCTTATGTAAGTATTGAAAAACAGGAAATCATAAACTCTGATATTATATCTGATACACAATTTATAGAAATTGTATTAAAGGAAATTGTATTTGAAGAAATAAAAAAAAATGACGGCGATGTATTTATTACCATTATAGACGGGCAACATCGAATTCGTGGTATTGAAATAGCTATAGAACGATTAACCGAAGTTATTAATTCATTGTTCAGTACAATAGGACGCTCAGATTCTCCTGAGCTACAAAAAAACCTTAAAAAAGAACAAAAGCGATTAAATGATCTTAAAAATATTGAGTTTGCTGTATCATTTTTTATTGATCCATCTCTTGAATATCAAGCAATGATTTTTTCAACAATAAATAGAACTCAAAAAAAAGTTTCTCAAAATCTAGTAAACAGCTTATTTGGGCTTGATTCACATGACACACCACAAAAGACTGCTTTAGAAGTAACTTTGGCATTAAATTCACATCTATCCTCACCATTTTACAAAAGAATAAATTTTTATGGTGGAAATTATGAAAAAAATCAAAGTCCTCCATTGTCGCAAGCAACAATGATTAGGAGTATAGTAAACCTCATTTCTGAAAATTCAAGAGAAGCTGAAAATGATAGATTCAAAGAACGTTCTGAATTAATAAGAAAGTCAGAGAATATAAGAAAAAATCTTCCTTTCAGGTATTATTATTCAAAAAATCAAGATAATATGATATCTGATATTTTGTTTTATTATTTTAATGCAGTCAAAAAAACATTTAAAGATCCTCAAGAAAATTCATATTGGGAACTTAAAAATAACAATATAAATAATATTTTACAGACAACTGTTGGGTATGAAGTTTTATTAAAAATTTTATGTGATATTCTAGAAAATTTCAAATCGCGTGTGAATGTAACACTGACTAATGAAACCTTTTATTCAGCGTATCTTGATAAGGCAAAAGAAATTATTTATTCCGATAGGGAAAAATACCAATTCTCAACTCGAGGTGGGAGAATTCTTTATTTGGAGATGAGTCTGAAAATTTTTCCTGAAAGTTCGTTGAATGATAATAGAACAAATAAATTGAAGGAATTGTTAAAAAATTAATGCTCAGAATTCATATAATGTCGTTTATTTGAAATAGGGCAGATTTAATCTGACTGTTAAAAGGCAAACAAATTAAACATTAACTATCTATACTTAATTAGCAATACAGAAATCTTTTAGAGCCTGTTTAAATTTGAATAAAATAAAAGACTAAAGAAGCTTCCCAATCAGCCGATAATTGCTTTATTTGAAGTGAACAAAACTAAAAATAAAGATGTAACAGACTGATTTAAGGGAAACTTGAGTTGGAATATATACAGAAAGTATTGCATATCCAAGAAAGAAAACGAAAACATGATTTACGTGTTATGTGAAATGCCGTTTTTTATGTAGTAAAGACAGGTTGCGGGTGGCGAATGCTTTCTTCTCATTTTCCCAAAAGGCAATTGGTTTATTACTATTATCGTAAATGGGCAGAATTAGAAGAATTTGATTTATTACTGAACAAATTACGTGAAAATATTCGGTTCAAACGCGGACAAAACAAGGAGGCAAGTGTAGGTATTATGGATAGTCAAAGTGTACGTTGGGGCAATAACCAATCCTTAGGTGTGGATGGAAATAAGAAAATTAAAGGGATAAAACGTCATATCGTGGTGGATAAGAATGGCTTTCTATTAGCTGTGATGGTTATAGTAGCCAATGTTCACGATAGCAAAGCCGCTTATTTACTCATGCGGGTTCTCAAAGAATTAGGTCCCTCCGTAAAGGTTATATTGGCTGATGGAGGGTATAGAGGAGCAATCATTGAAAGGGTCAAAAAGGCTTTTGGCTATACGATACAAGTAGTTGTGAGTGCTTACAAAGGGCAAGGATTCAGACCTATCCATAAAAGGTGGATTGTAGAAAGAACTTTCTCTTGGTTTGATTACAACAGAAGGTTGTGTAGCAATTATGAGTTGACCTTTGATTCAGCAGAGGAAATGGGCAAAATCGCTTCCATAAGTTTATTATTGAATAAAAGTTAAACAGGCTCTTATTTCTGCAAATTATTTTTACAATCAAATAGGCATTTAGTTTTAATTTGTTTCATATATTTGTAGTATGAATACAAATATACCAACGAAAATAAACCAATTGCTACAGAAAGTACCTCATGGAGGACTATTTTTATCCTCATGGATGTACGAAAATGGTGTATCCCGTGAGTTGCAACGTTATTATAAAAATTCACATTGGCTTACCTCCATTGGGGCAGGTGTAATGATTCGAACCGGAGAAACGCCAAATATATACGGGGCAATAGGAAGTTTAAATAAACAGAGCAATAAACATTTCTCCATCGGAGCTATGTCTGCTTTGGAAATGGCGGGATATTCCCATTATATACCAATGGGGAAAAGAACAGTTGTTTTATTCTCTCCCAAAGAAGAAAGGATTCCATCATGGTTTACAAAAAATGATTGGGGAGTATATATACGGCATCATACAACGGAATGTTTTAATGGTATAACAGGTATAAATACAGTTATACAAGATAGTTTTAGCCTGCTTGTATCTTCTCCTGAAAGAGCCTTTCTGGAGTGTCTTCATTTATCTCCAACATACTATAATTTGACTGATTTATATTATGTTATGGAGATGTTATCCCTTTTACCTCCCGACAAAGTACAGAAACTATTAGAAGACTGCAAATCCATCAAAGTAAAAAGACTTTTCCTTTATATGGCAGAGAAAGCCGGGCATAATTGGTTTAAGCTGCTCAATCTTTCCGATATACCACTTGGAAATGGGAAAAGGGCTATCTCTAAAAACGGAATATATAACAGTAAATACCAAATAACCATCCCTAAAGAATTAGAAAATGATGCTGAATGAAGAATATAAAGAGCGAGTACGACTTTTATTGAGGATAATTCCAATAGTATCGAAAGTGGATTGTTTTGCCATACATGGAGGAACGGCAATCAATCTTTTTATTCAGGATTTACCACGCTATTCTGTTGACATTGATGTGACTTATATACCTGTTCAATCACGCGAAGAATCATTGGCAGCAATTAAAGCTCATCTTTCCGAAGTAAAAGCAAAAATCAAGGCAATGATTCCGGAAATTGTTATTCAGGATAAACCGAATAAATTAATCTGTGTTTGTCAGGATGTTTTTGTGAAAATTGAAGTCAATGATGTGAAAAGAGGTGTAATTGCGAATACACTCATTTTGCCTTTATGTAAAGCAGCACAAGATGATTTTGGCGTATTTTGCGAAGCAAAGATAGTTCCGTTAAGTCAGTTATATGGAGGGAAAATAACAGCTGCCTTTGACCGACAGCATCCACGGGATTTATTCGATATTAAATATATGTTTGAATACATTAAGAATTTTGATGAAGTAAAAGTCGGCTTTATGTTTTGCCTGCTGGGTAGCGATAGACCAATTGTAGAATCACTATCTCCAAACTTAATTAACCAGAAAGATGCATTAGAAAATCAATTTCTCGGAATGACAACAATCCCATTCTCATACGAAGAATATGAAAAAACAAGGTTAACTTTGATTAATTATGTGAATAGGAATCTGAATGACAAAGATAAGCAGTTTTTAATCAGTTTTGAAGAAGGAGTTCCTTTGTGGGAGGAGTCGGATTATTTCGAATTCAGAGATTTTCCTGCTATACAATGGAAGTTACTCCATATAAACAAACTCAAATCCACAAACCCGAATAAACATAAGTTGGAAGTAGAAAGATTGAAAAAATATTTCAATATGATTTGATATTTCCCTATAAAAACCTATCTTTGTTCTAGCGCTCATTGAAACAATGCAAAAGACTGAAATTCAGCGAAAATTGACTTTGGTATAAATCGTGGGACTGAGTTTTCAGACTTTGTTAAGATATTGAAAGATTGGCGGTTAGAATAATAGTTCACAATCCGTCCGTACCGCCGCTAGATTATTTGAAGTGGATTTCATGCAGGTAAAGTATTGGGTAGCCATGTATCCCGTTATGGAGAGGAAGGTTTACGTATGCGTGCAAAGTATTATCCGGGAGATTTCAAATACAAAGTCTTATATGATAGATATTATACCGATTAGTATTTTTGTTGTTCAAAAAATCGTATTTTTCAAAAAAAATCACATTGGAATACAAGAAAATACAACAAAACGAATTACAGTTCCTCAGTTTGACGGGATTATCACCAACTGAATTTGAGACACTGAGTATTGATTTTTCCGTTGAATTAGAGGTCTATATGAGCAAATACACCTTCGAAGGCAAAGAGCGGGTCAGGTTATATAAACCTCGAAAGAGAAGTAGCTTACCAACGGTAGAAGATAAACTATTTTTCATTTTGGTTTTTATGAAAACTAATCCCTTACAGGAACATCATGCTGCTAGTTTTGGTATGACTCAACCCAAAGCCAATATGTACATTCATTTGTTTATCCCTCTGCTTGAGAAAACGCTAAAGCGTATGGGAGAATTACCAACAAGGAAAGCCTCTCTGGTAGTAGAACTAGTAAAGAACTACAGTGATGTTTTGCTTGATGGAACGGAAAGACCTATACAAAGACCACCAGATGCAGACAGACAAAAATCTTGCTATAGTGGTAAAAAAAACTCATAGCCTGAAAAATAACGTATTGTCCCTACCGGATTTGCGTATTGTTTGGATAAGTCAAACCTACGAAGGCAAAATACACGACAAAAATATCTGCGATAAAGAGAATCTCCGCTTCCCGAAGGGCATTTGCCTATGGCAGGATGGTGGATTCTTAGGATACAAACCTGAAAACGTAATCATTAAAATGCCGGCACGCAAACCAAGAGGGAGAGATTTATCCCAGTCTCAAAAGCAAC
>SNRY01000646.1_pt1 | contig 11329 bp, 10 predicted proteins | sample 4693421 | NCBI WGS metagenome assembly SNRY01 (sample SAMN11003215, study PRJNA524138) | termite gut metagenome | isolation source: Bacteroidetes bacterial symbionts from single cell of protist host amplifed... | host: Streblomastix strix ... | reverse complement strand
TTCTCAGCGTCATGTCGGCTTCTTATCAGGAAGAAGAATTGGAAAACGGAGAAAACCGTATCATACTAAAACTACCTGCTGCTTTAGCTCCTGTAAAATTAGCCGTAATGCCTTTAGTGAAAAAAGATGGACTACCTGAGAAAGCGCGTGAAATTATTGACGAAAATGCCTTGTGCCGTTTCTGGACGCAGGTATATTTTCATGGATCCTTCGGTGGTAGAACCCATCTCTGTGGTGAACATCAGGTTAAATTGGCGTACCTCTGTCCAATTTTTGGTTCCTGATAGGGGGCAAACGATACCTTCATCAATAATAATTTGCCTAAGCTCTTCGAGATTGCTATTGTTTAAGGCTTTAGCAAAGCGTATATGTAATGTGTCGCGTTTGGTTTGTTGCTCTAATATGCGTGTGTTGGTAGAACGGAATACTGTTTCGTTGAAGTTGTCGCCGAACTTTCTGGCAGCTTTGCTAATTTCTTTTTCTATTTTATCATCATATTTCGCTAATTGTTCTTCAATAAGTACATCGGCACGGTATCGTTTTTTAGAATCTTTGTTGTCTATCAATGGGTCGTTGAATGCATCCACATGTCCGGAAGCTTTCCAGATAGTGGGGTGCATAAATATGGCAGAGTCGAGTCCTACTATGTTTTCATGCAATAGTACCATGCTATCCCACCAATATTTTTTTACATTGTTTTTTAGTTCAACCCCCATCTGACCATAGTCGTAAACAGCGCCCAGTCCGTCGTAAATATCGCTTGAAGGAAAGACAAAGCCGTATTCCTTAGAATGAGACACTATTTTTTTGAAAAGATCTTCTTGTATCATTTTGGTTAAATTATGATTGTATAATCGCTGTAATAATGCGTCTTTCCGTTGCTGATACGACGAAATATATTCTACAAAGTAAATGTTTTTTTCAATATAAAATTGTATTTTTGTATTCACATCTATCTTTTTGGTACAATAAATAATTTTTTATCATCTTGCTTGTTAGTTAGTTAAAATGAAAGAATCGAATCTATGAATGACGATATCAACGAGTTAATAGAAAGACAGTGGGAGGAATTGCATACCGCCTATAAACCAACCGATTTTCAGGGTGAGGATATTAAACACTTGTTGACGGGAATGTATCAGAACTGGTTTTTGGATTATGCTTCCTATGTAATATTAGAGAGAGCAGTTCCGCATATTAACGATGGGTTGAAACCTGTGCAAAGGCGTATTTTACATTCGATGAAACGTATGGATGATGGGCGTTATAACAAGGTGGCTAATATTGTGGGGCATACTATGCAGTTTCATCCCCACGGTGACGCTTCAATCGGCGACGCTTTGGTGCAATTGGGACAGAAAGATTTATTGATAGATTGCCAAGGGAATTGGGGAAATATGCTCACAGGCGACGGGGCTGCTGCTCCTCGTTATATTGAAGCAAGACTTTCAAAATTCGCTCTTGAAGTGATTTTTAATTCTAAAACTACCCTTTGGAAACTTTCTTAGGACGGTAGAAACAAAGAGCCGGTTACGCTACCTGTAAAATTTCCGCTTCTTTTGGTTCAGGGAGTAGAGGGTATTGCTGTAGGTTTGGCATCTAAAATACTTCCGCATAACTTCAATGAGCTTTGTGATGCTTCTATTAGTTATTTGCGTGGAGAGGAATTTCGGATTTATCCTGATTTTCCTACGGGAGGGTTTATTGATGTTACTAAATATAATGATGGCATACGGGGCAGTTCAGTAAAAGTGCGTGCCAAAATAATTAAGGTGGATACAAAAACTCTTTCCATCACCGAATTGCCTTTTGGGAGAACGACTTCTAGCCTTATTGATTCTATATTAAAAGCTGTTGATAAAGGAAAAATTAAGGTACGCAAAGTGGATGACAACACTTCTGCACAAGTTGAGATTTTGGTCTATCTTGTTCCGGGTATTTCTTTGGATAGGACGATTGATGCATTGTATGCTTTTACCGATTGTGAAATAAGTATTTCACCCAATTGTTGTGTGATTGACGAACAAAAACCTCACTTCCTTACTGTTGGAGAAGTATTGAAAAAATCGGTGGATAACACATTAGCTCTTCTTCATCAGGAATTGGAGATTCACAAAGAGGAGTTATTGGAAGATTTATATTTTGCTACACTTGAGAAAATATTCATCGAGGAGCGTATATATAAAGATAAGGAATTTGAACAAGCCAAAGACATAAATGAGGCGTGTGAACATATTAACAACAGGCTGACTCCTTTTTTTCCACAATTTGTTCGACCGGTTACGAGGGATGATATTTTGAAATTGCTGGAGATAAAAATGGGACGTATTCTAAGGTTTAATTCTAATAAAGCAGAGGAAGATATTGCTCGCATGAAGGCAGAGATTGAGAAAACAGATAAATACTTGAAAGGTATTGTAAAATATACGATTGAATGGTTTCGCTCCATTAAGAAGAAATATGGCGAGAATTTTCCACGTTTGACTGAGATTCGCAGTTTTGAAACTATCGAAGCTGCTAAGGTGGTGGAAGCTAACGAAAAGTTGTATATCAATAGAGAAGAAGGGTTTATCGGTACATCTCTGAAAAGGGATGAATTTATAACGAATTGCTCGGATTTGGATGATGTTATCATTTTCTATAAAGACGGAAAAATTCTTGTAACATCTATGTCTGAAAAGAAATTTGTAGGAAAAGACATCTTGTATATAGGCATTTTTAAGAAGAACGATGATAGAACGGTTTATAACGTTGCATATCGTGACGGGAAGTCAGGTTATAATTACGTTAAACGTTTTGCCGTACCTACCTTGGTGCGTGATCGTGATTATTATGTTGTGCCAGAAGATTCCAATTCCGAGGTGATATATTTTTCTGCTAACCCCAATGGAGAAGCTGAGATTGTTAAGGTCGCATTGAAAAGACGTGCAGGTGTTCGTAAACTTTCATTTGAGAAAGATTTCAGAACGGTGTTAATTAAAGGCAGGCAGGCACAAGGTTCTATTTTGACGAAAAATGAAGTAGCAAAAGTAGCCTTGAAACAACGAGGCGGTTCTACATTGGGTGGGAGGAAAGTTTGGTTCGACCGCAACGTCCAACGACTTAATTATGAAGAACATGGAGAGTTTTTAGGCGAATTTAACGAGGGAGATAGCGTACTTGTGGTATTAGAAAACGGTGATTTCTATACGACTGACTTTAATTTAAGTAACCACTACGAAGAAAATGTGAAATTCCTTAAAAAGTATAATCCTAATATGGTTTGGACAGCTATTATTCGTGATGCAGACCAGAATGATTCTCTTTGTTTGAAGCGGTTTTGTTTTGAAGCTACCTCCCATAAGCAAAATTACTTAGGAGATAATAAAAGCAATCAGCTTTTGATACTTACCTCCTATCCTCATTCGCGTTTTGAAGTAATATTTGGCGGTGAAGATGCTTTTCGTAAACCCATGTATGTCAATGCCGAAGAATTTCCTTTGAGAGGGGTTAAAGCAAGAGGTAAACGTGTTTCTCCTTATGTAATAGAAACAATCAAAGAAGATAATGTTCCATCGTCAACGGATGAGAGCATTGTTGACGATACGGGACAGATGAAATTATTCGAGTAAGAATGGGTATTTCGTTACTAAGCAAGAGATTTATTTAGAAAGGGTACAAATTATGTGGGAAGCCGTACAACTAATGGATAAAGTTGTTATTTTTGTTAGGCGAATTAATGCTAATAATTAAAATCTGAAAACAATGGCTTATTTAATTAGTGAAGATTGTATTGCTTGCGGAACTTGTATTGATGAGTGTCCGGTTGAAGCTATTTCCGAAGGAGATATTTACTCTATCAATCCGGAGATTTGTACGGAATGTGGTACTTGTGCGGATGTTTGTCCTTCGGAAGCTATTCATCCGGCAAAATGACGTTGTAGACCGTTTCGATACGAATAGGGGATAGGGTGTAATTACAAGACATTTGTATCATAGTAGCAAGAATTAGACTTGCTACTTTTTTTATGATGTTTATTCTCTATTTCCAAAAATTTTAGTTCCTATTCGTATCAGTGTGCTTCCTGCTTCGATGGCTATGTGGTAATCTTGGGACATACCCATGGAAAGCTCATAAAAAGACGATTGGGTGGGGAAATAGCTGTTTTTAATTTCATCAAAGAATTTTCTTAGGGAACCAAATTCGTTCCGAATTTGCTCTTCACAATCTGTATTGCTTGCCATTCCCATCATTCCGCATATCCGAATACCGGTTAATTTTTTCCAGTTATCCGATGCCAGCATTTCTCGGCATTCGTCTTGATTAAATCCGAATTTAGTTTCTTCTTGTGCAATATGTATTTGTAATAAAACGTTCACAACGTTTCCCGCTTTGGCAGCTTGTTTGTTCGTTTCGTTCAGCAGATAGTAAGAATCGATGCCATGAATCATGGACACATAAGGAATGATGTGTTTTATTTTATTTGTTTGTAAATGACCGATAAAATGCCATTGGATGTCTTTGGGCAAACTTTCATATTTAGTGGTCATTTCCTGTATGCGGCTTTCCCCAAATATCCGTTGCCCTGCCCGATATGCTTCTTCTATGGCTTCTTTGGGATAATATTTGGAAACTGCGACTAATTGTACGTTTTCTGGTAAGTCAGTTAAAATTTGTTGTAAGTTGTCTGGAATACTCATTTTTTATAAAGAAAAACATCCATGATAGCCGTTTCGGTTACTGATGCTATTTGGTAATCCGCCATGCTTCCTTTCATGCCTTCGTCTAATTTTTTTATGGCATCGGGCAAGTCAGTTGCTTGTACAAGTATTTGGGTAGCTGTTTTCTTTTCTACACCGCTTTTTTCATCGAATGTAACAAAAAAAAGTTTGCATTTAAACCAACGATCTGTTTCGTCTTTATTGGAGAAGAAAAGTTCGTTATAGTCGGCTCTTTTGATATCTGCTAAGGTAAATTCACCTGAAATGAAAGGAGTGATTTCTTCAATGATACGCGCTTCTGCGTCTGTGAAACTGAGAGCGTCAACCAGATAGGATTCTGCCACTCGCTTGTTTATACCATTTTCTGTTACTTTTTCGTAACGTATTTTACATTCAAACCAAGTATGTAATGACATGTGATTTAATTATTTGGTTTACAACTAAAGGCTCTGCATCTCACAAAGTCTTTTATAATAACTGTCCTGTTGCAATAGTTCCTCATGTTTACCTCGCTCTGCAATCTTCCCTTCGTGTAGGACGCATATTTCATCTGCGTTGTGTATGGTGGAAAGACGATGAGCAATGGCGATGGTGGTGCGATTTTTCATTAAGTTTTCCAATGCTTCTTGTACCATGCGTTCCGATTCGGTATCTAAGGCTGAAGTGGCTTCATCTAAAATTAAAATAGGCGGATTTTTTAAGATGGCGCGGGCGATGCTGATTCGTTGACGTTGCCCACCCGATAGCTTGTTGCCATGGTCGCCGATGTTGGTGTCATACCCATGTTCGGTAGCAGTGATAAAATCGTGAGCATTGGCAATCTTCGCAGCTTCGATAACTTGTTCGAGTGTGGCGTATTTCACCCCGAAAGCAATGTTGTTGAAAAACGTATCGTTGAAGAGAATAGCCTCTTGGTTGACATTGCCTATAAGGGAGCGAAGATCGGTCAGAGTGGTATCCTTTACGTTTATGCCGTCAATATACACCCCTCCTTCAGTAACATCGTAATAACGAGGAATTAAGTCAACAAGAGTGGATTTCCCCGATCCTGATTGACCTACCAAAGCTATTTTCTTTCCCTTAGGAATCGTTAGATTAATATGCTCCAATACAAAAACGGATTCATATTTGAATGAAACATTCCGAAACTCTATCCGGTCATTCATTGCGGATATAGGTATAGGATTTTCTTTAATTTTCAGTGTGTTTTTTGCTAATAATATTTTATCAATCCTTTCTATGGATGCAAGTCCTTTGGGTATGGAATAACTTGCCTTTGAAAATTCTTTCAATGGGTTGATAAGGCTGTATAGAATCGCTAAATAAGCGATGAAAGAGGCGGCATTAATACTGGAACTATTGTTTAGAATTAATATACCGCCAAACCACAATACAATAACAATTAATATTGTCCCGAGAAATTCACTCATCGGATGAGCCAATTGCTGACGAGTGTTTACACGACCGAGAATGTTACGATATTCATTATTGGCATGAACGAAACGCGTATTCATTTTATTTTCGGCATTAAATGCTTTGATAATGCGCAGACCGCCAAGTGTTTCTTCCAATTGCGACATTAAATTACTCCATCGTCCCTGTGCGACGAGTGAGTTTCGTTTCAATTTTTTGCCCAGAATTCCCATCAACCAACCTATAGCAGGTAGTACGATGAGAGTAAATAGAGTCAGCTGCCAACTGATAACAATAAGTGTGGTGAAATAGACGACAATTAGAATCGGATTTTTGAACAACATATCAAGGGAACTCATAATAGAAAATTCCACTTCCTGCACGTCGCCGCTTACACGAGCAATGATGTCTCCTTTTCGTTCTTCGGAAAAAAATCCCAAAGGAAGAGAAAGTATTTTTTTGTAGAGCTGAATGCGAATATCACGTACAACGCCCGTACGTATGGGAATCATGACAACTGAGGAAAGAAAATAACATCCGGTCTTTAAAAAGGTCGCTACGATAAAAAATAAACCCAATATCAACAAGGTATTGCTTTCTCCATATTGATGAATCAAATCGACGATGTAATAATAAGCATTGTTAATAGCTATGTCTTTTATATTCATACTTGGGTCGTTCCAAGGAATGTAACTGTAATCCACCTTGTTTTGCTTGAAAAGGATTTCGAGAATTGGCGGAAGAAGCATGAAAGAAAAAACATTAAGGACACCCGACAGGATATTAAAAAAGATGTTTAAAGTTAAGAAATTCTTGTAAGGAGGAACGAAACGCTTTAGTACGCGAAGAAAATCTTTCATGAAATTGTATGGTAACTATTAAAATGCAAATATAGAGAAATATGCCCGAATCGGGAAAGTTGTAGAAGGTATATTATAAAAAGCAATACGGAAGACGTTTTGGTAAAACGTCTTCCGTATTTTCTTCTTTGATTTTTAAAAATGGTTGCAAAATATTGAAAATAGCATTTGCTCAATAATAACACTCGGTAAATTGATATTTAACATTGTTAATGCATATGTTTTCAGCGCTGATATGGAATCTGGTTCTATCAGTAAATTTAATAAAGAGACCATGCTCTAAAACAACAATCCATTCGATAGTTTTGTTTTCAAATTGTTTAATGTCAATAGGGCTGCTTGTTACTTTTTCTTTAGCAGATATTTTGGGAGGTCGGGATTTAGAAGAAGATTTCTTTTTTTGCAAAATAGCCGGTTTTTCAATAGCTTCGGTATTGTTGTCGGAATCTTCTGTTTTTATTACATTTTCTTTATTTTCTTTTGACGTCTTTCTTGACCTAAGAGCAATTCCATTGATAGTAGGTTTCGGATGAAATACGATGTTGCTTGCTTTAATCGTTAAATTCGGTGCATTATCTATTTTAAAGATAAGTAACATTCCATCTTGTTCTATGGAAGAAATCTTTTTTTCGTGATACTGCTGGAGGGGCCTAAAGGTTTCAAATGTAGCAATATTTATCGAAGAATTTTTATATTCGTATTTTCCATCTTCGCTAAACCAAATTTCTCTGTATTGCTTTGTTGCACAAGAAGAATAAAGAAAAATTATTGCTACGATAAAAGGGTACTTGTAGATTTTCATAAAATAAATAATTAAATTTTATAGTTACAAAAGTATTGCTTTTCAACGAAAAGAAAAAATAATTTCCAAAAAATAAAGTCAATTCTTTGATTTGCGAAATAGATACAAACTATCTCGCATGTTTTGTCTATTTTTGCGGATAGAAAACAGTCAGCCGGTCTGTCGCTTGCCGCTGTGTAAGAGGAAAGTCCGGACAACACAGAGCATCCTACTTTCTAACAGAAAGCTGTCCGCAAGGGTGGAGTAGCGTAGAAGAAAATAACCGCCGTTTTTCTTTTTTGAGAAAATCGGTAAGGGTGAGAAGGTGGGGTAAGAGCCTACCGAACATGTGGTGACACATGGTATCGTATGCCTTAGGAGTTGTGAGGTCATGTAAACCGGCGTTATGAGAGTTGCTCGCTCCATGTCGGAGGGTAGACCGCTCAAGGAGTATGGCGACATGCTTCTTAGATAAATGACAGGCATTTCGGTAAAATATCGAAATACAGAATCCGGCTTATAGGTTGGCTGTTTTTTTTATTATGCGAAAAAAAGCTAATGTACAAAAAGCTAATTGAATTTTGGAAATTCCTGACTTACGGTATATGGCGAGTAACAGAGAATGAGGTCTCAAAAAGACAATTCTCATTGTTAACCGTTGTAAAAACGATATATCTCTGCATTAATCGATTTATCAGTGATCGGCTCATTAACAAAGCTTCCGCTTTAACCTATTGCTCCCTTTTGGCGGTTGTGCCTATGTTAGCTATTATTTTTGCCATAGCTCGCGGTTTCGGTTTCTCAACAATCATGGAGAATTTGTTTCGTTATGGTTTCGGAGGGAAAAATACTACGACGGAAACGTTGCTTCGGTTTGTTGAGTCCTATTTGTCTGAAACGAAAGGTGGCGGATTATTTGTCGGTGTGGGTTTGATATTGTTGTTGTGGACGGTTATTAATCTTGTTAATAACATCGAGAGCACTTTCAATGGTATTTGGGGTATAAAGAATCCTCGAAGTATGTATCGGAAAATCACCGATTATTTTTCTATGTTTCTTTTGCTGCCCATTTTTCTTGTTGTTTCGGGTGGACTTTCTATTTTCATGAGTACGGTAGTGGGGAAAATGGAAAGTTATGTTATATTAACTCCGCTTTTTCGGTTTTTAGTGAAACTGGTACCTTTTGTATTAACTTGGCTGATGTTCACGGGATTATATATATTTATGCCAAATACAAAAGTAAAATTCAAATATGCTTTTGTTTCGGGTGTTTTTGTTGGTAGTATCTATCAGGTTTTTCAGTATTTATATATTAACGGGCAGATGTCAGTTTCAAAATATGATGCTGTTTACGGTAGTTTTGCTGCTATTCCGTTGTTGCTCTTGTGGCTTCATATATCATGGACTATCTGCTTGTTTGGAGTTGAGCTAACTTATGCAGGGCAGAATATACACAATTTCAGTTTTGATAAAGATACGCACAATATCAGTCGTCGTTATCGTGATTTTGTAACATTGTTGATTATGTCGCTTATTGTTAAGCGATTTGTTGTCGGTGAAAAGCCATATACGGCTCAAGAAATCTCACAAGAGTATCATATTCCTCTGCGTTTGACGAAACAAGTACTCAATTTGTTGGAAGAAATTAATTTGCTTTCTGAAGCGGTAAACGACCTAAAGAGTGAGGAGACTGTATTTCTTCCTACTATGGATATTAATTTGTTGAATGCAGGAATATTGTTTGAAAAATTAGATACATACGGATCAGAGAATTTTAAAATTGATACTCAAGATCGTTTTTACGGACAATGGAAACTTCTGTGTGATTCCAAAGAACAATATTATAAAGAAGTGAGTAATATTCTGCTGAAAGATTTATAATAAACCTGTAGTGCATTTAAAGGTAGGGGTAACGTAGGAGGCAAAAGTCGGAATCTGCGCTAAAATAATATGGCAATTAATGGATAATCCATAATAAAACAGGGCAAATCCCGACTTTGGACACACCCCCTTTCTCCCTTCAAATAAAACAGCAAAAAACACATAACGAATCTCCCACTTTGCAAGCATAATGCTTGCATAATTCAACGGTTTTATTAATTTTGTATCCGTAAACCAATACGGAATCCTGTCTTCCGCAGGTAATGGCGCAATAAAATTATCCCGCATAAGGCATACCGGCAGACGGCAAGGAATCCACAGGACTTGTAGGGGCAACCCTTTGTGGTTGCCCGAAAGCGTTCCTTGACAGACTGATACAAAAAACCGCATGAGACGGAGCAAGGCATACCCTGCCCCTTAGACCTGAATAACCTGACAATTTATTGACAACCCACAGTAAAATAAATGGACAATAAATTTTTGAAAAACCCCAACCCTCGCCTATATCACTAATTATCAGCGAATTATACGATAGCTCGTTTTTCAAATTTTTGCTATTGATTATCAATGAATTACGAAAGAAAATTCATCGATTTTGACCCCTATTTGTCAATAAAATTCAACCCATGATACCCCAAAAAAAGCAGACATACCCGAAACCACCGCATAAACGTACAGGCGCAGGGGCGGGGTACGCCACCCTCTTCAAGGATATAAAAATACCGGACAAACCATTCGTCCGGAGTCAAACAAATTCACAGAAAAAAAAAATTTTCCGGAATGTTCCCTTTTATACCCCTTTGGCTTTCAAAACACCGATTAATACGTACTTACAGAAAAAAACCACCTCCAAAAAATTGCCCATTTCCTGCCCATTTTTGACCAAATTTGACCAAAAACCCAAAAAACAGCCTGTTTTTACACAAAAAACAGCCCATTTTTGACCCCCCTGACTTCCTCAATAAAATTCAACAAACGACACAAAAAATGCCGGATATACACAAAACATAGCGGCACGTAGGAGCGGCATTTACCCGCCCTCCCCTTCCCCTATGCAATTCTTCCCTTTGCAAACAATGCCGGTAAACAGGTTAAAGAACGAATATCCGTAAAATGGATTGGCAAGGAACACTGCTTCCTTGATTGTTACTTTAAATGCATGATGAATTTATAATAAAAGTAAAAATAGACTTGTAAGAATAAGAAATGTTTCTTATTTTTGCTTTTCTTTTGGGGTTGACCGGATTTGACAGCGGGCAGAAACGGTAAGTAAGCATGCAGTGCATCGGTGATTGGCACTTTAATCTCAGTTACCGGAAATTTATCTGGCGAAACTAATTACGCTCTTGCTGCGTGATCGAAGTATAGTAGATCGGCTTAATCCTTGTACAAGGTATGGGGACGAGACATCACTCGGATACTGTGGTTCCGAAGTGTTCCGGTTCAGTGGTGCAGTTATATCGGAGATAGTCTGAAATGGCTTCGTATTTTAGATGAAAACTTAGAAGATAAGGTATGAGTTGATAGCTTTGGTTCTGCTCATACACGAAAATTTAAGCAAAGATAAGCATGTAGAAAGCTTATGATTTCCTCGTTTGGACGAGGGTTCGACTCCCTCCAACTCCACAAATCAGTGTAAGTGCTTAGAAAATAGGGATTTACACTGATATAATTAAAGGAAATTTTCAAAATC
>SNRY01000645.1_pt1 | contig 11360 bp, 12 predicted proteins | sample 4693421 | NCBI WGS metagenome assembly SNRY01 (sample SAMN11003215, study PRJNA524138) | termite gut metagenome | isolation source: Bacteroidetes bacterial symbionts from single cell of protist host amplifed... | host: Streblomastix strix ... | reverse complement strand
TGACCCAAAACCCGCATGGTTTCTGTAATGCTTGATGCAAGTCCATATATATTTTTTTCAACAGAACTCATAATAGTATTCATGTTCGGCGACGAAAACATCGCAAAACCAAGACCAACCATTACCAGCACTGTAAGTATCGTATGGATAGGGGGCCGATAAAAAACGCAAACGAGACAAGTCCAAGCGTACACAATGTCATTCCGGAAGTAGCCAAGAATCGCGGCTCAATTTTGTCGGACAATCGTCCCATGAGGGGCGAAAATAGCGCCATCACAAGCGGTTGTACCAAAAGGACAAATCCGGCTTCGCGTGGGGATAGAAGTTTGATTTTCTGCAGATAAAGACTTAATAAAAAGACTATTGCAAACGTTGCACTGTAATTTATCAATGCCGAGAGGGTTGAAAAGGTGAAAAGTTTGTTTTTGGTAAACAGCTTAACGTTCAACACTGGAAAGGACGACTTGTTTTCGATACGGAAAAAAAGTGCCATCAACGCAATACCTAATACTATTGACAGCCACCCGAATACGCGGGGAATGGTGGATGAGCCATAAATCAACGCAAGAAGCGATAAACCGTAAACGCATGTTCCTTTGAATTTTAAGGGGGTAAGGTTTTCGGCATGTTTGCCCTTTCCAAGAAACATAAATGCGGCAATGGTGACAGCTATTCCCAAAACGGCTCCCATAAAGATAGAACGCCAACCCAACAATTCGGTCAATATGCCACCCAGAAAGGGTCCCAAAGCCAAGCCTGTGTAGATAAATGAGATAGAAATGCCAAGCACTCTTCCACGTTGATTTGGGGGAAATATGGACATAAGTATTGCATTTCCTACGCTCATCGGCAAGGCGATTCCTATGCCTTGAATAAACCGGGAAACAATTAGAAACCAACCGTATGGCGCTAATGTGCAAAGCACTGTTCCTGCTGAAAATACGGCAATTCCATATTTAAATATCTTTTGTTTGTCGTGCATATCAGCCCATCTACCCACGGGAAGCATCAGCAAAGCTGTTGCGAGCAAATAAGCGGTTATTATCCAACTCAGTGTTACGGCATTTAGCTCAAATTGTTTGCCTATCACCGGCAAAGCAATGTTGATGGACGAAACAAGAAAAGTGCCTAAAAACAAGGCTGTTGAGATAATAAAGAGAGATGCTTTTTGTGATTTATTCCAAGTCATTTTTTATTAATTTGATTGCTAAGGTCAGGAAAAATTTAGCAAGTTGTAACCTTATATTGTGTTAAAAATACTTGCCTAATTTGGAACTTTGTCTCTCGTAGGAACGTTAGTATCCGCTAAGCCATAAGCATTAATTTTTACATTTTTTGTGGTTGTCCAAGCCAACCACTACCAAACAAACGCCAATCTCTACCAGCCTTTTGAAAATCAATACAAATCCTATTCTTTTTATATTCCTTTGTCCGGCGAAAAGAATAAAGGATAAAAATACAATGCAAAAAATAAAAGGAATATGGAATTAAAAATGATTGAAGGTCAAAGTTTTGATAGGTTAAAGCAGTGTGTGACGGATTTATTGGAAAGAAGTAAAAAACTAAATTCTTCTCAAACGCAAGAGGAATGGTTAGACAATCAGGATGTTTGCCAATTGTTGGGAATATCTCTTCGGACACTCCAAAGCTATCGCGATAAGGGATTGATTCCTTATTCCCAAACGGGACATAAATGCTATTACAAGGCAAAGGACATTGAGCGGTTTCTTGAGGAAAACAGGCATATAAACCCTCTAAAATAAACGACTTATGAATTTGAATGATATTTTGGATAGCCATTCCCCTGAAATGAGAGAATTGTACCATGCCATAGAACAAGCTTGTTCCATCATTGACAATCATGTTGAAAAGAACAAGCCTTCATTACTGGGTGAGCAATTCCTTGATAACAACGAAGTCTGTGAAATGCTCCACCTATCCTCCCGCACACTTCAGGATTACCGGGATAAAGGGATGATTGCATTTTATAAGCTGGAAGGTAAAATTTTGTACAAGATGTCTGATATTCAAAAAATGTTGGAGAATAACTACTTTGACGCATGGAAACAGAAAAAATAACCGGAAAAGGATCACTTGATATAGCGTGTTCTTTCCCGGTTATTCGTGTTGGATTTTTAGTTCAGGGAATAATTCTGTGTTGTATTTAACAGAGAAAAATCAATCCTCTTTGGTCTCATAAGCTGTTCCATAAACCATTTTCTTAAAAGCATAGCATTGGGAGAATCCAAATGAAAAGCCATTGCAACCACAACGTCCAAATTAACTTCCGTTATATCATAGTTTATCCGGTTACCCTTCACATGCCGTTGACATTTACATACATCTTCCACCCTGAATATTTTCGCCTTGAAAATGGCATCAATAGCCACATTTGTCGCCTGCATATAAACGCCGAATAATTCGCATAACTCATTCCTGTTCATCCAAATGGTATTGTTGATCGGTTGGAATACAACCACTTGTTTGTTATTCCGGTCTGTAGTGATGGAAAGTCTTCCTTTTTCTGTTGTTTTCATATCGCTTGCTTTATTACGTTGTTAATCTCCTCTACCAGAGAAAACTGTATTTGTTTTCAATCCGTTCCTCCAATAAGCTCATGTCTTCGTCTATTTTTTGATTGGTCGCTTCCGCATAAATCTGTGTTGTACTGATATTCCGATGCCCCATCATTCGGCTGAGTGTCTCTATGGAAATTCCGTTGGACAAACAGATTAAGGTTGCCCACGTATGTCTTGCCATGTGAAAACTGATGGGTTTATCAAGTTTGCATTCCCTTTTTACAAGATTCAGCGTTCGCCGGGCAACAGAATATTCGGGCAGGTCAAAAACTTTTCCATCCTTACCCGTTCCCCTGTATTTTTCAAGGATTCGCAGCGGTATGTCTAAAAGGGGAATGTGAGCTTCCGTTCCTGTTTTAGCCCGTTTTTGATGTATCCATTTATTTCCATCCCTGTCTGTAACCATATTTTCCTGTTTCAGGTTATACAGGTCAACATAAGCCAATCCCGTAAAGCTTGCAAAAACAAACAGGTTGCGTATGAAGTTCATGTTCTTTTTTTGCAGGGATGTACCCATAATCTTATCCAAATCTTCCTTTGAAAGCCAACGCCGGATAACGGGCGATGAGTCAGGTACATAATCCGGAAACGGATGGCGGGAAATGATCTCTTTATGAACGGCTCTCTGGAGAAGTCGTTTTATGAATTTAATCTGCGTATAGACCGTTTTAGCAGCAAGTCCCCTGTTTGTCTTCATATAGAAAACATAATCTTCGATAAATGAGTAATCCAATTCATTAAATGCGATGTCCCCCGGTTCGTATTTATCATGCACAAAGCGTTTGAGGCTTTCATACGCAACGGTATATGCCCTGTAAGTTGATGCAGTATGAGTGATATCTATACTTTGATGAATTTCTTCATTCCAAATCAGAAATTCTTTAAGAAGCATCGCTTCCTCCCGTCCAACTCCCTGAATAGCATTTTTCAGACTTTCGGCTGTAACATAGCCGTTTCTTTCTATTTGACGATTGTAATGCTGGTCAATATCCGTTTTGTATTGTTCCAGTTTTCGGTTTATCTCCTTATACGGCTTATTCTTTCCATTGGAACAACCCTCACCCGCAGACCATAGCCCCGGCTCTATTTCTTCCCCTGTGCTGAATTGTGCCACTTTCCCGTCAATCGTAATCCGGCCGAAGATCGGACATTTACCGTTTTTCTTGATTTTATTTCTATTGATATAGAATAAGACAGTGAATGTACTTCGCATAACTGTTGATTATTAAATTCGTTTTTAATCTACCCACGTGTATTTTCCTGCAATCCGCCCGGACAGGATTTTCATATCCTGCAATATTTTATCATGGGACACTTCCGCATATATCTGAGTGGTTTTGATATTTTTATGTCCCAACATGCGGCTGACAGTTTCAATCGGAACGCCTTCCGAGAGCGTAATCAGGCTGGCGAAAGTATGGCGTCCCATATGAAAACTTAGCCCTTGTTTCAATTCGCATTTCCGGTGTATGTACCGCAAGGCGTTATCTATAACTCCTTTAGATGGCACGGGTAAGAGTTGTCCGCTTGCCTGCGAATCTTTATATCTTTCAATGATAGTCAGGGGGATATCCATTAAGCGGACATTGAACGGAGTTCCCGTCTTTTTTCTTTGTGCCTGAATCCATTTGCTGCCATTCTCCATTGTTACTATTTTCTCCGGTGTTAAATTTTTGATGTCAACGTATGCCAAACCTGTAAAGCAGGCAAGGACAAACATGTCACGGCTTATTTGATGGGCAGGTTTTGACAATTCTACCGACAGAATCTTATCCAATTCTTCTTTTGTGAGGTTTTTATGCTTTGTCTTATCACGCTCCAGCTCATAACCCAAGAAAGGGTCTTTGTTTATTACGCCTTTGTTTATGGCTTTCTTTACAATTCGGCGGAGAGTTACAAGCGTATCTGATATGGTATTTGTTTTAAGTTCGTTTTCTACCTGAAGATAAAACACAAACTGCTCTATAAATGAATAATTCAATGCCTTGAATGAAATATCCGTCAGATTATATTTGTGGCGAAGAAAAGATTGCAACCTTTTGTAAACATACAGGTATTTGTTGTAAGTAGAGGTGCAGCGATCAGTGCCTACCCTCTCAAAGAAAGACTTATTGTGTTCGTCCAAACAGGATAGAAGAGTATCTTGAGTGGAAGCGATACCCTGTATGGCATTTTTTAATTCCAAAGCCGTTACCCGGTTCTGATTACTTTCTATTTCCCTGTAACGGGTATGGATTAACACGTTGGTTCTGTCAATTTGACGATTCACATCCAGGGCAAAGCGACTTTTCCCTGTCATCTTTCCTGCCTTGGAATCCCAAAGAGCAGCATCGGCATCCAATTTCAGACTGAATTGGCACATGGTTTTCCCGATGGTAATTCTTCCCATGAGAGGAGATAATCCGTTTCTTTTGAGTTGGTTCTTTTTCAGGTAGAACAACACCTTTAGTTCTGTTGCCATAACACTCATTTTTAATGTTTAAAATTACATTCAAATGAGTTATAAGAACTTATGTAAAATACGGCAGAAAAATGAATAAGAATCCGAAGAAAAATGCTTTTTCCGTAAAAAATATCTCTTTGCTGTTTCTATCTCAAAAGACGGTTGCTAACCATACTGAAATACCCCTTATTTCTGTATTCTTCCAAGTGAAAAACAGGTAATGATTTGGTAACGGAAATCCTGCATAAAGCTTCTTTTCATTGCTTTTTCCCGGTTTTCAAAACTATGCAGAATGAAGAATATCAACCTTATTTACAATCAATTACCTGTTTTTTTCTATATTTGCATTATAAACTGTTTTCTTATCCCGAACTTAGGTTTAAAGGAAAAGTTACTCATTGACATTGCACGGTTTTATCTCTATCCACCAATCAATCATTTTTCTTGCTAAACTCGGTTTCCCCGGTAATTCCGGCAGATTATTTTTTGTGTAAAACGCCCCGAAACTCAATTCTTCATCTTGCAGCTTTATTTCTCCACTCTCGTAATCGGCGATGAAGCCCACCATTAAACTGCTCGGAAAAGGCCATGGTTGGTTACCGAAATAGGTTATGTTTTTTATTTTCAGTCCTGTTTCTTCTAAGACTTCGCGTTGTACACACTCTTCCAATGTTTCCCCTGTTTCTAAAAATCCTGCAACGAGACTTTGAAATTTCCCTTTGAAATTGTGGGCATGTACCAATAATACGGAGTCATTTTTACGTACCAATGCAAGTATGGCAACGGCTATGGACGGATAAAATTCTTCTTTGCATGCCGGGCATTGTTTGAAAATGGAAGTAATCCGTAGTAAGGGAGCGCCGCATACCGGACAAAAACGGTTGCGAGTATCAAAATAAAGTATTTCGTAGGCTTTACTCGCAATAGAGAAGTGGTTATACGAAATATAGTTATATGACTCGCGCAAAGAGATTAACACGTACTGTTCGTTGTTCTCCGGTGGGTTTATAACGGCAAATGTCCGGCAGGGATAATCGTAAAAAGAGGTAATATCATGAATTGTGGCAGTTTCGCATGCTATAGGAATTTCTTTTTCACAGGGAACGTTATAAGTTCCGTTTTTCCGTTCGAGTAGCAATTGGTCTTTATAAAAGATAAACCACAAGGAAGGCTGTGTTGTATCCATAGACATTCGGAGTTATGCGCTTGCAATTTCAATTTTACTTCTTCCATTAGCCGATTTCACTACTTTTACTTGTGTCCGGATGCGTTCCATTATCTCAGGCACGTGTGAAATAATTCCAATTTTCCGCCCCTGATTTTGTAAACGTTCCAAAGCATTCATCGCTATCTGTAAGGTGTCTTTGTCGAGCGACCCAAATCCTTCGTCTATAAATAAGGATTCTACTTTCATCCTGTTGGAAGATAGCGACGAGAGTCCCAACGCTAAGGCTAATGACACGAGAAAAGATTCTCCTCCGGATAGCGAATATACGGTTCTTACTTCATTGAGCATATCCCTGTCTATTACTTGCAATGCCAGGGCGTTGGGTATGCGTTGTAGCGCATAGCGGTCGGAAAGTTGTTCCAAATGTTTATTCGAGTAAACTAACAGCGCATCAAGCGTATAACCCTGTGCGATTTCCTTGAATTTTGTTCCGATGGCAGAGCCTAACAGGTCGTTCAGTTTTTTCCAGTTAGCGGACAATTCTCTTTTTTCGGTGAATTCTTTTTCTAAAGATTTTATTTTTTCCATTCCTTTGGCATGAGAGGAAAGGAGTAATTCTATTTCTTTGCTTCGGGTGTTTTTTTGTTCCAGCAGATTGTTTTGACTTTCCTGCTCTGCTTCCAAAAAAGGTTGAGTTTCGTTTTCGTCTTTTGGTTTTATGTTTGCTTGGCAGTGGACGGTCAGGTTTTTCTCACGTTCTGTTACGGTAGCTTTATCAATGGTTTCAGATTCTTTTAGTTTGTCCAAAAAATGTTTTTCGGTAACAAGCCAATCGTTGCTTTGAGATAAGAGTTCGGAAAGATATTTGTACGTCATACCGTTTTGGATTGCCATCCAATTATTAACGGAGGTTTCCTGTTGTGAAATTTGGCTCTTCAGTTGGATGATTTCGCTTTTGATTTGTTCAATTCTGCCGTTGAAGCTTTCATCTATGGAAATATGGTTGTTTTTCTTGTCGGTGAGTAGCTTTAGTTTTTTCGCTATTTCAAGTTTTTTGTTTACCTGATAGCGTGCTGTTTCGTCAGCAGATTTGCCGTTGAGCAATTTTTTTCTTTCTTCAAAGAAGCGGGTAAGAATGGTTTCTGTTTGTATTTGTTTCTGTTTTTGGATTTCAAAAATTTGGTTGGCTTCTTGTAGGTTTTTTTGTTCGTTGAGAATATTAATGTCCAGATTATCTCCTGTTCTTTTCAATAACGTGAGGGTGTTGGTATTCTTATTCCATTTCTCGGATTGTTCTTTCAGGCGTTTTTGCAAAGCGCCTTGTTTGAACAACTCTTTCCATGACGACCATACAAACAGGTATTCGTCTGTTTTTGCCAAGGCTTCTGCCGCTTGCTTGGTATAAGTTTCCGTTAATGCTGTCAATTGGATGATGTGGTTCTTTTCTTTTTCAACGTTTTCTACTAAAGCGTTAATTTGTTCAAAATTGGTTTGTTTGGCTTTGATTAATTCTTCTTCTTTGAGACGACTGCTTTCGTTGTTTCTTTGTAATGGATGATGGATACTTCCGCATACGGGACAGGGAACGCCTTCTTGAAGTTTCTCGCGCAGGGCGGTAATTTCTGTGGGAAGTTCTTTATTTAACCGATCTGTTTCCTGACGTAGTATCTCCAATTTTTTGTTATCTTTTTCCAAAAGAGATTGTTCTTTTTCTATAAGCTGACGTTTGTTTTCCAATTGTTCGATTGCTATTTGCGCATCGTTAAGCAGACTAACGAGCAAATCCGTGTGCGGAGCAATTTCGGCAAAGGTTTTGAATTGTTCGAACCAGCGATTCAGTTCGTCGATATTTGTTTGAACGGAGGATTTTTCTTTTAGTAAAGATGCGAGATTTTTTTCTAATTTTTCCTTAGACAGTTTAGCAGTTTCCACTTCTTTTTGCGCTTCAGTGTCATTGGTCGCAGCGGATTTAAGTTGAACATCCAGTTCGCGAGCTTTGAGGATTTCAGGTTCCATTTTAGCGAATAGATCATCTACGTCTTTTTGTTCTTTTTCGCAGGCCGATAACGCTTGTTTGGCTTGTTCTAATAAAGAAGCATTGGCTTGCTGGTCGTTCTCGTTTTTGCTCAGGTTGCTTTCGCTTTCTTCCCATTGTTTCTTGGACTGTTGCAAAGTACGGAAGCTATCCCGGATTTCCTGGACGCTTTCTATTTGACGAATATATTGGTATCTCGGTTTAGCTTCATCCATTTTTTTCTGTGAGTCCGCCAATTGTTTTTGGGATTCTGCAAGTTCATGGCGTAGCAGTATATCTTGTTTTATCCAGTTTATTTTTTCAACTAACAGAGCAATGGTCTTTTTCAGGTTGGTTATTTTTTCGTCGATGGCTTTCTTTTCTTCTTTCAATTGTTCCGTTTGTTCTTCCGAAAGCACTTCTATATTTTTGATGCGTTCTTCCAAGAGAGAAAGGTCTTGCTCCGCTTTTTTTGATTTCTCATAAATGGCAATGGAGATGCGGGAATAAATAGTAGTTCCCGTCAATTTTTCCAACAATTCTGCTTTTTCGGATTGTTTGGCTTTTAAGAATGTAGCAAAGTCGCCTTGTGTCAGCAATACGGCACGGGTGAATTGCCCAAAGGAGAAACCTATTAACCCAGTGATGTGGGTCAACAGTTCTATTTTTTTCCCCTGTATTTCAACGTTTGCGGACAGGTTCGCCAACCGCATTTCACTGTTTTGCAACGATCCGTTTGCTTTTCCTTTTGCCCGTTTGACCAACCAAGTGGAACGGAATCGTTCTCCTGCTAAAGACATAAATTCTACTTCGGCATATCCTTCTCCGGTTCCTTTGCGTAGTATGTTGCGACTGTCCTTCTGATTGATGGTTTTGTTGTTTATGTCGGGTATGGCTACGTTTTCTCCTGCTTGATTGGTACGGGGCATATCATCAAAAAGAGCCAGGCAAAGCGCATCGAGCAAGGTCGATTTTCCCGATCCGGTGCTACCTGTAATCGCATAGATTCCTGCCGATTTTAACGGTTCGGTTGTAAAATTTATTTCAAATTCTCCTTCTAACGAGGCGAGGTTTTTTCCGCGAATTACCAATATTTTCATACGTCTTCTTCTCTGATTACACTTTGCAATAGTTCTTTCATTTTGACAGGCATGGTTTCTCCGCCAAATCGCCTTTTAAAAATATCCAAAGCGATATCCATTGGGTTAATGGTTTGGAATTCTTCGTAGGTTATCGTTTTCGCATCCATTTCTTTTTGAGGAGTAAGTTGTTCGATGCGCGCTAAGCGAACGGATTTGTTTTTCAGGGCTTCTTCTATTTGATTTTTAAGTGTGGGTTCCGGTTCGGTGATTCCTACTTTTATTTCGAGAAAGGGGGATGCCGGGGTAATTTCTCCGTCCGGTAATGCTTCTATTTCGGTAAAAATCTCTGTAGCCGGTTTATGGATGTTGATGAGTTTTACAGGTGCGTCGAATGCTATATGATTAATCTGTGTTGTGTCGTTTTCTTTGATTTCCACATAAATTACTCCGTGTTTGTTGTTTTTTTCTGAAAAAGACATGGGTATCGGAGTGCCGGAGTAGCGTACATTTTCTCGTTTGGATATCCGCTGTGTGCGATGTAAATGTCCTAATGCCGTGTATGCAATGCTTTCAGCAAAAGCGTCGGGTGGCACGCATTCCAATCCGCCAATAATAGTACGTTCTGAACGGTCGTTTTCTGAAATTTCCGATCCGGTAGCTTGCAGATGTCCCATTGCGATGATGGGTTTACCTGCTTCTTTCACTTCTTGATAGAGTGTTTCGTATAATTTTTTTACTCCTTGCGCATAGTTTTCTGCTTCCGGATAGTCGCCTTGTCTTAAATAGGGTACAGCCAAGCAGTAAGCCTCTACTTTTCTTTCTCCGGTTAGAGGTATAATCAGGTGGTTAACGTCTATATCTCCTTCAGCGGTACGTTTCACTATTCCCCTGACGGTGGTATTCATTTCTTCCAATAGAGGATTAGGAGCTTCGAGACGTGCGGCAGAGTCGTGATTACCGGCAATAATAACGATTTGCAGTTGTGGATTTTCATTTATGGACTCTCGCAGAAATTTGTAATAGAGCCTTTGCGACTCGGCAGACGGGTTTGGTGTGTCGAACACATCTCCGGCGATAAGCAACACATCAACGGAAAGAGTACGGATTTGATGTTTGAGCCATTCGATAAATTGGATGTGTTCCGGTTTACGGTCGTACCCATAGAAAATTTGACCTAAGTGCCAATCGGCGGTATGGAGGAGTTTCATAATATCTTTACGGAATTATTTGTACCAGTCCGAATACATCAGATAGTTATGTGCTATTTTTCGGTTTAGTTCTTTGGCTTGTTCCGGATCTACCTTTTTAATGAACTTTGCAGGAACTCCGCCCCAAATACTTCCCGGCTCGATAATCGTGTTGCTGAGAATGAGAGAACCTGCGGCGACGATGGCTCCTTTACCTATTACTGCATGATCTAATAACGTGGCTCCCATACCGATGAGCGCATAATCTTCAATTTTCGCTCCGTGAATGGTAACATTATGACCAATCGAAACATAATCTCCGATTTCTATGATTGATTTTTGGTAAAGTGTGTGCAACACGCTGCCGTCTTGTATGTTTACTCCGTTGCCGATGCGAATGGAATTAACATCACCCCGCAGTACGGTGCTGAACCATATACTGCAGTCGCGTCCTATAACGACATCGCCAATGATGGTTGCATTATCAGCTAAATAACAATTTTCTCCAAACTTCGGAGTAAAACCCCTTACGGATTTAATCAATGGCATATTTTCAATTTTAAAAAGTATTCTATTGCGTCTTTCTGAAAGAGCAAAATTAATAGAAAACAGATTATAAGTAGGTTTATAACCCGTAATAAATTGGAATATTTAATCCCCAGATTTAAGTGAACATAAAATTGGAGGGAATGTTTTTAATAGTGAAAGGTTTTTAATAATTTACATCTGCGTGTTTCCGTATGAATGAGTTATGCTAACTTTGCACACTTATTTTTTCCGTATTATATTAACGCTATGTCGGACAGTAAATATATCAGCATCAAAGGGGCGAGAGTAAACAACCTGAAAAGTATTGATGTAGATATTCCGCGTAATAAGCTGGTTGT
>SNRY01000644.1_pt1 | contig 11367 bp, 12 predicted proteins | sample 4693421 | NCBI WGS metagenome assembly SNRY01 (sample SAMN11003215, study PRJNA524138) | termite gut metagenome | isolation source: Bacteroidetes bacterial symbionts from single cell of protist host amplifed... | host: Streblomastix strix ... | reverse complement strand
ATCGGCAAGAACCACGACAGCCAAGGCAGCATCGGCAATGAAAGCTGCACTCTCTTCTTTACACCCGGCAAGTTTTTTCAGCATTGCTTTATCTTCTATGGCAATAAATTGCCACGAATTACTGCGTTTAGAAGAAGGAGACATTAAAGCTGCCTTTAAGAGAGCGATTACTTGGTCTTGAGAAAGCGTTTCGCCGGCGAATTTGCGAGTACTGCGACGTTTTTTTATTAAATCGCTAAAATTTTCCATACTCTGAATAGTCAATAAATATTTCCTCACGCAAAGATACTACACTATCCGTAATATCCCCTGACTTCGTTATTTTTTGTAATTTGTCCGCAGTTTATTTTTTTAGGTATTGCTAATTAAGTATAGTTAATATATATATATGCAAAAAGCATTTATGAATTGTCCCCGCTCATGGGTGTCTTCGACTGCGCTCAGACGCCGGTTACACTCATCGGTGCCTGAGCGTAGTCGAAGGCAGTGTTTTTTTGATGGCTACATTTCGACTATTTCAACTATACTTAATTAACAATACCTCGCCTCACTTTAATAAGCTATGACTTTTTTAAAAGCCCGTTGCAATCGTTATTGTTTTCGTCCTGCATTTTTCTTGCCTGAGAATCATTTATCCATTGCGGTGGCTTTTATACCGCCTGCAATATAACTATACGAATAAGCAAATCTTAACTATTCAACAGAAATCGGATCGAAGACCAAGAAAATTGCTTAATTTTGATTCACTGGGAAATAGGTGGTTTAAGACCATTAACAAATAGTTGCATTAGGGAGTTAAATCTACGAAATTATGCGTATTGATATTATTACTGTTTTACCCGAAATGATTGAAGGATTTTTCAATTATTCCATTATGAAGCGTGCACAGGTTAAAGGACTTGTTGAAATCTTTGTTCACAATCTTCGTGATTATACGGAAGATAAATATCGCAGAGTGGATGATTATCCTTTTGGAGGTTTTGCCGGAATGGTAATGAAGATAGAACCGGTAGAACGATGTATGAATAGGCTGAAAGCCGAACGGGAATATGACGAAATTATTTTCACTACTCCCGATGGGAAGCCGTTTACTCAGGCAACGGCTAATACTCTTTCTCTGTCTAAGAACTTGATTATTCTTTGCGGACATTTTAAGGGAATAGATTACCGTATTCGCGAGCATTTCATTACCAAAGAAATCAGTATCGGCGATTATGTGTTAACGGGGGGGGAATTGGCAGCGGCTGTTATGACTGACGCCATGGTACGCATTATTCCGGGAGTAATATCCGATGGACAATCCGCTCTTTCCGATTCTTTTCAGGATAATTTGTTGGCGGCTCCCGTTTACACTCGCCCTGCCGACTATAAAGGATGGAAGGTGCCTGATATTCTTTTATCGGGGCATGAAGCAAAAATTAAGGAATGGGAACTGCAGCAATCTTTGGAAAGAACAAAAAGACTGAGACCGGATCTGTTAAAAGAAGAGGACTACCTCACGGCACCCCTCTCGCAAACTTAAACAACCAACAAAAAAAGAGAAGAAGGAGTTTCGTTCCTTCGCACCCCATTCGTTTTTAATCTTATTCGTCTTCGCTATAAGCAATTTCTCCGTGTTGGGAAATATCAAGTCCCACAGACTCTTCGATGGGTGTAACTCTTAACCCTACTGCCCAATCAACTAACTTGAACAAAATAAATGTGCTTACGAAACTATAGGCTATGGCAGCAATATTCACAACAAATTGTACGCCAAGTTGATGCCAATCCCCATAAAGAGCTCCTTGCTGTCCCTCAGCGCCGGTGATGAACTGAGTAGCAAATACCCCCGTAAGGATGGCGCCGATAAATCCCCCTACCCCGTGAACACCAAAAGCATCGAGCGAATCGTCATACTTTAATTTTGGTTTCACATAAGCCACCATTAGAAAACAGACCAATCCGGAAACAAGCCCGATAAAAACGGCTCCCTTGGCATCAACCGTGCCTGCTGCCGGAGTTATGGCAACCAAACCGGCAACTGCACCTGTGCAAAAGCCCACCACATTGGGTTTCTTGTTGATTATCCAATCGAGCACCGTCCACGACACCGCGGCAACAGCTGTTGCGAGATGTGTTACAAGGAAAGCATTGGCAGCTAAACCGTCCGCAGCTAAACCGCTTCCGGCATTGAACCCGAACCAACCCAACCACAACAGGGCAGTTCCTATTACCACAAACGATACATTATGAGGAATAATAGGACGATCCGACTTACGCCTTCCCAGCAAAATTGCCATAACGAGAGCGGAGATTCCCGCATTGATATGAACTACTGTTCCTCCTGCAAAATCAATAACACCTAACGTTTGCATCCATCCTCCGCCCCATACCCAATGAGCCATCGGGTTATATACTAAAATAGCCCATAAAACAGTAAACAACAAAAAACCCGAAAACTTAATTCTTTCGGCAAATGCACCGATGATCAATGCAGGGGTAATTACGGCAAACATACATTGAAACAAAACAAATATAATCTCCGGGATATTACCCGACGTTAACGTATTCAATGTCAAGCCATTTAAGAAAACTTTATCAAACCCTCCGATAAATCCTCCTAAAGAACATTCGCCATCCATAAAACCAGTACCGAAAACCCAGCTATAACCCAAAACAATCCACTCTATGCTTATCACGGCTGTAATAATTAAGCATTGCATCATAATACTGAGAACATTCTTGCGACGTACCAATCCCCCGTAGAAAAATGCCAATCCCGGAATAGTCATCAACATCACTAATATCGTGGCAACAATAATCCACGCCGTATTTCCCGTATCCAAAGCTGCAGCTATAACCGGTTCTACCGTTTCCACATCCACAGTGGCAACCGTAACTGTTTCTACCACTTCCTCCGTTACTCCCTCTTGAGCCGATGCCATACCGGGTATGGACAAAAACAAGCCAAGAATTGTTATGTATTCAACTAATTTAATTTTCATATTTTTATTACCTATTGCGTTTGTTTAAATACTTATTGAAAATCTTATCCTATTTTTCTCCACCCTTATTGTAAAGCGATTCATCTCCGCTGTCGCCGGTACGAATACGAATAGACTGCTCGATGCTTGAAACAAATATTCGTCCGTCACCGCTTTCTCCTGTATAAGCTGCTTTCAAAATAGCATCAATAGACTTCTCTACATTAATGTTTCTGACAACAAACGATATATGAATCCTGTCTATGATATTTACATCGTATGCAATTCCTCTGAAAATAAGTCCCTGCTTGGCGTCGCCCTGACCTTTTACATCCCACCACGACAAGAAGTCAATATCGGCTTCATGCAGCGCTTTACGAACTTCCGTAAATTTTGATTTACGAATAATTGCTTCAATTTTTTTCATACCTCTTACATTTTAGTTAATACTTAATCTTATGATTATCTCGAATACAGAAATAGTCTTTGTTTATCAAAATTTACACGAACATCGGCAACAAGGGGAAAGACCGGACAAAATGCTTATCTCCATCCCTTGCGAAGTGCCGGACACAATCAACCATATAGAATAATCTTCTCACTTTTAATATGTTTAAAGATATTAAATTACTGATAACAGGAGCAAAATGACAATAATATAATAATAATAGCATTATAATGTCCTATTTTTTTGCAAATATATAGCATAATGTTTTTATCTCCCAAAGAAAAGGAAACTTTTTTAAGAATAAAGAAATTATTTTACAATTATTAACCCGTTCCAACGTCCGCATTTTAATGCGATTGCCCTATAATTCCGCCAACGGGTTAAAAAAATATATAAATATTTCTTTTCCTATATCATTCTGTTTCTCTAATTTTGTGGCGTAACATTACTAATGGTTTTTAACTATGAAAACTTTAGAGAGAATATTTGCAGAGAAGTTGTTGAAGATTAAAGCCATAAAAATTCAACCGGCGAATCCTTTTACTTGGGCTTCCGGATGGAAATCGCCTATATATTGCGATAATCGTAAAACACTTTCTTATCCCTCTCTCCGTAATTTTGTGAAGATTGAAATTACACGCCTTATATTGGAACGTTTCGGGCAAGTTGACGCTATTGTCGGCGTTGCCACAGGAGCCATTCCGCAAGGAGCTTTGGTTGCCGACGCATTGAATTTGCCTTTTGTGTATGTTCGTTCCACCCCCAAAGATCATGGATTGGAAAATCTTATCGAAGGAGAACTGCGTCCGGGAATGAAAGTAGTAGTAGTAGAAGATTTGGTATCCACAGGAGGGAGTAGTTTGAAAGCGGTAGAAGCCATCCGGCGCGATGGTTGCGAGGTTATCGGTATGGTAGCCTCTTTTACTTATGGGTTCGACGTATCGGTAAAAGCATTTAAAGACGCCAAAGTGCCTTTAGTTACGATCACTACCTACGACATGGTATTAAAAACCGCATTAGAAACAGAATATATCAACGAAGACGATATTAAAACATTAGAAAAATGGCGGAAATCACCTGCAAACTGGCAACCGGAAAGCTGATTAAAAGAGGGTGGTTTTTACAAAATTTCATTTAAACCCGAATAGGGTTATCTCAACATTGACAAATAGAATACATGACTCCATTTGAAAGTAGTGTCAAATTAATACCTCATAATCAAGAGCGTGTATATGCCAAGCTTTCGGATTTGAATAATTGGGAGAACATGAAGGATAAGATTCCCCAAGACAAGGTAAATAACTTCAGTGTTGATGCTGATACGCTTAGTTTGCAAGTAGCGCCTGTAGGCAATTTGACATTGCAAATTATAGAACGCAAACCTCCCCAATGTATTAAGTTTAAAACCCTTCAGTCTCCTATGTTCTTTAATTTGTGGATTCAGATAGTGTCCGTTTCTGAAGAAAGCTGTAAAATAAAACTGACTCTCCATGCGGATGTCAATAGGCTGATGAAAGGTTTTATTCAAAAGCCACTCCGGGAAGGTTTGGAAAAAATAGCCGGAATGTTGGCAAAGATACCCTATTAATATGAAACTTTGGGAGAAAAATACTCAAGTAAACAAAGAGATTGAACGGTTTACCGCAGGGCGCGACCGTGAAATGGATATTTATTTGGCAAAGTACGACGCCATGGGGTCAATGGCACACATCACCATGCTCGAACACATTGGTTTACTTACTCAAGAAGAACTTCAATTATTACTGACCGAACTAAGAAAAATATATGCAACGGCTGAAAAAGGGGAGTTTATAATCGAAGAAGGAATAGAAGACGTCCATTCACAGGTAGAACTCATGCTTACCCGTAAGTTGGGAGATACAGGTAAAAAGATACATAGCGGACGTTCGCGCAACGATCAGGTATTACTCGATTTAAAACTTTTTACCCGTACGGAAATAAAAGAAATAGTCAAAGCAACGGAACCGCTTTTTAAGACGCTGATAGCTCAAAGTGAAAGGTATAAACAAATCCTAATGCCCGGATATACCCACCTGCAAATAGCCATGCCTTCGTCTTTCGGACTTTGGTTTGGGGCTTACGCGGAAAGTTTGGCAGACGATATGCTTTTTTTACAAACAGCGTTCAGGATATGCAATCGTAACCCGTTGGGTTCGGCTGCCGGTTACGGATCTTCTTTTCCGTTAGATCGTAGTCTGACCACCCGTTTGCTGGGATTTGAATCGCTGAACTACAATGTGGTATATGCACAGATGGGGCGGGGTAAGATGGAACGGAATGTGGCTTTTGCTATGGCAAGCCTTGCTGCAACGCTTTCCAAATTGGCTTATGATGCCTGCCTGTTCAACAGTCAGAATTTTGGATTTGTTCAGCTTCCCGATGCTTGCACTACGGGGTCGAGCATTATGCCACATAAGAAGAATCCCGATGTGTTTGAATTGATACGCGCCAAATGCAACAAATTGCAATCGCTTCCACAACAAATTATGATGATTGCCGGTAACCTGCCTTCGGGATATTTCCGGGATATGCAAATTATCAAGGAAATATTTCTTCCTGCTTTTCAAGAACTGAAAGACTGCCTGCAGATGACTACTTACCTGATAGGCGAAATGAAAGTGAATGAACATATTCTTGATGATAACAAATATTCCTTCCTCTTTAGTGTGGAAGAAGTGAATCGTTTGGTGTATGAAGGGATACCCTTTCGCGAGGCATACAAAAAGGTGGGGTTGGACATTGAAGCGGGAAACTTTTCGCACGGCAAACAAGTACAACATACCCATGAAGGAAGTATCGGAAATCTTTGCAACGAGGAGATAACCGCTTGTATGCAAGACGCCATAAACGGTTTCCATTTCCAAAATATGGAACAAGCCGAAGCTGCCCTATTAGCACCCTATTGATTATTAATCTCCAATTTAAACTAACCACTATGTACAAACCACTTGACACCCGTTATAATGGGAAAATGACGTATAAATTTTGCGGTCATTCCGGATTGATGTTACCACGCATTTCGTTAGGATTGTGGCATAATTTCGGCGACGTGGACGACTTTGACGTTGCTGCCAATATGATCAAGCACGCCTTTGACAACGGTGTTACTCATTTTGATTTGGCAAACAACTACGGTCCTCCATCCGGTTCGGCGGAAGTTAATTTTGGAAAGATCCTGAAAGATAATTTTGCCGGTTACCGCGACGAAATGATTATTTCTTCAAAAGCCGGACACGAAATGTGGCGTGGACCTTATGGAGATGGGAGTTCCCGGAAAAATCTCATGGCAAGTGTTGATCAAAGCCTCCGCCGTACGGGTTTAGAGTATTTTGACATATTTTATAGTCACCGTTACGACGGAGTTACGCCGGTTGAAGAAACTATGCAGGCGCTTATTGACATTGTCCGTCAAGGAAAGTCGCTTTATGCAGGCATATCCAAATACCCTCCACAGGAAGCTGAAACAGCCTACCGTATTCTGAAAACCGCCGGCGTAAAATGTCTTATACATCAAGACAAATACAGCCTGTTTGCCCGGGAAGTAGAAAAAAGGACGTTGCAACTTGCAGACGCCTACGGATGCGGTTTCATTGCCTTTTCGCCGTTAGCGCAAGGTTTATTGACAGACAAATACCTCAACGATATACCCGAAGGTTCTCGCGCCGCTCGCCCTACCGGTTTCTTACAACGCGAACAAGTAACAAAAGACAAAGTAACTGCCATACGCCAATTAAATGAAATAGCACGGAAACGGGGGCATAGCCTCGCACAAATGGCATTGGCTTGGGTATTGAAAGACAATCGGGTTACTTCCGTAATCGTCGGTGCAAGTTCGGTTAAGCAGTTGGACGATAATTTGGAAACGTTTCAACATACGGAATTCTCCCCGGAAGAATTATCGGCAATCGAACAAATTCTTTCAACAACGAACGCATAGAAACCCAAAAAGATTGCCCACTATATTTACCCTGTTTTTATTCGTTTTTTTTCGTCGAATTAAGGTTGCTATAGTCCCTAAATCAAAGTCTGTTAGCTTTTGGGCATTTCTGCACATAATCATTGCACATTGTTTGCAGACCGCAGCTGTCGCATTTCGGCATTCGGGCTTGGCAAACATAACGTCCGTGAAGAATAAGCCAATGGTGGGCAATAGGAATGAGTTCAGCAGGTATATATTTGACTAATTCTTTTTCGGTAGCCAATGGTGTTTTAGAATCGGTTGTCAATCCAATACGGTTTGCCACGCGAAATACGTGAGTATCTACCGCCATGGCTGCTTTATTAAACACTACGGATTGAATCACATTAGCCGTTTTTCTGCCTACACCCGGCAGTTTGATAAGATATTCCAACGTATCGGGTACCCGGCTGTTGAAATCGCTTACCAGCATACGTGCCATACCTACCAAATGTTTGGATTTGTTGTTGGGGTAGGAAACACTACGGATATATTCGTATATTATTTCCGGGCTGCTTGCAGCCAAGGCTTCCGGGGTGGGGAAATCCCGGTATAATTTCGGGGTGATCGTATTTACCCGTTTGTCCGTGCATTTGGCGGAGAGAATAACGGATATCAGTAACTCAAAAGGATTATTGTAATGTAATTCCGTTTCGGCTACAGGTACATTCTGTTGAAACCAGGCAATTACCTTTTCATAGCGTTCTTTTTTTGCGTCGTCAGTATCGTTAAGCGTCATTATAATTTATTTTTATGAAAATGTGAACTCATTTTCAAACGGAAAAACAAAACAATACGCTAGCAAGAAATAAATTGCTTTAAGAAACGGACATCGTTTTCAGAAAACATACGGAGATCTTTTACTTGATATTTTAAATTGGTGATACGTTCGATACCCATACCCAAGGCGTAGCCGCTATACGCGCTGCTGTCAATCTTATTGGCTTCAAGAACATTAGGGTCAACCATCCCGCAACCCAATATTTCCACCCAACCGGTGTGTTTGCAAAACGGACAACCTTTACCTCCACAGATATTGCAGCTAATATCCATTTCGGCGCTCGGCTCTGTAAAGGGGAAATAGGAGGGGCGTAAACGTATTTTTGTGTCTTTGCCGAACATCTCTTTGGCAAAGAATAAGAGAACTTGTTTTAAATCGGCAAAAGAAACATTTTTATCCACATATAACGCTTCAATTTGGTGAAAGAAACAATGTGCCCGGTAACTAATCGCTTCATTACGATACACTCGTCCCGGGCAAATAATTCGAATAGGCGGTTGAGTAGTTTCCATTACGCGAGTTTGTACGGACGAGGTATGCGTACGCAACACCACATCGGGATGAGCCTCAATAAAGAAAGTGTCTTGCATATCACGTGCCGGATGATCTTCAGCAAAGTTAAGAGAGGAAAACACATGCCAATCGTCTTCTATTTCAGGTCCCTCGGCAATATTAAATCCCAATCGTCCGAATATATCAATCGCTTCGTTTTTTATGATGGTGATGGGATGGTGCGTACCCAATTTTATAGGGTAGGCAGAACGGGTAAGGTCTATTTGCTTGTGTCCACCGGTTTGGTTCTCAAACGATTCCTTCAATAAGAAAATTTTCTCCTGCGCTTTTGTTTTCAATTCGTTCAGCTTCATGCCGACTTCTTTCTTTTGTCCGGCAGCTATGTTACGAAAATCTGCCATCAAATCGTTAACGACGCCTTTTTTACCGAGGTATTTCACACGAAGCGCTTCTAATTCTCCGGCATTAGCGGCTTTTATGGTTTCGATTTCCTTAAGGAGTTGTTCTATTTTAGATATCATGTTTGATCGGTAATTGATACTGAAAAGTCTTAGAAATGTTGCAAATATACAGAATTATCTTCAATATAACTTACAGAATTATTTCATATATCTTCTTCAACAAGACATCCTTCACTTCTTGCAAGTCTGTTTTTTTACCGGATTCCTTTTGTATGGAAGTAACTCCTTTATTGGTAAAACCACAGGGATGGATATAATTAAAATAACTCAAATCGGTATTAACATTCAAAGCTAAACCATGCATGGTAACGTAATGACTGCTTCGGATACCTATGGCGCATATCTTACGGGTATAAGGAAAAGCGCCTTCTTCCATCCACACACCGGTTGCATTTGCCAATCTTCCGGCTGTGAGGTTATAAAATGCACATACTTGGATAACAGCTTCTTCCAATTTAGATACGTATGATTTTAGTCCCAGACCAAATTCTTCTAAATTGAGAATAGGGTAACAAACCAATTGTCCGGGTCCATGATAAGTAATATCCCCTCCTCTATCTGTACGGTAAAGAGTGGCATGTATCATTTTCAATTGTTCTTCTCCTATCAACATATTTTGTTCTTTTCCGTTTCGTCCGAGCGTATAGACGTGGGGATGCTCACATAGTATAATGTGATTTTGATAGGATGCGTTGTTCTGTTTTGCCCGGATAATCGTATTGAACAACGAAGTTTGTTTTTCTATAGCTTGAGGATAGGATATCAAGTTCCAATCAGAGAATATCGTTCCCATAATTATACATTAGCCTTTTCTGCCAAACAAACTTTCTACCATACATCTTTTCCGTAATACTCAGGAAGAAATCATTCAAGATTCGTTAAAATATACAGTGGATAAAGGAGCTTTCATACGTCCTCGTACTCAGTGTTTTTATTATCAATATCTTCTTCTTTCCCTTCTTCTTGTAAATGATCCGTGTTTTTGGGGCGATGAATAACGGTATGTATGATATTGTTTTCTTTATTTAATTTTTCCCACAAGACGTCTTTCAATGTTGAAATTCCAAAACCCGTGACAGAGGAAATAAAAATGTACGGCATATTTTCGGGCAACGTTTGTGTTATTTCCTCTGTTGATTTTTGATTAAGCATATCGCTTTTGGTAATGGCAAGTATTCGTTGTTTGTCTACTATTTCGGGATTATATTGTTTTAATTCGTTGAATAGTATATTGTATTCATTACCAATATCTTTACTCTCTGCCGAAATCATAAAAAGTAGTAAAGAGTTGCGTTCAATGTGGCGTAAAAAGCGCAGTCCTAATCCTTTTCCTTCACTAGCTCCTTCAATGATGCCGGGAATATCTGCCATTATGAACGACTTGTTTTCATGGTAGGAAACAATCCCCAAATTAGGTTCTAATGTGGTGAACGGATAGCTAGCTATTTTCGGTTTTGCCGCTGATACCACGGAGAGCAATGTGGATTTGCCTGCATTGGGAAATCCTACCAATCCTACGTCTGCCAGAAGTTTCAGCTCCATAATCACATTCATTTCTTGCATTGGTTCTCCCGGTTGGGCAAAGCGTGGAGTTTGACGCGTAGCGGTACGAAAATGCCAGTTGCCTAAACCACCTCGTCCGCCTTTTAATAGTATCACTTCTTGCCCATGCTCCGTAATGTCACAGAGATATTCGCCTGTATCGGCATTGTAAACAACTGTACCGCATGGCACTTCAATGATTTTGTCTGTACCGTCTTTCCCGAAACTTCGATTTTTACTACCAGATTCTCCATGTCCGGCTAAGGCGTGACGTTCGTACCGTAAATGAAGTAACGTCCAATAGTTGCGATTGCCTCGCAAGATGATGTGACCGCCTCGTCCGCCATCGCCTCCGTCTGGTCCCCCCTTAGGGGTATATTTCTCACGGTGCAAGTGGATAGAACCGCGTCCACCTTTGCCGGACCGGCAATATATTTTTACATAATCAACAAAATTGGACATTATCCTTTGGGTGGCATTGGTATGTTGGAAACTATTTCCGCCGTAATCTCATCCATATTTCCATTCCCTTGAATATGCCGGTATTTACTTTCTTTTTTATACCAATCGATTAACGGAGCGGTTTGTAAATGATAGACTGACAAGCGTTTCTTTATTGTTTCTTCATTGTCGTCCGTACGTCCGGAGTCTTGTCCGCGTTTGATAAGGCGCGTTATTAA
>SNRY01000643.1_pt1 | contig 11377 bp, 9 predicted proteins | sample 4693421 | NCBI WGS metagenome assembly SNRY01 (sample SAMN11003215, study PRJNA524138) | termite gut metagenome | isolation source: Bacteroidetes bacterial symbionts from single cell of protist host amplifed... | host: Streblomastix strix ... | reverse complement strand
TAAGTTTATCCGGGGTAAGCATAGGATTTGAGTGTTTGTTATATAATTGATAATCAACTATAAAATAACATATTCAAACTATATTTACCCTGTTTTTATTCTCTTTTTTTCGTCGAACTCAGGTTAACAGTTACTTAGATATTCAGCATAAAGTCAATCGAAGACCTGGAAAATTGCTTAATTTTGAAGAATCCAAAAATATCTGGTTAAATGCATTAATCAAACAGTTGCATTGGCAACTTGAATCTGTCAAAATATAAAAAACAGTTTTGTTTGTGTGCAAGATTGATAGTTTTGTCTATATTTGTCCAATATTTTTCTTTATTTCCATTCATAATTAATAATATGGAAGACCAAATCAAACAAATATCCGAACGCTTGCGCGGCTTGCGCGAAGTCCTCGAACTAACAGCGGACGAGTTAGCCAATAGTTGTAATATTTCTCTGGAAGAATATCAGGCTGCTGAAATCGGTAATAGTGATATTTCCGTAAGTATGCTGCAAAAGATTGCCCGCAAATACAACATTGCTCTTGATGTCCTGATGTTTGGCGAGGAGCCGAAGATGAGTGCTTATTTTGTAACTCGTTCAGGGATGGGAACTTCCATTGAACGGAGTAAAGCCTACAAGTATCAATCCTTAGCTGCCGGATTTAAGAACCGCAATGCCGACCCGTTTATAGTTACGGTAGAACCGAAAGACGAAAGTGAATCAGTTCATTTTAATAGCCATAGTGGGCAAGAATTCAATTACCTGCTCGAAGGACGGATGAAATTTCTCATTCACGATCAAGAAATTATCTTGGAAGAAGGAGACAGTATTTATTTTAACTCCGAACTGCCTCATGCCATGCGTGCATTAGATGGAAAAACCGTACGCTTCTTGGCAATCATATTTTAGTTTTTTAAGTTCATAAGTTTTCGAGGTTATGCCTTTCTAAGGCTAATAAATTCAAAAAGATATAGTCAGATGGTAGAGAAATTTTTAGCGCAAGCTACATTTACTTCACAAGAAGATTTTAAAGAGAATTTTAAAATAATAGTACCCGATAATTTTAATTTTGCTTATGATGTAGTAGATGCATGGGCAACCGAACAACCCGATAAGAATGCTTTGTTTTGGACAAGTGATAATGGCGGATGCCGGCAGTTTACATTTGCCGAAATAAAGAAATATTCAGATATGACGGCTTCCTATTTCCAAAGCCTCGGCATTGGTCGCGGAGATATGGTGATGCTTATCTTGAAACGCCGTTACGAGTTTTGGTTCAGCATCGTAGCGCTGCATAAATTGGGGGCGATTGTAATCCCTGCCACACATTTGCTGACGAAGAAAGACATCGTATATCGTTGTGTTGCCGCTGACATTAAGATGATTGTTGCCGTGGGTGAAGATATTATCACCAACCACGTTATAGATGCCATGTCCGAATCGCCCAGTGTAAAACAATTAGTTAGCATTGGTCCCAATATTCCTGAAGGTTTCAAGGATTTTTATAAAGGCATCGAAAGTGCTGCTCCCTTTGTTCGTCCGGCACTGGTAAATACCAATGACGATACTTCGTTAATGTATTTCACTTCCGGCACTACGGGGCATCCTAAAATGGTAGCACACGATTTTACTTATCCCCTGGGGCATATCGTAACAGCTGCCTATTGGCATAATCTTCGCGAAGACAGCCTGCACCTTACTATTGCCGATACGGGATGGGGGAAAGCCGTATGGGGAAAACTCTACGGGCAGTGGATAGTGGGAGCAAATGTCTTTGTATATGATCATGAGAAGTTTATGCCGGCAGAAATACTCAAAAAAATACAAGATTACCGGATTACTTCGCTTTGTGCACCCCCTACTATTTTTCGTTTCCTTATACGTGAAGATTTGTCGAAATATGATCTTTCTTCACTCAAATATTGCACCATTGCAGGCGAAGCTTTGAACCCTGCCGTATATGAGAACTTTAAGAAATTGACAGGTATTAAATTAATGGAGGGTTTCGGGCAGACAGAAACAACCATTACTATTGCCACTTTTCCATGGATGGAGCCGAAACCGGGAAGTATGGGCGTACCCAACCCGGAGTACGACGTTGATTTGATAGATAATGACGGACGATCAGTGGAAGCCGGAGAGCAGGGACAAATCGTTGTCCGTACCAATAGAGAGAGACCTATTGGTTTGTTTAAGGAGTATTATCGAGACGCACAACTCACTAAAGAGAATTGGCACGGCGATATATATTACACCGGCGATGTGGCTTGGAAAGACGAAGACGGTTACTATTGGTTTGTAGGGCGTGCGGATGATGTGATTAAAAGCTCCGGTTACCGCATTGGTCCTTTTGAAGTAGAAAGCGCTTTGATGACTCATCCGGCAGTGGTGGAATGCGCTATTACCGGTGTGCCCGATGAAGTTCGCGGGCAAGTGGTGCAGGCAACCATTGTTCTGTCCAAAGAATATAAATCTCGTGCTGGTGAAGAATTGATTAAGGAACTTCAAGACCACGTGAAGAAAGTAACCGCTCCATATAAATACCCGCGTGTTATTGAATTTGTAGAGGAACTGCCTAAAACTATCAGTGGTAAAATTCGCCGGGTGGAAATTCGAGAAAAGAAGAATTAGGTTTAAGCTTATAAGTTATTAAATGAATTCGATAGCTTATAAATATAACAAACTCAAATCTCCATGCTCCTAAAACTCTACGAAAAGAACAACAGCAGGCAAGATTTGCAACGAGTGGCAGACGTATTAACCGAAGGCGGGTTAATAATTTGCCCCACCGACACAATGTATGCCATCAGTTGTCATGGATTGAAGGAGCGCGCCATTGAACGCATCTGCAAGATTAAAAACATTGATCCCTCCAAAAGTCACCTCTCCCTTATCTGTTACGATTTAAGCGGTATCAGCGAATACGTTAAGATTGATAATAACACTTTCAAGCTGATGAAGCGAAATCTTCCGGGAGCATTTACTTTTATTCTGAATACGGGAAATCGTTTGCCGAAGATATTTAAGAAACGGAAAGAAGTAGGCATTCGTATGCCGGATAATAATATTATCAGAGAGATTTCCTCTCTGATAGGTGTTCCTATTATGACTACCACCGTGCCTTATACTGAAGATGGGGACATTGAATATGCTACTACTCCCGAATTGATGGAGGAGAAATTCGGCAGCATGGTTGATGTGGTGATTGATGGAGGAATAGGAGGGATAGAACTTTCTACAATTGTCAATTGTACGGGGGATGAGGTGGAGATTGTCCGGCAAGGAAAGGGCGAATTAATATATTGAAAGCCAACAATAACTTTTTTATGAAGATAAACACATTCTTTAGTAAATTTATTCCGAAAGAGAATAAGTTTTATCCTATTTTGATTAGTATGTCCGACAATATTCTCACATGCTCGGATTTATTAATAAAACTAACCGAAACTGACGACAAAGAGCTGCGTAAAAGTCTTTATAGGCAAATAAAGGCACTGGAAACCAAAGGAGACGGTATCGTTGCTCATATTTTTGAAGAACTGAATAACACATTTATTACTCCTTTCGATAGGGAAGACATTAATACGCTAAGCGATGAACTGGATAACGTTCTTGACAGCATGAATAGTGTGGCGAAGCGCATTGTGATGTATCAACCGGAAAAGCTTCCCGAACAATCGGTAAAGTTGGCGCGATTATTGAGAAATGCTTGTGAACTGATGCAGGATGCCATAAATGAATTGGACACGATGAAGAAAAGCCCGAAATCAGTAAAAGACATTTGTACGCAATTACATTTCATAGAGAATCAAGCTGATGATATGTATGAACACTTCATTATAGAAATCTTTGCGAAAGAAAAAGACGGTATAGAATTAATCAAGCTCAAAGAAATTATGCAAGACCTTGAACGCGCAACGGATAAAGCCGATCACGTTGGTAAAATTATCAGGACCATTATAGTAAAATACGCATAATTAGATTTCTTACATTTTAACCTATACATAATGACTTTATTGATCGTTGTTATTGTTCTTGCTCTTATATTTGATTATATCAACGGATTTCATGACGCAGCAAATTCCATTGCCACAATTGTGTCCACGAAAGTATTAACACCTTTTTGGGCTGTTCTTTGGGCGGCAGCATTTAATTTTATCGCTTTTTTTATTGCCAAATACATTATTGGGGAGTTTGGCATTGCAAACACTGTATCTAAGGTAGTCTTTGAGGAATATATTAATTTGCCGGTTATTTTTGCCGGTTTGCTGGCAGCTATTACGTGGAATCTGCTTACTTGGTGGTTCGGTATTCCGTCATCTTCTTCTCATACGTTAATCGGAGGGTTTGCCGGTGCGGCTATAATGAGCAGTCACAATTTTAATGCCATGCATGCGGAAGTTGTTATCAAAATAGCTTCTTTTATTGTTTTGGCTCCTCTTATCGGTATGATTGTTTCTACTATTCTGACGACTTGCGTTTTTTGGATTTGCCGTAAAGCCAATCCTCATAGAGCCAATAAATGGTTTAAGCGCTTGCAGTTGGTCTCTTCCGGGCTTTTCAGCCTCGGTCATGGCATGAACGACTCGCAAAAAGTAATGGGTATTATTGCGGCAGCATTGTTTGCAGCCCATCAACAAGGATTGAGAGGTGGGATTGAAGATATTACTACTATTCCGATGTGGGTTCCTCCGGCTTGTTTTACTGTGATTGCTTTGGGCACGATGACCGGGGGGATGCGTATTGTCAAAACAATGGGTTCACGTATTACGAAAGTAACTCCTTTGGAGGGTGTAACGGCTGAAACGGCTGGAGCGTTTACCCTTTTCTTAACAGAAATATTAAAAATTCCGGTGAGTACGACGCATACCATTACCGGAGCCATTGTAGGCGTTGGGGCTGTAAAGAGGCTTTCTGCCGTCCGCTGGGGTGTAACCGTCAATCTGGTTTGGGCTTGGATACTCACTATTCCTGTAAGTGGGGTATTGGCAGCTTTGTTCTATCTGTTTATTTCTTTATTCAGATAGGGCGAGGGGCAGGCAGGTCGGTTGATAGTAACTCTTTTTTGATTATGCACGCTCCTTACGAGTGGTATGTACCGTGCATACGAGAGGTTAAAGATGTTGTAAATTGTTTTTTTTATTTAAATAAACACTTAGTTATTGATACAATAGAAAAACTATTTTATATTTGCATCAGAGATAAAATTAAAACAATTACAAAAATAAAACGACATTAAATACTATGAATGTGCAGGAACAATTATTGACGCACGGAATAAAACCCTCTTTGCAGCGTATGGCAATTATGAATTACTTACTGGAACATCACACACACCCAACGGCAGAGGAAATATACATAGCATTGTTTCCTTTCATACCCACACTTTCAAAAACGACGGTGTATAATACGTTGAAGTTGTTTGCAGAGCAAGGAGTAGTGAATATGCTTACTATTGATGAGAAAAATGTATGTTTTGATGCAAATATTTCGCCACACGCGCATTTTTTATGTAGAAAATGCGGAAAAATACATGATGTAGAAATAAAGGAAATGGAAGATTCTTCTAATACAGTCGCCGGACATGAAATATTGGAAATGCACTATTATTATAAAGGTATATGCATAAATTGTTTATAAACTACTACTATACAACGTTGTATTGACTGATTAATGTTTTTTATTGACTAATTAAAATTTAAAGAAAATGAAAAAGTTTAGATGTAGTGTCTGTGGTTACATTCATGAAGGTGACACAGCTCCGGACAAATGTCCTTTGTGTAAAGCTCCGGCAAGTAAATTTATTGAGGTTCTTGAATCAACCGGTGGATTGCTTTCTTTTGTCGATGAACACAAAATCGGTGTGGCAAAAGATAGTGACGAAGAAATGATTAAAGACCTCAACAACCATTTCACGGGCGAATGTACTGAAGTAGGTATGTACCTTGCCATGAGCCGTCAGGCAGACCGCGAAGGTTACCCCGAAGTAGCCGAAGCTTTCAAAAGATATGCCTGGGAAGAAGCCGAACATGCGGCTAAGTTTGCCGAACTATTGGGCGATTGCGTATGGGATACCAAAACGAATTTGCAGAAACGTAAAGATGCCGAACAAGGCGCTTGCGAAGACAAAAAACGTATTGCTTCTCGCGCCAAAGCCTTAAATTGGGATGCCATTCATGATACCGTTCATGAGATGTGTAAAGACGAGGCTCGTCATGGAAAAGGATTTGAAGGGCTTTACAACAGGTATTTTGACAAGAATTGTTGCGAAAAGTAAGAACGCGGAGAATGGAGAGTTGAAAGGAAAGGACTTTTAACTCTCCGCTTTCGATCCTCAATCATTGTTGGTTTTCCGTTTTTTTCGTTTCCAAAAAAGCAATTCGTTCCACAAGTCGAAATCTTTTTTGAACATTATTCCCAGCCCCTGTTTTGTGAAGTTATTGCTGCGTATGTAATAACGGTCATTTGTTTGGTTGTACGCTTTCAGACGTATGTCCCCCACTCGCGTAAGCAATAGTTCCGTTTCAAAGTCTCCCACAAAGTTTGTAGTAGCCAGCGGGCTATCTCGATAACCGAAATTTCCGTTTATCAGCAAACGATTATTCAATAATTGCCCAGACAAAATACCTTCCACTTCTACGTCCGTCCATCCTTTGTCGCCGGTACTCAGGTTCGTACCGATATTCCAATTGTTATTGTCTATGATTTGCGAAAGCATGTTATTAAGTTGCCCGGACAGCGTAGAGGAGAGTACCGAAGACATCAGATTAGAGTTTTGTGTCCTGTTAGTATTGTCGGACATATAAAACTTGCCTATGCCCAGTAGATATAATATTTGCATATTCATTTCTTCCTCCGTGCTCAGGTAATTGCGCACCAAGGTCTGTATTTCATCGCGTTCGTTTGGCAATTCAATGTCCATTTTTATATTGGGAGAAAAGAGACTTCCGGTTAAATTCATTTTGCAGTTCACCCTTACGTTCGGTTGCTTGGATAATTCCGCGTTTTCGGGAATCAAATCGTTTAATGAAGCTGAGTTTACCGTGTATAAGGCTTGAACATTCATTGTTGTGTTCAATAAATTATCATTGAAATTGATGCTGCTACCATCGCTTATAATAAAATCTTTGCGAATCACTTCTTGCAAGCTGAATTTGTAAATCCCTTGATTGATATTATAATTCCCGAATATTTTAACATCCCCTTTGTTGTAATATTCCACACGGAGATTACCCGTTCCTTTCCCACTGATAAAATCACCGGCAACAGGATCCATAATGAGCCTTATCGTAGCATCTGGGGTGGCTTCTGCTATGATATTTAAACGAATATCCATATTTGATCCCACTTCTGCAATTTCTTTCTTTTTTTCGTAACCGTAATCGTCAGAAGTCAAAGTATCTCGTTGCGGAGTCCTATCTATGAATTTTATAAACTGGTTACTCGCAGCCGAAGAAACCACCTTTGTGATATATGTAAAATTGGTGTTTCGAGTAGAAGCCAAAGCCACCTCTGCATTTAAAGCTCGTAAATCACCTGATAGCAGTACATTCCCCGTACCATATACCGTTCCATAAAACGGTAAATCCGCACCTTCTTTCAGGTCCATCACTAACATATTAATGGGATTCACATTCAGCCGATAGCTTATGTCCTTTAGGTTTTGGTGATGCACATAGCCGTTAGCTACCCCGCTATGTCCTTCGGCATCATACAAGATAATGTTATTGAACTGAAATTCCGACGGTCTTACACGAACGCTGTCATCAAATGCAAATGCGGTATTGAGAATATCAACCTTCATGCTGGCGTTAACTTTTGCATCTCCTTCAAAATCAAGAGCGTTAAAAGGCCCAAATAAACGCATCTTTCCGGTCGTACGACCGGTTAAATTACTTACAATTGACTTTAAATAATACTGCAAAAAGTGAACGTCTAAATTATCGCCCTGTATATGCAAATCCACTCCGTTTTTAGGCTTCAGCGGGTAAATATATCCGGTAACTTTCGTTTTGGAAATATCCGGATCTTCTATATCAGCATCCAAATAAATACCTTTTTCTTCCTCGTCCCATTTGCCTTCAATGTCCATGTCTCCCAGCAGGGTTTCATTAAATCTAAAACCTTCGACAAAAAGCCGTGAATTCATCGTTAATTTTTCTGAGGTTCGATTCAGATACGCCTGTCCGGTAGCTATACCTTCAAAATTCAAGCTTTTCAGATTGACTGCATCAAAGACATAACCGATATTCAAGTCTTTTAAATCAAATTTTATTGTATCGTTAACATTGTTGGAGGCATAACCATTCACTCGTGCATATTGGTCTTTGTGGCTGAAATAGAAATTATTTATATGAATCTTACCGGAATCTGCCACAATAATTTGTGATGGATGAACCGTCCACAAAGTATCGTTCAGTATGATGTTCGTTTCTTTTATATCTATTACCGTTTTTAGAGGAGATTTTTCACCCAAACGGCTAAAACCGGTTGAGGTTGAAAATTTTCCACTGTAAGTTACTTCCGAACTATTTCCCCAGTTGATAGTCGTATCTATCGTATCGTTCTTAGCTTGCGCAACTAAAGATACATTAATAGCTTTATTATCTTTTCGATTGTTGCTAAATCGTACTTCCCCCTTCAATCGGTCGCCTGGATTTCCCAAAAAGAACATACCTGATTCAAACTTTCTATCGCCATATAGGAAAAGAGGAGAATGCCCTTCTACCTGAATTTGTTTGGTATCATAATTAAAATATCCTTTAATAGTAGAATGGCTGCGAATATCTAGCGGTATATTAAAAAATACAGGCAGAAGTTTCGTGTTAAATATATGCAAGTCAAAAATAAAATCGTTCTTTGCTGGAATACTCTTTTTCATCACAGGTACAAGAGCAGGAATATAACCTTGCAATAAATCCATGAAAGCAGTAGGTAAAGTCTGATAAGAATACGAACCTTCGATTTTTCCTCTTAAAAAATCTGAGTTAATAACTAACTTTTTCGTTTCTCCCATTGTACTTGCCGAAAGATTAAACTTTTCAATAAAAAGCGTATCTTCCGAACCGGTAAACGAAATACTGTCTATATCAATTTTACCCTCTATTTCATTGATAGAGGATTCGGTAAAATTAGCATCAATCTTCAATGAGAATTCTGCATCTTTATGCCTTGATGTTAACATTAAAGCGTAAGGATGCACATCTTTTATATCAGCATGAAAATTAAACTCTGGTGTCTTTCCTACCGGATTGAATTTTCCATTCATCAATACCTTCCCGTTCTTATCATCCAATTCTATTTTCCCATTAAAACCACCGTATTTATATTCACCGGCAAGATCAATATTTTCATAGTTATACCCACTGTATTCTATATTATTTATCGAACCTCTCAAAATTACGGAAGGATATTGCGAACCATTATGATATCCATTTATGTCAAGGTTGAAAGCTGTTTCGCCAAGCAACTTGTTACCGGAAAACTTCCCTATATCAAAACCATCCGTCTGTACACTACCCGAATATAGTAGCCTGTTTTTCTCCTTGTCAGAACGAAGCCTAAGATTTGTTTTTATACGTCCCAAAGTTGTATTAAAATCCCCATGAGTAACAAAGTCTGTAAAATTACCTAAAATTTCTCCTTGAAACGAAATATCCTGTAAACGTCGTAAAGAAGCCGGCGTTTCGCCAATGCTTAGATTGCGATATAGAAAATCTATTCCTTTATCATGAACAATAAATTCTGATAATTTTCCATCTATAAAAGCATTTGTAGGAGATGATAAATTTTTAAAGAACACAGTGCCTCTGATCTTTAAAAAGTCATCAACATCTATCTGCAAGCTGGAGCCATTTAATTTATTCAAAGTACCATCTACATTTATACCGATGTTGATTTTTTCTTTAAAGTTCGTTAATGCGGGAATAAAAGGAGATATATCTTGCAAAGTAAAGTAAGAAGAGGGTAATGTTTTGAATGTAAAGTGTACTTCATCTGCAAATCGTTCAAAAGAAGCTATGCTGTCATAACTAAAATGTATTTTATCCGTTTGCAGAGATGTATTCGGAAGGTTTACCATCAAATTTTCAATATGGGCATCGTGTTCATTACCTAATACCCGCAGACTTAATTTTTTTAATTCAAAACCTGATTGTTCTTCGAAACTTAATCGCTTGATATAAGCATTCAGAGAATCGCTTTTCAACGCTTTTAACGAAATATTCCCTATTATATTACGTAACTTTATATGATTGGAATTAAATTTTCCTGGAGTTTTCTCTTCCGATAAAACATCATATGAAATCCTTCCACGACGTACTAAAAGAGAATTAATACGCAAATCCATTTTCGATTTCCCCCACATATCTTTCGAAGCAAAGGCATCAACTAAAAACATGAAATTAGGCTCCGATTCCAGATTCTCACGATCCAGATTGATATCAAAACCAAATAACTGTACATTATTTAAAGAGATTTTTCCGTGCAGAGCATCCCAGATACTATATTTTACCGAAAGACGGGATACTTTCAACATCTCTTCACCCCCTTTATCTTTCAGTAATACATCTTCAATTGTAAGGCGATTGAACAAAAAACCAACACTAATTTTACCAATATTTAGTTCGGCATCTGTTAATTCAGTGAATCTTTCCGTTATAGTCACAGCAATCTTTTGCTGAACGTAAGTGCTGTTCAACAAAATAACAATTGCCACGTATATACCTACTATGATATAAAAAATGAACCCTAATATGTTTCTAAAAATATTAATAGAGATGCTTTTTATAATATTTATCCGCAAAAATATGAAATATAAGTATAAATAAACCCGTAGTGCATTTAGAAAACAGAGAAAAGAAATTGTTCACTATCAATAAAATGATTGTATTTAATTGTTGGCAGATTCAAGTTACCAATGCAACATTTAGTTCAAAGATGCATAAAAGCTTTTAGATGGTGATTGAAAGCCTGATTTTTCTCTTGGGCTTCGATTAATTTTGTTCTGAATAGATTTGATATAATTATAGTTATAAAAACCCGTAGTGCATTTATACAATACAAGTTTTAGGTTGTTAATGTTCTTGTTGTTTAATTTGTTAATGAGCTGTATCATTGTGAGTGTCCTTATTTTAGAGAGAATCCTGTTTTTAAATCCATCAAAAGACTTGGCGTAGTTCTTGCGAATCATAAATTGGTCGCAAAGTGGGGAGAACAAGGTTTCTATTCTCTTTCTGGATTTGCGAAAAATGAAGTCCTGTTTTTTATACTCATGTTGATTCTTTCTCATAGGAACTTCCATTTTGATGTGGTTGGACTCAAATAAATCCAGTTGGTAATTCTTATCTCAAATACCCATTTTCTCCATGTATTCTTCGGCTATACC
>SNRY01000642.1_pt1 | contig 11382 bp, 9 predicted proteins | sample 4693421 | NCBI WGS metagenome assembly SNRY01 (sample SAMN11003215, study PRJNA524138) | termite gut metagenome | isolation source: Bacteroidetes bacterial symbionts from single cell of protist host amplifed... | host: Streblomastix strix ... | reverse complement strand
TTTCCTTTGGACTGACAACCAAACAAGGGCGTGTTTTTGACATTTCACTTCCCAGTGCCGGGTGCAATGCAGTATAAAAAACAGGGACGGTGAGATAGCCACCGATCAAATAAAGGCTATTGACAAAGGCAGATTAAGAGACTTCATCAGCGTTTTATCGAAAAGCGAGGTAGAAGGACTGCGGGATTCCCTGAAAAGAATGTTTTTCTAATGACTGCAACAGCTTCCTGTTGGTGTGTCTTCTGATTTTATACTTCCACTGTCAATAGTTCCCTGCTTAGTTTGTGGATAGTATTTCTATATTAATTTAACAATACTAATTTATTTTATGTCGGAAAAAGTGTAGTTATTTTCAATGATTTACTCAAAAAATATGCATAGAAATATAATTAAAGAGTTGTTACAATGGAAATTAAATGACAGTAGAAAACCACTCGTATTTTTAGGCGCTCGTCAGGTCGGAAAAACTTGGCTATTGCAAGAATTTGGGACTGCTCAAATGATTACTCATTTGATAATTCCTCTCTCCGAACGGCGAATAAAGTCCACAATGTAACTTATTTCCGGTGTTAGCTCCATTTCAGATTCCACTTTCAGCAAAGCATCTGTAATATTCAATCCGCTTTGATAAATGATGCGATAAGCTTCGTGAATACTTTCAATCAATTCACTTGAAAAATTACGACGGCGAAGCCCGATTATATTCAGCCCACAATAGGCAACAGGTTCACGTCCGGCAATGATATAAGGGGGAATGTCTTTCCCAAACCGCGTGCCGCCTTGCACCATCACGTATCCGCCTACCCTGCAAAATTGGTGCATTAATACTCCTGCGCTAAGGATAGCATTATCGTCAATGATGATTTCACCGGCCATTTTAGTAGAATTACCGATAATACAACCATTACCGATTAAAGAATCGTGCGCCACGTGTACGCTTTCCATCAACAAATTATTATTACCTACAATGGTTCTACCTTTTGCAGCCGTTCCACGGTTAATAGTAACATGCTCGCGGATACTGTTCTTATTGCCGATTTCGACAGTAGTTTCTTCTCCTCGAAATTTTAAATCCTGAGGAATCGCTCCAATAACGGCTCCCGGAAAAATCGTATTTTCATTTCCCATGCGCGTGCCATACAAAATAGTAACATGTGGCATTATTTTATTATTATCGCCGATAACTACGTTTTTATCAATGTAAACGAAAGGATCTATTTCCACATTTTTACCGATTTTTGCTTCGGGGTGAATATAGGCTAATGGGCTTATCATTCTGTTATTATTTGTTTTTTATTATTTGCGCCATAAATTCCGCCTCACAAGTTAGCCTTTCACCTACAAAGGAATATCCCTTCATAGAAGCAATTCCCCGTCGAATAGGAGTAAGTAGTTCTACCCGGAAGATAAGAGTATCTCCCGGAACCACTTTGTGCCGGAATTTTACGCTATCAATTTTCAAAAAATAAGTAGAATAGCGTTTGGCGTCTTCTACGGAGTTCAATACGAGCAAACCGCCCACCTGCGCCATAGCTTCTACCTGCAATACGCCCGGCATAACGGGCTCCTGCGGAAAATGACCTTGAAAGAAAGGTTCATTGACCGTAACGTTTTTTATACCGACCACATAGTTTGCGCCTATCTCCATAATTTTATCCACTAATTGAAACGGGTAACGGTGAGGTAATAACTCACGAATACGGTTTACGTCTAAAATCGGTTCTTCATTACAATTGTATATGGGAGCTTGAATTTCGTGCAAGCGAATTTCTTTCCGGATTTGACGGGCGAATTTATTATTTATGGTATGTCCCGGACGGGTAGCTATAATTCTTCCTTTAATGGGTTTCCCAATCAATGCCAAGTCGCCAACAACGTCGAGTAATTTATGACGAGCGCATTCATTGGGCCATACCAACGGTTTATGATTAATGTATCCCATTTGGGAAGCATCCATGTGAGGAACCTCCATAATATCAGCCAATTTATCGTAATTTTCTTGGGACATTTTGCGTTCATAGATTACAATGGCGTTATCCAAGTCTCCCCCCCGGATCAATCCGGCGGATAACAAAGGTTCTATCTCCCGAACAAATACAAACGTGCGGCTTGCGGCAATCTCATCCTGAAATTGATCCATATTCTCCAACGTGGCGAATTGATTGGGAATAATAGTGGATTCATCATAAGAAATCAGCACATTCAGGCTGAAATTGTCATCGGGTAATACGATAATGGATGAGCCTGTTTTTTCGTCTCTAAATTCTATTTTCGATTTTATTATATAAAAATCTTTAATGGCGTTTTGCTCTTCCGTCCCTACTTTCTCTATTTCCCGAACATAATGTTGTGCGCTGCCATCTAAGATGGGAAACTCGGGTCCATTTACTTGAATCAAACAATTATCAATTCCTAAGGCATATAAAGCGGCCATACCATGTTCCACCGTACTGACTTTTACATCGTTTTTTACTAATACGGTTCCACGTGTTGTTTCCGTTACATTATCGGCTACAGCATCAATAACAGGTTGTCCTTCCAAGTCTGTGCGTTGTATTTTATAACCATGATTATCCGGAGCGGGATTAAACGTTACACTAAGATCAAGCCCCGTATGAAGACCTTTTCCCTTCAATGAGAAGCTATCTTTTAGAGTTTTTTGTTTCAACATGAGTTTACTTCTTATTTAATTGTTGCTTTAATTCATCTAATTCTTTGCGAAGACGGTTCAGTTCCGCATACATCTCGGGAAGTTTTTTATACACAATAAACGACTTGATATTCTGCTTGGCTTCTATAGCCGGATACCCCATCATCTGGGTATTTGGTTTTACATGGTTTGTTATGCCCGACTGGGCGGAAATAGTTACTTTCTCACCTATTTTAAGATGTCCTACTATTCCTGCTTGTCCGCCAATCATGCACCATTCCCCCACTTTGGTCGAACCCGCTATACCCACTTGAGCAGCCATAACGGTATGCGCCCCAATGTCATTATTATGAGCTATTTGAATTAAATTATCCAGTTTAACTCCCGTACGGATAATCGTTGCTCCCATAGTTGCCCTATCCACACAGGTGTTTGCGCCAATCTCTACCCAATCTTCCAAGACAGTAATACCTATTTGTGGAATTTTTTCGTATCCTTTGGCAGAAGGGGCAAATCCGAATCCATCCGCACCGATAACGGCTCCCGAATGTATCACACAATCGTTGCCTATACGGCAATCTTGATAAACATTAACATGAGAATACAAAATACATCTTTGTCCTATCTCAACGCCATCACCTATATAGGTATGCGGATACAATAACGTATCATCGCCAACAATAACCTTATCGCCTATATAAGCGAAAGGACCGATATAGACATTTTTACCTATTTGCGCCGTGGAAGCGATATAGGCTAATGAATGAACGCCTTGTTTCTTAGGTTTACTTTTTTCGTACAAAGTAAGTAGTTTGGCTAAACTTTCGTATGAATTATCTACTTTGATTAAGGTGGCTTTTATCTCTTTTTCAGGGATAAAATCTTTATTAACCAACACAATGCTCGATTGAGTAGTATATATATAATGCGTGTATTTGATGTTAGAAAGGAATGAAAGCGCTCCGGGTACGCCTTCTTCTATTTTTGCAAACGTATGAACAGTAACATTTTCATCTCCGGTAATTTCTCCTTGAATAAAGGAAGCTATTTGCTTAGCGGAAAGCTCCATATTTAATTACTATTTTTATATCAAATTAATCTGCAAATATCGGATTTTTTTTCATATATTCTTTGTATTTTATAAATAATAATATGAGCTTTGATCAAAGAAAGTTCTTTTATTACGTCTGTTAAGTTGCTTTCATAAATTGAAACAGTTGTACCTACATCTACTTCGGAGTGTTTTAAAATTTCTACTATTTGGAACCGGATCACTTTTGAAATACTCAGTTGAGTAATACCGACGATTTATATGCACCAATCCTATCCCAAATCGTAGGGGCGACCCTGTTATTATGCTGTTTGAGAGTGTCTGGATACGGCTGTAATGTAGTGCTATAAAGGGTTTACGGATATTTCATAAGATTATTTTCTATCCAAACAAGGGATTGAAATAAATACGGATATATTTGTGCTATCTTTGCAGGGAAAAGTAAAAACCGCTTTTTACTTTAAACCCAAATAATCTAAATAAGATATAAATTATTGATTTTCAAATTATTGTAAAGCAAAATTATGACAAAAAATAAACTTGTTTGGAAGCTGCTTCGCCAACACATCAGTATCGGGCAATTATGCGGCTTTTTTTTGGCAAACCTTTTTGGCATGGTCATTATTTTGTTCGGTGTACAATTCTATAAAGATGCGCTTCCCGCTTTTACGCGTGGAGATAGTTTCATGAAGAAAGAATACATCATTGTTACAAAAAAAATCAGCGCGCTCGGTTCTTTTGCCGGCAAAGACAATACTTTTTCGCAGGAAGAAATAAAGGAATTGAAGAAACAACCTTTTACAAAACGAATAGGCGCTTTTACTCCTTCACGGTTCAGGGTGTACGCCGGATTAGGAATTGGAAACACGGGGGCGCATGTATCAACGGAAATGTTTTTTGAGTCCGTACCGGATGAATTTATAGATGCCGGTTTGGAAAATTGGCATTACGATAAAAATTCTCAAATGATTCCTATCATTATTCCACGCAACTATTTGAATCTATACAACTTGGGGTATGCCCAATCTCGCAATCTACCTAAAATAACGGAAGGTATGACCGGTTTGTTATCCATAGATATTTCAATTCAAGGTAACGGACATACGGAAAAGTACAAGGGAAACATTGCCGGATTTTCCAATCGGTTGAACACGATTTTAGTTCCACAATCTTTCCTGACACAAGCCAATGAAACGTATGCTCCGAATGAGGAAGGCAAAGTTTCCCGCCTTATCATTGAGGTGGACAATCCCGCCGATTCTTCTATTGCCGATTATTTCCAAAAGAAAAAATACGACACGGAGGGCAATAAGCTGGATGCAGGAAAAACGGCTTATTTTTTACGCTTAGTGGTGGGCATGGTCTTGGGAGTGGGAGTATTTATCAGCTTATTATCGTTCTACCTGCTCATGTTAAGCGTCTATCTTCTGTTGCAGAAGAATACGGACAAGGTTGAAAATTTACTGCTCATCGGATACAGTCCCCTGCAAGTAGGGCTTCCCTATCAAATTTTGACGGTAGGGTTGAATCTGACAGTATTACTGGTAGCAGTCGCGCTTGTAAGTGCAGGGCGTAATTTTTATACCGGAACGCTTTCTTTACTTTTTCCTCAGTGGGAGATGGGTTCACTCTCACCGGCTTTGATTGTGGGTGTCTTGTTGTTCTTTGGCGTTTCGTTAATTAACATCCTGACGATAAAGAAAAAGGTAATGTCTGTTTGGAGAAATCAAAAAAGGTATTGTTAATTTAATAGATCGAATTACCCGTATTAATTTAAACCCATAAGAACATGAAAAGTACAATTTTATTTTTAATCGTCAGTTTGACTTTTGTTTTTGCAAATGCTCAAACAAAAAAAATTAGTCGCGAATACAATTGCTTTCTAAGTATAAAAGGAACGGAATATTCGGTTGCAACCGTTGAAAGTTGGTCGAAGTTTAAAAGAGTAAAAAGCAATTTGTTGTTTATAAATACGAAGACAGGGGAGACTAAGCCAATTGATTTTCCGGATGGTGCAAATTTGAGAACAATTACACAAATAAAGATAGATAGCCTGCATATTAATGTTGTATTAATAGTGGCTAATACAATTGATTGGAATGAAAAAAAAGGGATAGAATGGAATGACCCCAAACAGATTTTCATATCCTCTCCCAGTGGAAACGAAATACAACAGTTAACAGAAAACAATTATTTTGTCAATACATGGAGTACCAATGAATTTACGGGAACATTAATTGTATCCGGGTATTTTGACACCAATAAAAATAATAAAAAGGAGAAGGATGAAGAAAACAGTATTTTATTGTATGACTTGACAACTCTAAAACTAAAAAAGAAATGGTAAACCGTCAAGCTATTTGTCAATAATTTATATTGTTCATTGACAGATACATTATTAAAAAACCATGTATGAACAAACAACAGCTTTTTGAAAACATAATTCGTAAACAATCTTTTCTCTGTATCGGTCTTGATACCGATATGAAAAAAATACCTCCACATCTTTTATTGGAAGAAGACCCTGTCTTTGCTTTCAACAAAGCCATCATTGACGCCACTGCCGATCTTTGCATCGCCTATAAACCCAACCTGGCTTTTTACGAATGTTTGGGAATAAAAGGTTGGATGGCTCTTGAAAAGACTGTCCACTATATCAGGGAAAACTATCCCGATCAATTCATTATTGCCGATGCCAAACGTGGCGACATCGGTAACACCAGCAAAATGTACGCCTGCTCTTTTTTTGACGAATTGAATATGGATGCCCTTACCGTAGCTCCCTACATGGGCGAAGACAGCGTAAAGCCTTTTTTGCTTTATCCCGAGAAATGGGTAATCTTGCTGACACTAACATCTAACATAGGTTCGCAAGATTTTCAATTAACAAAAGATAAAAATGGCGAACGTTTGTTTGAGAAAATCTTGAAGAAATCACAAGTATGGGCTAACGACGAACAAATGATGTATGTAGTTGGCGCCACACAAGGAAAAATATTTGCCGACGTCCGCAAGTACGTCCCCAATCATTTTCTATTAGTCCCCGGCGTGGGCATACAAGGCGGCTCACTCAAAAAGGTGTGTAAATACGGTATGAACAAACTATGCGGATTGATTGTCAACTCATCGCGCGCCATTATTTATGCCGATAATTCCAAGAATTTCACCCAAGCCACACGCATAGTGACCAAAGAAATTCGCCGGCAGATGTCCGAACAACTGAAAAAAATCCGCTAATCCCGCCTGATAATGGCAAACAAACGAAAGATAATCAACGACCCGGTATTCGGTTTTATCAACATACCGGAAGGTATATTGTATGAACTCGTTCATCACCCCTTACTCCAACGCCTTACCCGTATCAAACAAATGGGGCTTTCGTCCGTTGTGTATCCGGGCGCCCAACATACGCGTTTCCAACATTCGTTGGGAGCCTTTTACCTGACGAGTGAAACTCTTTTACAACTTGCCGCCAAAGGAAATAAAATACTTCCCCATGAAACAGAAGCCGTTCAAATAGCCATCTTGTTACACGACATAGGACACGGACCTTTTTCACATCTCTTTGAAAATACCCTTATATCCCAACTAACACATGAAGATATTTCTCTCAGGCTGATGGAACGGATAAACAGGGAAATGGACGGACAATTAACTACCGCTATTCAAATTTTCAAAGACGAATATCCTAAAAAGTTTTTGCACCAACTTGTCAGTGGGCAATTAGATATGGACAGGTTGGATTACTTGCGGAGAGACAGCTTTTACACCGGAGTCATCGAAGGCAATATAGGTTCAGCCCGAATCATCAAAATGCTCAATGTACAGGATGACCGGCTTGTGGTTGAAGCCAAAGGAATTTATTCCATTGAAAACTTCCTGACCACACGTCGCCTCATGTATTGGCAAGTCTATTTTCATAAAACCTCCGTAGCTTATGAACGGATGTTGATTCATGCCTTGCTTCGCGCTAAAGAGCTTGTCTCTAAAGGAGTAGAGCTATTTGCTTCTCCCGCTTTACGTTTTTTTCTATGTCATACGGTGAACAGGGAAACGTTTGGCAACAACCCTGATTGTGTAGAGAATTTCATACAATTGGACGATACCGATATATGGACAGCCTTAAAAGTATGGACTACTTGTTCCGATAAGGTTCTTTCTACATTAAGCGCCGGAATAATTAACCGGCATATATTTAAAGTAGAAGTCTCCCCTACTCCTCCCCACAAAGAATACCGGAAAAAATTAACACAACAGATCAGCACACAATTAAACATTACACACTCAGAAGCTAATCGTTACTTTATCTCTACTTTCCGTATTGAAAAAAATATGTATAACTATGCGGACAACGGTATTGACATCCTTTTCAACGATGGAACCATAAAAAATATAGCCCAAGCCTCCGACCTGCTTACCGTTTCATTGTTGTCCAAAAAGATAAAAAAATATTATATCTGTTACCACGGTTCACCGTAGGGGTACCCCTCACAGTCGTCCCTACCATGGGTAATATGGGTGGGACATGCAAATCCCAAAACGAATGAAAAAATGTATGTAAAAAAGAAAATAATTCCTTTTTATTTATTTCGGTAGTTTCTCCCATTTTTGTTACTTTTGTGTTGTGTTGAAAAAAAAAGAAGCCTGACACAGGCGACTTAGAATAATGGTAAGAGTGGCTACCCTAATATTTGTTTGGATGGGTGTGTCAGAAATTATTTTTTAACTATAACTTTCAAATAACCTGGTCAAGTATGGAAAACAAAATTCAAGAGTTGACGGACAAGATTTATCATGAAGGCGTGGAAAAAGGAAACGAAGAAGCGCAACGAATAATCACCCAAGCTCATGCCCAAGCTCAAAGAATGGTTGAAGATGCCCGTATAGAAGCTGACTCTATTCTTTCTTCTTCTCGTAAAGCTGCCAACGAACTGGTGAAAAACACAAAATCCGAGTTAAAATTGTTTGCCGGTCAAGCAGTCAATGCACTGAAATCGGAGATTACCACCCTGATAACCGGAAAAATTGTTTCCGCTCCGGTGAAAGAATTTACCAAAGATAAAGAGTTTTTAAATAAATTCATCGTGACGCTTGCCACCCAATGGAGCGCAAGCGAACCCATTGTTATTTCAACGGAAGATACAGCCTCGCTGATAAAATACTTTACCGCCCAGGCAAAAATACTATTAGACGAGGGGGTGACGATAAAACAAGTGAATGGCATGAAGGCTTTGTTCACCGTTTCTCCTGCAGACGGCTCGTATAAAGTGAGCTTTGGTGAAGAAGAATTCGTGAACTATTTCAAGGAATTCATACGTCCGCAATTAGTTGAAATGTTATTCTAAACGGGCAAGTATGAGTAAGTATTATTACTTAATAGCAAGCCTGCCGGAACTCACTCTTGAAGACAACAAGCTAAGTTACACCTTAGCCGGTTTCAAAGAAGAACTCTATGATTCTCTCTCGGACGCCGACAAGAAACTGATAGATTTGTTCTACTTGCAGTTCGACAACAGAAATGTGTTGAAACTAGTAAAAAACAAAGAAGCAACCATCGACACAAGGGGAAATTACTCTCCGGAAGAACTTCTTGAGTACATTTCGTTGGCAAAAGAAGCGGGAGAAGTGGATTCTAAACTGTTTCCCCCTTATCTTTCCGCTTTTGTTTCCGAATATTTCAGCGCTGCCGAATCCGGCGGAGACGATGTTTTCCACGAAGACCGTTTAGCTGCGTTGTATTACCAATACGGTATGCACAGTGGTAACAAATTCATATCCGCTTGGTTTGAATGGAATCTCAACATCAACAACATCTTAACAGCGCTCACGGCACGGAAACATAAATTGGAAATAGCTCCTCTCATGGTGGGTAATACGGAAACAAGCGAAGCTTTGCGTACCTCAGGCGCCAAAGATTTCGGCTTGTCGGGCGATGTGGATTACTTCGACCAAGTGCTGAAAATCCATGAAACGCAGGAATTGCTCGAACGCGAAAAGAAGACCGATACCATGAAATGGGATTGGATAGAAGAAATAAATTTCTTTCATTATTTCACCGTTGAGCGGCTTTACGCTTTCCTCTTGCAGTTGGAAATGATAGAACGTTGGCTTCTGTTGGACAAAGAAAAGGGAAGCCAACTGTTCCGGAACATCATTGATTCGTTGAAGCAGCTAAAAGTGGAGAGTTGAAAACGAAAAGCGATGGTTCGGAACAAAGGGGCAAGGCGTACCTGCCCTACTAAAAATGACAAATAAACAAAATAAACTATTATATGGCGACAAAAGGAACGGTTAGTGGCATTATAGCCAACATGGTAACACTTGCGGTTGACGGTCCTGTAGCCCAAAACGAGATTTGTTATATCTCGACGGGCGGCGACAAGTTAATGGCTGAAGTTATCAAGGTGGTAGGCGCAAACGTATATGTTCAGGTGTTTGAAAGCACACGCGGACTAAAGGTAGGCGCCGAAGCCGAATTTACGGGACACTTGCTGGAAGTAACGTTAGGTCCCGGTATGTTATCGAGAAACTACGACGGTTTGCAAAACGACCTCGACCAAATGACCGGCGTGTTTCTCAAACGCGGACAATACACCTATCCGCTTGATAAAAACAAAAAATGGCATTTTATACCGCTGGTGAAAGCCGGAGACAAAGTAGAAGCCTCTGCCTGGTTGGGACAAGTGGATGAAAACTTCCAACCCCTCAAAATCATGGCTCCTTTCACACAAAAAGGCATGGCTACGGTGAAATCCATCGCAGCCGAAGGAGATTATACCATTAATGATACCATAGCCGTTTTGACCGATGGGTCGGGTATGGAAGTAAAAATAAACATGATCCAGAAGTGGCCCGTAAAGAAAGCCATGATGAATTACAAAGAAAAGACACGCCCCTTTAAACTTCTCGAAACAGGAGTTCGTATTATTGATACGTTGAACCCCATTGTAGAAGGGGGAACAGGATTTATCCCCGGTCCTTTCGGCACAGGTAAAACGGTACTTCAACACGCCATTTCCAAACAGGCGGAAGCCGACATCGTAATTATTGCAGCTTGCGGTGAGCGCGCAAACGAAGTGGTAGAAGTCTTCACCGAATTTCCCGAATTGATTGACCCGCATACGGGACGCAAATTGATGGAGCGTACCATTATTATTGCCAACACTTCCAATATGCCGGTAGCCGCCCGGGAAGCATCCGTTTACACAGCCATGACAATAGGAGAATATTACCGTTCCATGGGATTGAAAGTGCTATTGATGGCAGATTCCACTTCCCGTTGGGCGCAGGCTTTGCGCGAAATGTCCAACCGGTTGGAAGAGCTACCCGGTCCGGATGCATTTCCCATGGATTTGTCTTCCATTATTTCCAACTTCTACGGACGTAGCGGATATGTGCGCCTCCACAACGACCAGACCGGTTCTATTACCTTCATCGGCACCGTATCTCCCGCCGGCGGTAATTTGAAAGAACCCGTAACGGAAAATACCAAAAAAGTAGCCCGCTGTTTCTACGCATTGGAACAGGAACGCGCCGACAGAAAACGTTATCCGGCGGTAAACCCCATTGATTCGTATTCCAAATACATCGAATATCCGGAATTTATAGAATACGTTTCCAAGAACATCCACCGCGATTGGCTAACCAAAGTAAACGAAGCGAGAACCTATTTGCAACGGGG
>SNRY01000641.1_pt1 | contig 11385 bp, 11 predicted proteins | sample 4693421 | NCBI WGS metagenome assembly SNRY01 (sample SAMN11003215, study PRJNA524138) | termite gut metagenome | isolation source: Bacteroidetes bacterial symbionts from single cell of protist host amplifed... | host: Streblomastix strix ... | reverse complement strand
GAAATATTTATCATAAAGTACGCATCAACTATTATCCGCCCCGCAAAGACAATAAAGAAGGATGGGATAATATTGACATCGTTGGCTGGATGGGCTATCCGATGCAGTTGAAAGTTGATTTCCTTTGCCGGGATTCTATTTTAGCCGCTCCATTGGTGCTTGACTTGATATTGTTTACCGACTTGGCACAGAGAGCCGGATTCATCGGTATTCAAGATTGGCTGTCGTTCTATTTCAAAAGCCCGATGCACGACTTTGATCATGTTCCCGAACATGACCTGTTTATTCAATACACCAAATTGAAAAACACCTTACGGAAGATGATTGGGGAGGAAACGATAGATTATTTGGATTAGTATTCATAGTCAAATGAATTATGCTGTTATAGCAGCTGGACAAGGTTCTCGTTTGGTTTCCGAAGGGATAGGTGTGTCAAAACCTTTGATACGTCTTAACGGAGAGAGTATGATAGAACGACTTTTTCGCATCTTTCTTGCCAATGATGCGGAATCTGTTAGCGTTATTACGAATGAAGAAATGACGGATGTACATCAATTTTTGAAACAAATCAAATTGCCGGTTCCTCTAAATGTGGTTATTAAAACTACCCCCGATTCGTTGCATAGCTTTTACGAACTTTCTTCTTTCCTGCAAGGAGGAAAGTTTTGTTTAACCACAGTAGATACCATATTTATCGAAAAGGAGTTTGCATCTTATATCCGTGCCTTCAAAGAAGATAAAGAAAATGATGCTTTAATGCCGGTAACAGATTATATTGACGACGAAAAGCCTTTGTATGTAAAAACAGATTCCAATTTGCGTATAACCGGATTTCTTGATGAAGCTATGCCCGATACTTGTTATGTTTCCGGAGGAATATACGGATTGAATGAGCAGGCACTTTCTCTCTTCCGGCAAGCTATGAGAGAGGGACTTTCGCGTATGCGCAATTTTCAGCGGTTAATGATTACTTCGGGGTTGCACGTGAAAGCTTACCCATTTTCAAAAATTATAGATGTCGATCATGAGACTGATATAAAAAAAGCCGTAGATTTCATCAAATAAAAGGAATTATGAAACATTTGCCAATAGCCGGCATACCACGCAATACTCTTTTTTCTCCCAACCATATTGGAAACGACGCTGCTATCTTTTCGGCTACAGTCGATTTGCTTCAAGAAGCAGGATTTCAAGTAAATGTATATACAGAGCAGGAATTTTCGAAAAAACCGCTACAAGAAAAGTTTATCTTTACGATGCTTCGGGGTGAGCAAGCCATTCGCCGATTACAACAAGTTGAAAAAGAAGGAGGGATATCCGTAAATTCTGGACGAGGAATTGAAAACTGTACGCGTGAACGAATGACACAATTGCTGATGCAACATCATATTCCCCACCCCGATAGTTTAATAATCGATACCGGTGAAATAGTTTCTGTTTTTCCTTCTGGAAAGAAAATAACTTCTTGTTGGGTGAAGCGCGGAGACTTTCACGCTATTCACCGGGAAGACGTTACCTATGTGCGTAAAGCGGAGCATTTGAAGGAAATAATGGCGGAATATGCCTTGCGAGGTATCCGAAGAGTGGTAATAAACGAACATTTGGAAGGTGATTTGGTGAAATTCTACGGTGTAGCAGGCACGGATTTTTTCCATTGGTTCTACCCATACAATCTGCAACATAGTAAATTCGGACATGAATCAATCAACGGAAAACCGGAAGGGTTTCTTTTCTCTGAAAAACACCTGAAAGAAACGTGTGAAGTTACCGCCGGCATATTGGATTTGGTTGTTTATGGAGGCGATTGCATTGTTTCGCCCGATGGGATTGCCCGCATCATTGATTTCAATGATTGGCCGAGCTTTGCTCCCTGTCGCACGGAAGCAAGCCAAGCCATTGCTTCTGCAATAATAAAGACTTTTCAAAAAGAAATACTATGAGTGAAAAGAAATCAAGACCTTCTTTAGAATCGACATTAAAATCGACAGATACGGAAGAAACAATAGACCTTGTTTTTTATCGTCCGATCGGTTATTATTGGGCATTGTTGTTTCATAAATTAGGGGTTGTCCCGAATGCAGTAACTATTGCTTCTATCTTTATAGGGGTAGCCGCCGGGGTTATGTTTTATTTCGACGACTTAATCTATAATATTATCGGCATGTTGCTATTGATATGGGCGAATATGTATGATAGTGCCGATGGGCAGTTGGCGCGTATCTCCGATAAGAAATCCGAAATAGGGAGAGCTTTGGATGGAATTGCAGGAGATCTTTGGTTTTACTCTATCTATTTCTTTATTTGCTTGCGTCTTCATTCCGAATGGTCGTACTGGATATGGATACTGGCGGCAGTTTCCGGATTTTGCCACAGCAGGCAGGCTGCCATGGCGGATTATTATCGAAACGTTCACCTTTTCTTTCTGAAAGGAAAGTCAGGCAGTGAATTGGATAATTCCAAACAACAGTATGCACAATCTCGTTCCTTAGCATGGAAGGGCAATCTTATACCGAAATTGTATCACTATTTCTACGGTGATTATACGGCAGCTCAAGAACAACTGTCTCCCAAGTTTCAACGATTTCTTGCTTTGCTGTATAAATGTTACGGCGAGCAAGCTCCTCAAACATTAGCCGACGACTTTCGGCAAGCAAGTAAACCTCTGATGAAATATGCCAATATACTCTCTTTCAATACGCGAGTGTTTGTTTTATTCATTGCTCTTTTTGTGAGACAACCGTGGATATACTTTGTTTTTGAACTAACCATACTCAACGGATTGTTAATATACATGATTTATCGTCACGAAACGTTGAGTAATCGTTTCTATCTCCGGCTAAAAAAACACTCAGGAGGTGAAGAATAAGTTCCGCAATATATTTTTGGGGTTCGGTATCGTAGCCATCGTAGTCATGATACTCTCTTTTGATATGGAGTATAGCGAACTTTGGGGAAATCTGAAACGAATGAGATATTATTTACCGCTTATCTTTGTTCTTTGGGCGGGAATTTATCTATTAAATACATGGTCATGGTATCTCATCGTTTGTAATGAGAAAAAGGATCATGTTCCTTTCTTAAAAATATATAAATTCACCATTTCAGGATTTGCACTCAATTCCGTTACTCCTTTGGGAATGATGGGAGGCGAGCCGTATCGTATTATGGAACTAACACCGTATTTAGGCGTGGAACGTGCCACCTCTTCTGCAATTCTTTATATAATGATGCATATCTTTTCCCATTTTTGTTTTTGGTTAAGCTCGGTTGTATTATTTGTTTGTCTTTATCCGGTGAGTAAAGGAATGGCGTTTGTATTGGGAGTCATTGTATTATTGTGCTCGTTGCTCGTTATACTTTTTATAAAGGGATATCGCAATGGAATGGCAGTGGCGGTAATACGCTTGAGTAGCCGTATTCCTTTTCTGAAGAAATACGCTATCTATTTTGCCAATAAATATAGTAAACAATTGGAAACAATAGACCAACAAATCGCTATGCTTCACCAAAAAAGAAAGAGAACATTTTACGGAACTTTGCTTATAGAATATATGTCTCGTATTGCGTCATGTCTTGAGGTATGGTTTATTTTGCATGTTTTGACCGGTAATGTCGGCTTTCTTAATTGTATTCTGATTGTAGCTTTCTCATCATTAATTGCCAATATACTCTTCTTTCTGCCTATGCAGTTAGGAGGGCGTGAAGGAGGATTTGCATTGGCAGTCGGCAGTCTTTCTCTTTCGGGAGCATACGGAGTGTACACGGCACTAATAACAAGAGTACGTGAGTTTCTCTGGATCCTCATAGGTCTTGCGTTAATGAAAATAGGGAATAAACGATGACCCGTTTAAAAGACATAAAAGTAATTTCTTTTGACTATGGAGGAACACTAGATTTACCGGGTACACATTGGTTTAAATTTCTATGGGAATTGATACAAACTAATTTTACTCAAGATATTCCTGTGAGCAAAGAAGCATTTTGGGAGGCTTACGTTTACGGAGAACAACAATTGGAACGTACAGTAGTTCCACCTGATACCGGTTTATTGGATACATTGAAATGTAAATGCCACTATGAAATTGATTATTTAGCGGAAAAAGAACTTTTGCCGGATATTTCAGAAGAGGGGAAGAGACGATTGGTTGCACGTTTTGCTTCTTGGATAGCAAGGTCCATACAAGAAGGGAACAATTATAAAGAAAATGTGGGAGTTCTTTCCAAATTATCCAAAACCTATCAAGTGAATGTCGTTTCCAATTATTACGGTAATTTGCAAACGATTTTGGACGAAGCGGGTTTTTCGCCCTATATCACTCATGCTATTGATTCTACAGTTGTAGGTATTCGTAAACCCGATTCCGGTATATGGAAATTGGCAATTGAAGCATCCAGTTGTCGTCCTGAAGAAATGTTGGTAGTAGGAGATTCAATGAAAAATGATATTCTCCCTGCACAATCGTTAGGTTGTGTTACAGCCTGGTTGACAAAAGAAACGTCAAAAGAATATACTGGCATAGTGATTGAAAGTGTGTTCGAATTATTATCTATCTGCATATAATCTTCCAAACAGACTTTTACTTAACACGCTAAAGTTCAAGATATACCATGCTAATCTAACAATGCCAACTATTTTACATCATACGACCCCAAAACGAACATCTTTTGTTTTTATTATATATTTCTGCTAAAATAAATTATTATATCTATGTTTAAACAAGTTGTAATACTCTGCCTAATCGGTACACTCACCGTTTCTTGTATATCAAGGAAACAACAGCAACGAAGCAATGATGAGCTAACCATGCTCATAGGGACTTCGGCAGACACAATTAGAGGTCTTTATACTTTCCATTTCAACATGGAGACGGGAGAAGCTACCCCGCTTAGTGAAATTAAAACCCCTTATCCGACATATCTTACCTTTTCTGCGAACAACGAGTTTGTATATGCGGTTAGTGAGTATGGCAATAAGAGGTCAGCCGTCTTCGCTTATGCTTTTGATAAAGAAAAAGGCGATTTACGCCTGCTGAATACTGAGCCGACAATAGGAATTGACCCATGTTACATTACAACCGTTGGAAAGACAGTGATTACAGCAAACTATACCAGTGGCAATATCTCTGTTTTTCCTCTTCAGGAAGACGGTTCGCTTTTGCCTTTATCGTCTCTTATTCCTTTTCAAGGGTCGGGAGCTATTAAAGGTCGTCAGGATACGCCGCATATACATTGCGTTCATCTCACGCCCGACGAAAAATATCTTTTTGCTACGGATTTGGGTACGGACAAGATACATAAGTTCAACATTAATACAGACTCCCTCACCTTTGGAGAGCCGGAAGCTTTTTTATTACCTGCCGGTTCGGGACCACGGCACTTGACATTTACGCAAGACGGGAAGTACGCATATCTTATCAACGAACTGTCGGGAACGGTAATGGCATTTACCTATGCCGACGGAATGTTGGATGAAATCCAAACCATTGCTGCCGACACGCTCAATGCGCAAGGCAGTGCGGATATTCACATTAGCCCTGATGGAAAGTTCTTATATGCCAGTAACCGTTCAAAAGCCGACGGCATAGCTATTTTTAAGATTGAAGCTAACGGAACATTGACCAAAGCAGGCTATCAACTGACAGGTATCCATCCGCGCAACTTTAATATTACTCCGAATGGTAAGTTTTTACTTGTTGCTTGCAGAAACAGTAATACCATTCAACTATTTGAACGGGATAAAGATACCGGATTGTTGACCGACACTGAAAGAAACATCGCAATAGATAAGCCGATGTGTATAATGTTTGCGAAACAATGAAGAACTTGGTAGTATTATCGGGTGCGGGAATGAGTGCCGAAAGTGGCATTAGCACTTTCCGTGATGCTGGCGGATTGTGGGATACCTATCCGGTAGAACAGGTTGCCACCCCCGAAGGTTATGAACGCGATCCTGCATTGGTCATACGTTTCTACAACGAACGGCGCAAACAACTTCTTGATGTGAAACCTAATTGCGGACACGAGCTATTGACAGAGTTGGAAAAGCATTTCAACGTAACCGTAATAACACAAAATATAAACAATCTGCACGAACGTGCAGGAAGCACGTACGTTATTCATTTACACGGCGAACTAACTAAGGTTTGCTCTTCCAAAGACCCATACAATCCACATTACATTAAGGAGTTGAAACCGGAAGAATATGATGTCAAATTAGGCGATTTAGCCGCCGACGGTTCGCAACTTCGTCCTTTTATTGTCTGGTTTGGAGAAGCTGTTCCACAGATAGAGACAGCTATTCAATTCGTATCGAAAGCAGATGTTTTTGTTATCATTGGTACTTCCATGAATGTATATCCTGCTGCCGGATTGCTGAATTACGTATCCCGCGAGGCGGATGTCTGGTTAATAGACCCTAAAGAAGTGCACGTAGATAGTTCCCGAAAAATAAACGTCATCCGTACAGGTGCTTCGGAAGGAGTAGCCGAATTACTGTCCCGGCTTTGTAAATAACCGGAAGACAAATCCAGCATGGTGCATTACGGTACTCATGAAGCCATAATGTTTTGCCATGACATGAAACCGTTCTTTTAGCGAGGCTTTCCTGTTTTGTGTAGTCATGCCTTCGTCCGAATAATCAATAAGGATAAGACGGGTGTTGTATATCTGTTGCGATTTTTTCATCATGCGAATACACCAGTCGAAATCGGCAGAGAAACGATAACGCAAATCATAAGGCTCTATTAATGAACGCTTGGCAAAGAAAGCCTGATGACATACCAGCATACCTTGTTTAAAGCTCTTCCACGTCAGCTCTTCGGGAGCGAAAAGGCGACGCATACGGAGAAAGTTCCTTTTCTTGTCAACCAAAGCCGTCTCTCCATACAATACATCGGGTAAATAACCTATGGTAGAAATAGAACGCACCATTTGTTGCAATGTATCCTCTGTGTGAAAACCGTCGCCGGCATTTAAGAAACAAAGATAATCGCCCGTAGCGTATGCAATGCCTTTATTCATTGCTTCGTACAATCCTCCGTCCGGTTCGCTGACCAAGATATGAATGTACGGACGATACTTCTCGATAAGTGATACAGTGCCGTCTTCGGAAGCCCCGTCAATAACGATATACTCTATATTGCAATAGGTTTGCGTGATAACACTCCGAATGGTGTTCTCCAATACCTTCTGAGCATTATACGTTACAGTGATAATTGAGAACTTTGGGGAGAGGTTACACATAATCACCTATCATTCTGTTATATATCTCGATATATTTCTTTGCAATATGCCCTTCCGAATAGTGGGTAATCACTTTCCGGCGGGCTTGTTCGGAAAAAAGCGCATATTCGGGAGTGGTCGAAATCCGGTAAATACCTTCGGCAAAGTCTTCTGCCGATTTGTATCGAGCTACATAGCCATTGTACAAATGATCAATCATTTCGGCAATACCTCCTGTGTCGAACCCCACGCACGGAACTCCGCACGCCATAGCCTCCATAATCGTATTCGGCAAATTCTCCTGCAACGAAGGGGTAACGTACAAATCAACCGCATTATATACATTCACCAATTCGCTCTCTTTACCGGTAAAAGGCAACGGATGCACGTTGAACGGCAACGGCAATTGTTCCGACTGCTCGGACTTATGCCCAAGTATTACTATCTCCATAGTATCTTTCAATTCCGGATGTTTTTCCACCAAAATACGACATGATGCTACCAGATAATCAATCCCCTTTCGCTTATCGGTAATCTTTACGGCACCGAAAAGAATTAGCTTCTTCTCTGCCGGAAGGTTGCATTTGACACGTGCCTCTTTCTTGTTTTGAGGTTTAAAGAGATTCACATTGATAGGATTCGGAATACTTACGACGGTTTGACTTGGAAATAATGCGCTCTCTTTAGCCGATCTTTCCAACCAACGACTGCACGTAACGAATATCATGGAAGCCTTTTGATACAGTTTCTTTTTCTTTTGGAAGATGCGGTATGATAAATCCTTTTCCCTTCCTCCCCCATACAAGTACGGACAATGATGGCATTCTTCTTTAAATCGGATACATTCGCCGGCATGATGACAAATACCCGTGCAAGACCACATATCGTGCATCGTCCACACCACCGGCTTGCCCGAAGCCACTATCTTTTGAATATTTTTCAGCGAGAGCATCCCTTGGTTAATCCAATGAAGATGAACAATATCTGCTTCTTTAAACTCTGCCAACGAAGTAATGTCTGTTCCCGTATTGGCTATGTCCACAGCAAAAAGATTCGTCCTTTTAAAGTGATTGGCTTTCCAAATAATGACACGTTCCCAAACAAAATTCCATAGGTTGCACACGTAGTTCGATTCCAAGCGGACAACACTAATATTGTCCGTCTGTTTGTCCCTTACCAATAGTTTGGCTTTAACACCGTTATTTTTCAGTGCCTCCATTAACCGAGTGGCAGCAACGGCTGCTCCTCCTGCTCTTTCGGATGTATTGATTAACAAGACTTTCATACAAGTATCACCTTTTTCATGTTCTCAACTATCTTTACTGCCTCGACAGCTTCCTTGACATCATGCACACGAATAATGTGTACCCCTTTCATAAGAGCAATCGTATTAAGTACGGTAGTTCCGTTTAAAGCCTCTTGCGGAGTATTTCCCAGCAAACCGGTTATCATTGATTTTCGAGATATGCCAACCAATACCGGAAGTTCAAACATGTTGAAATCTTCCAGCCGAGACATCAGTTTGTAATTGTGTTCCAACGTTTTCCCGAAACCAAAGCCGGGGTCGAGAATGATGTCTTTCACGCCTAAGCTGTACAATGCCTGTACTGTTTCTGCAAAATATATGAATACTTCTTTGATAACATTATCATAATGCGGCTCTTTCTGCATATTCTGTGGAGTTCCTTTTATATGTGTCAGAATATAAGGTACATTCAGGCGAGCAACGGTATCAAACATTTGCTTGTCCATTTCACCGCCGGAAATATCGTTGATGATAGCCACGCCGTAATCCCGCACACAGTTTTCGGCTACTTCGGCACGAAAGGTATCCACAGAAATTATGGCACCGGGATGGTTACGGTTTACTATTTCCAATCCTTTGCGCAAGCGATTCATTTCTTCTTTGGCGGTAATATGTTCGGCATTCGGACGGGAAGAATAAGCGCCTATATCAATAATAGATGCGCCTTCATCTAATATTTGTTTGGCGCGACGGGCAATTTCCGTTTCTGTTTGCATACGGCTTCCGTCATAAAAAGAGTCGGGGGTAACGTTCAATATCCCCATCACCTGTGGAACGGATAAGTCTATCAAATGCCCTTTAACGTTTATGTAATAATAAGGAGTGGTTGTGGCTTTCATAGAATAAAAAATAAAATTGCAACAAATGTAAGACAATCATATTTCATATCACGACAAGCATCCGGTGAACGAGTTCTAAGTTTCTTCTTCGTTGTAATTAAAACCCAAAATCATCAACGTTAATATCTTTCTTTTCTTCTTCTACAAAATGTTTGGCTTGTAACTGTATGGGGTTTCCTTCTATGTGAATAGCCCTGTATGGACGTACCGGACAGATAAATTCACATCCGCCGCATCCTACACAAATATCCGTATTCACTTGTGGAATTGTCAACCCGTCTTGATAGGGAATCATTGTAACGGCTTGCGTAGGACAATGTTCGGAACATGCCCCGCAGCTTGTTTCGTCTGTAAAGACAACACAATTTTCCTTTATGAAAACCACATGCCCCGTTTGTGTCAAATGCTTTTCTTCGACAGTCAACGGGTGGATAGCTCCATTGGGGCAAACACTTCCGCAAACGGTACAATCGTAGTTGCAGAAACCTTTCTCAAAGTTCACCGTAGGCTGCATGATACCTCCCAACCCGTACTCCATGAAAGCAGGTTTTAATATCTTCGCAGGACATTTGCTTATGCAAAGATGACATGAGGTACAATGTCGTTGAAAATGCTTGACACTAACAGCCCCCGGAGGGAGTATGGGATGTTTAATCTTATAGGCTTTTTGATTTCCAAGTAGTTTCGCACCTTTCTGTGCCACCGCTTTGGGGATTGCAGATGCCGTTAACAATCCCATTAGCAGGAATTGCCGCTTTGAATAGTTGTCAATAGATTGTTCTGTTGCGGCTTTCGGCTTTTTGATTGGGAGCGAATAAGAAAGCGCATCTTTCTTGCAAGTACTCAGGCAATTATAACAATTTACACAGCGGCTATAGTCAATCGTGTTTGCTTTACTGTTGATGCAGGCAGCTTTACACTTCGTTGCACACAATCCGCAATGATTGCATTTGTCCGTGTCAATACGAACTTTAAACAAGGAATATTTACTTACGAAACCTAACAGCGTTCCCACCGGGCAGATTGTATTGCACCATGTACGCCCATGTTTCCATGCCAGATAACCCACAAGCAAAAACATTACTATTCCCAATAGAAAGGAAAAGATACTGCGAATAAAAATATCTGCCTGATAGAAGGTATAATTATTAAAGTGAGAAAAGACGGTTGCCAACAGATTGTTAACAGCCATATATCCGGGGCGAAAAACATTGACAGTCATTCTTCCGTAAATACTGTAAGGGTCGAGTAATCCGAGAACCAACGGAAAGCCCAACAACAACGTCAATACGATGACCCCTAAGATAATGCGTCTCAATGTTTTTTTTGCCGGGCTATAGCTGTATTTTCTTTTTTTCTTTCCAATGTGTTTTGAAAACCAAGCAACTACATCTTGAAAAATACCCATCGGACATATTACAGAGCAGTAGATTCTTCCCAACAACAATGTGAATACCAAAAAAGCTATCAAAACAATGAACGAATGAGCAAGAAAAGCCGGAACGAACTGTGTGTCAGCCAGCCAATGAAAGTTATTCGGCAATATTTCGGCGAAGTCCAGAAAATAGAAAGTGATTAAGCCGAAGAATATTGCCGATATAAGTACACGTAATCTCTTTAACATGATGGATCATTACATTCTGATGCGCTGAACATTCAGTTTATCTATATCCATAGTACCGAGATTCAACGCTTGTCCGTTAGCTAAATGTCCTACGGTATCAAGCGGCATTTCACGTACTTGGTTGAAGAACTTGGCTGCTGCCGTGTCTGCAGCTACAATGTCTTGAGAAATAAACATGGCTTTGGACGGCACTACGTCTGTCAACGAACGTCCTTGCGGACCATTTGTTTGCAGCAGTCGATACGCATCAACAATATTGATGACCGGCTTCTTTTCCAACGTACAAACATCGGCAATACATTGTTGCAAATCGTGTGAATGGAAGAAACGACGATCCCACACAATCCCCATCAGGTTTTTCATTGAAATGGAAAGATTGGCTCCTCCGTGATGTT
>SNRY01000640.1_pt1 | contig 11435 bp, 9 predicted proteins | sample 4693421 | NCBI WGS metagenome assembly SNRY01 (sample SAMN11003215, study PRJNA524138) | termite gut metagenome | isolation source: Bacteroidetes bacterial symbionts from single cell of protist host amplifed... | host: Streblomastix strix ... | reverse complement strand
CTGTGGGATATTTCACGTATAAATACGGGAAGATAGACCGTTTCGAATCCTTAAACGAATATTGGCTCGAATTGGAAGCGCAAATAAGAACCGATTTCAACATCTACGGGACGAAGAATGACTTCATTCAAAATCTGAAACACAAGTCGAAAATGAAGTCCTTCTTCGAAAAAAGCGGCGTGCAAACGGTGAAATGTCATAAATATACGGACAGGAGAAATGCGTTGGCTTTTATCGGGGAAGTGGGCTATCCTGTTGTGGTGAAGCCCGATTCCGGATCGGGAGCCAATTTTACATACAAGGTTAAAAATGAATTTGAGTTCGATAATGTTTTTGCCAACAAACATTTGAAAGATGCCGAGTTTATCATTGAAGAGTTTGTTGACGGAATCATTCTTACTTACGACGGATTGGTGGATATCTATGGCAATGTATTGTTTGAAAACAGTCATCGTTTTGAACAGAGCATTATGAATGTGGTCAATAATGACGACCATTTATATTATATTTGCCTGCCGGAAGTTGCGGATAAGGTGCGTAAATCCGGGCGTAATGTATTGAAAGCTTTTGATGTGCGTGAAAAGTTCTTTCACATAGAGTTTTTCGAAAGAAAAAAAGACAGAGAAATCGTGGCTTTGGAAGTAAATATGAGACCTCCCGGAGCATGGATGACCGATGCCATTAATTATACTCACGACACGGATATATACAAACGATGGGCGGCTATGGTCCTTCAACAGCCATTGGGAGAGAAGACTAAGGGAAACTACTTTACGGGGTATGCCGCACGGAAAAATCATAAACAGTATCGGTTCTCGCATGAAGAAATACTTGCCAAGTATGGCAACAGCATCTTGTTTTTCAACAATATAGAAAAGGTCTTCAGCAGGGCTATGGGAGATTTTGCTTATTTGTTCAGAACGGTAAGTTATGATCAAGTGAAGGAAATTATTGATTATATACAAAACGAAAAAGACTAACTGCGTAAGACAAGAAGATGCAGATAAGCTATCACAACGAATACAGCGGCAAGCTCGATAGAAATATGGAATACAAGGTGTATGGGCATAAAGGCAAACCGGTACTTGTATTCCCCACTTCCAACGGCAGGTTCTATCAATACGAAGAGTTCGGCATGGTCGATGTTCTTAGCGGTTTCATCGATGCGGGGCACTTTCAACTTTGGACGGTTGACGGGATTGATGAAGAAACTTTCTTTTCCGGTGATTGGGACCAGATAGCCCGTATCAAACGTCATGAGCAGTATTTCGCCTATATCGGCGAGGAGCTGATCCCATCCATTCTTCAGGAAAGCAAAGCCAATAACGGCGGATACGATCAGCAACTGTTGTTGACGGGATGTTCCATGGGGGCTTATCATTCCGCCAATTTCTATTTTCGTTATCCCTGGTCTGTGGATACGGTAGTTGCCCTGAGTGGGGTATATTCCACAAACTACTTTTTTGGAGGATACAGACCAACGGAGATTTATCTGAATTCGCCTTTGGATTATTTAAATGGTGATCAAGATGTTTATTATATGGACAAATTTAAGAGAAGCAACCTGATATTCTGTTGTGGACATGGGGCATACGAAGAGCCTATGCTAACAGAAACGTACGCCCTTAAATCCGTTTTGGGTGCTAAGGGTGTTCTTGCCTGGTTTGATTTCTGGGGAACGGATTCAAAGCATGATTGGGATTGGTGGCAGAAACAGATTGTGTATTTTATGGGGAAAGTATTTTTCACATGATTTGTTTACATTCATTTATACTTGTTTTAGAATTGAAAGCGGGCACTATGCCCGAACCGGATTTACAAACTCATCTATTTTCCATTTTCAACTTTCTTACAAATGCATTACGGATATTCGGTATTGAGTACAGTAATTGTACATCAATACCTATATCGAAACGTTTTACCACTTCCAAAACTTTTTCATTCTCTTGCTTTTTGCGGTTGTGTAGCTTCTTGCTATAGTTGTACGTTTCTCAAAAACGTATCCCAAAGATATAAAAACGCCCAAACCACCTAATTTTAACCCGTTTTTTCTTACTTCTGTTGCATTTACTAGTTGAACTTACCTTCTCCTGGTTTGGTGCTAACAGAAAGTTGTGTCGCAATTATGAGTTGAGCTTTGATTCGGCAGAGGAAATGGTCAAAATCGCTTCCATAAGATTATTATTGAATAAAATTTAAACAGGCTCTAAAAAAGGACTGAAAAACGATTGTCAAATTAAAAAGAATGCGTTTCTTTGTAGCGGAATAATGATTAATTAGTTTCATGAATTTTTATTACATGGTTTGTACTTTACTGTTCATAAGACATTTCTGTAAACTCTCAATTGTTTTAATACTCATTGCTTTTATTTAATCATTCATTCCAGAGAGTTTTATATCAATTTATTTATTTTATTTTTTTCATTTATGAATATTTATGTTGGAAACCTTAATTATAATGTTAAGGAAACAGAACTTCAACAGATTCTGGAAGATTACGGCACGGTATCTTCGGTAAAAATTGTTATGGATCGTGAGACCGGAAGGTCAAAAGGTTTTGGCTTTGTAGAAATGCCCAATGATTCTGAGGCATCAAAAGCGATTACTGAGTTGAACGAAGCCGAATTTAAAGGGCGTAATATGGTTGTTAAAGAAGCAAGACCTCCTAAAAGCAGATTCTAATTTCTTTTGGATTTAGAAGATACGGGTTTTAGGTAAGAAACTTCTTGTGTATCCGAAAAGGGATAGGCAGGAAGTTTCTTTGTGAATAAAAGAATATATCTGTTTTTTACTGTTTTTTGTGTAGTTTTGCGCTTGTCTAAACTGGAACTGTCATGTCCGACTATAATTTGATAACAATTTTAGGTCCTACGGCTTCAGGAAAAACACGATTAGCAGTAGCGTTGGCGTATGATTTGAATACTGAAATCATTAGTGCCGATTCCCGTCAACTCTATCAAGGCATGAATGTAGGAACAGGCAAGGATTTGGCGGATTACATAATTAATGGCAAACAAATTCCTTATCATCTTATAGATATTGTCGAACCGGGATACAAATACAATGTGTTTGAATATCAACGAGACTTTCTCAACGCATACAACACGGTTAGGAGAAAAGGTAAAATCCCGATTCTTTGCGGTGGAACCGGTATGTACATAGAAGCTGTGTTGAAAGGATACAAATTAATGCCCGTACCGGAAAACCCGGAATTGCGTTCCCAATTATCCGGCAAGTCTTTGGAAGAATTAACTTCCATTCTTCGCCAATATAAGACATTACATAATGTTACGGATGTGGACACACTCAAACGTGCCATTCGTGCTATCGAAATAGAGGAATATTATACGGCAAATGAGTGTTTGCAACGAGACTTCCCTACATTGAAAAGCTTGATTATAGGACTGGATATTGACAGGGAAACACGTCGCCAACGAATAACCGATCGCTTACGCCAACGTTTGGGAGAAGGTATGATAGACGAAGTAAAAGCTTTATTGAACAACGGTGTAAAACCCGAGGATTTGATTTATTACGGATTGGAATACAAATATGTAACTTTACATAGTATGGGGCAGCTCACCTACGAAGAAATGTCCGTCCGGTTGGAGATTGCCATACACCAATTTGCCAAGCGACAAATGACATGGTTTCGAGGTATGGAGCGTAAAGGATTCAACATACATTGGGTGAAGAGGTTAGAGGAAGTAGAGGAGTTAATGGAGGGAACAAATTAGTGGTAACAATAATTATTCCGGATTAAAAATCAACAAATATGAATATCAGAAAGTTAAAACACGGCGATTCCGGCAATTTCTTTTTATTAGCCGGTCCCTGCGTTATAGAAAGTGAAGACATGGCAATGCGCATTGCCGAACGAGTGATTTCAATAACCGATAAGTTAAAAATTCCGTACATATTTAAAGGTTCATACCGAAAAGCAAACCGGTCACGTTTGGATTCTTTTACAGGAATTGGTGACGAAAAAGCGTTGAAGATACTGAGAAAGATTAACGAAACGTTTGATGTACCAACCGTTACCGACATTCATTCTTGTGAGGAAGCTGCGATGGCTGCGGAATATGCAGATGTGTTGCAGATTCCCGCCTTTCTTTGCCGGCAGACGGATTTGCTTGTTGCTGCCGGTGAGACGGGAAAGGTAGTAAACGTAAAAAAAGGACAATTTTTGTCACCGTCCGCTATGCGATTTGCCGTTGATAAAATAACAAAAACCGGAAATAACAATGTGATGCTTACCGAGCGGGGGACAACTTTCGGCTATCAGGATTTGCTCATTGACTTTCGCGGGATACCCGAAATGCAACGTTTCGGCTTTCCGGTTATTTTAGACGTTACACATTCTTTGCAACAACCCAATCAAGCGAGTGGAGTTACCGGAGGTATGCCGCATCTGATAGAGACAATAGCCAAAGCCGGTATTGCGGTCGGAGCGGATGGCATCTTTATCGAAACGCACGAAAATCCGGAAGTAGCCAAAAGTGACGGAGCCAATATGTTGCGGCTTGATTTACTGGAAGGATTGCTTACCAAGCTTGTGCGTATAAGAGAAGCAGTAAGATAAGATTAAAAAAAATTACAAGCTTCCGTCAAACGAAACCCTCGTAGTACTTCTGCGGTGGTTAATCGTTTCTTATTGGGAAGTTGCAGGGCGTGAATACCCACAAATCCATCGGTAGCTCCTACGTTGATGTAAGTCTTCCCGTCTGTTTCTATCATTCCCGGAAACAGGGAATGCGCTCTTAGTATCTTTTCGCTTTCGAATATCTTTATGGGGATTCTTTCGCCCTCCGGTGTTTGTAATTCCGCCCAGGAAGCGGGATAGGGGGAAAGCCCGCGAATGAAGTCGTAGATACGTTTTACGGGTTGGTTCCAGTCGATGCGGCACGTTTCTTTAGATAGTTTCGGAGCGGGACGCAGTTTGCCTGTTACTTTTATTGTTTCTTGCGGAATAGGATTTATGGTATGGTTGATGATGTCATCAACTGTTTCAAGCACCAAACGACCACCGGATATCATTAGTTTATCGTGTACTGTTTTTACAGTATCCGTATCGGAAACAGGAACGGATGCTTGCCGGATGATCTTACCCGTATCAATATCTTGTTGTAAAAAGAAAGTGGTAACACCTGTTTCCGATTCTCCGTTTATTACCGCCCAATTGATAGGAGCAGCTCCCCGGTATTGAGGAAGCAGGGAAGCATGCAGATTAAACGTACCCAAAGGAGGCATATTCCAAACCATTTCGGGCAACATGCGAAAGGCAACAACTATTTGCAAGTCGGCTCCCCAATGACGAAGGGATTCTATGAAAACTTCGTCTTTAAGTTTCTCCGGCTGCAACAAAGGTAAGTTTTGTTCCAATGCGTATTGTTTTACCGGTGAGTATTGTATTTTATGTCCGCGTCCGGCAGGTTTATCGGGCATAGTTATTACACCTGCAATGTGGTAACCGCCTTCTTTGAGCTGGAAGAGGGGTTGCACCGCAAATTCGGGTGTACCCATATATACGATTTTTACTTCTTCTTTCTTCATTAAACAGGTTATTCGTCGGAAAGTTGTACTAACATCTGACGGTACGAACTGAATATTTTCGATTTCGATATCATTCCCAAATACTTGCCTTCGGAATTGACTACAGGAAGATTCCACGCATTGGTATCATCGAAAATCCGCATTATTTTTCCCATGTTGTAGGTATCGTATAAACGGGCGGGAATGGCGTTCATCAGCTTATCAACCTTGAATCTGTGGTATAGTTCCTGTCTGAACATGATGTTACGGATGTCGTCCAATGATACGATACCCAATAGTACACCGGATTTATTTACTACCGGAAAGAGGCTTCGCCGCGATTCCTTCGCCGAGATGATCTGTACCAGTTCGCCCAAATCCATTTCCGGATGAACGACCACAAGGTCGGTTTCAACGATGTTACTTACTTTCATAAGAGTTAATATGGCTTTGTCCTTGTGGTGTGTCAGCAATTCTCCTTTTTTTGCCAGACGCATGGAGTAGATGCTGTGAGGCTCAAAGATGATAATGGTAAGGTATGAACTGACGGAAACGATTATCAAAGGAAGGAAAAGATCGTACCCTCCCGTTAATTCGGCAATGAGAAAAACGCCTGTCAATGGGGCATGCATCACTCCGCTCATTACACCTGCCATACCCATCAGTGCAAAGTTCTTTTCAGGAAGGTCGGGAATAAATGTGATGTGATTGCTCAAAGATGAAAACACGAAACCGACAATACAGCCTAAGAACAATGAAGGAGCAAATACCCCACCGCATCCCCCACCGCCATTTGTTGCACTTGTAGCAACTATTTTGAATATCACGATCAGTATCAGATAAAATAACAACAAATCACCATGCCCATAGAACAAAGAATGATCCATCACAGTGTCCCAATCCGATCCGTTTGTACCGTTGAGTAAAAGCTCTATTGTATTATAGCCTTCACCGTAAAGAGAAGGAAAGAAAAATATCAATATACCCAGTATCAATGCTCCCCAAAGCCATCTTTTATATGGATTTCTCCATTTTGCAAAAACTCCTTCCAAAGCATTCATTGTCCGGGTACAATACAAGGAAACCAATCCGCAAGCTACACCAAGCAATATGACATAAGGGATACGTCCCAGCTCAAACGGCTGATCCAGATGAAACTTAAAAATGGCTTCCTGCCCTGTTACGATGTAAGATAACGTGGCAGCCGTTACCGAAGATATTAACAAAGGAAGAAGAGAGGTCATGGTGAGGTCTATCATCAGCACTTCGATAGTAAAAACCAATCCGGCAATCGGCGCTTTGAAGATGCCCGCAATGGCTCCTGCCGCTCCGCAACCTACCAACAGCATCAAGGTACGTCGTTCCAGATTAAACAGGCTTCCAAGATTAGATCCGATAGCAGAACCCGTCAATACGATGGGAGCTTCCGCTCCAACCGAACCTCCAAGTCCGATTGTGATAGAACTGGCGACGGTAGAAGACCATATATTATGCCGCTTAATGCGTCCTTGACGGCGGGATATGGCATAGAGTATCTTTGTGATTCCGTGACTGATGTCGTCTCTTACGATATTGCGAGCCAGCCAACCGGCTAAAAGGATACCTATTGCCGGATAAAGTAAATAAGACCAGTTAACTCCCGTTTCGCTGAAATTGTACGTTAAATGCTCTTGTATGAAATGAATTAGAAATTTTAATATCATTGCTGCCAGAGCAGTGAGAATACCAATTAAAAAGCTAAGTCCCAATATGAAATTTCTTTCACTGATTTTATGTTCGCGCCATGTTATGAAACGTTGCCATAAAACACGAATACTATTTACCATGTATAAGTTACAATTTCGTTATTAATTCCTGATGATCTTAACGATTCCTCCCCGGTCTAATTTGATAATACTCGAAGGTTTGGAGAGATTTGTGTCATCTTGTCGAAAAGTTACAATGTAATCGACGTGGGATTTTATTTCTTTGCTTATTTCACTGAAATTACCGGGAAAGGGTTGTCCGCCGATGTTGGCGGATGTGGATACGATGGCTTTGCGAAACTGTTGACACAGTCGTTTTGAGAAATCTTCGTTTGTTACCCGGATACCTATACTTCCATCTTCTGCCAAAAGATTCGGAGCTAAGTTTCGCGCTCCGGAATAAATGACAGTTGTCGGCTTGTCGGCTAACGCTATTAAATCCCAAGCTATTTGGGGGACATCCTTTACATAAAAATCAATTTTTACGGGTGTGTCAACAAGTATCAGCATTGCTTTGCTGTCGGTACGTTGTTTGATTTCATATACTTTGTGCACAGCTTCGGGGTTTGTGGCATCACAGCCTATTCCCCAAACAGTGTCGGTAGGATAAAGAATGATGCCTCCTTCATGCAGTATCCGGCATGCTTCTTTAATATCTTCTAACATTGTAATGTTATTTTAAATCAAGCTACAAATATACGATAAAATACACGTCCATCTTCGGACATATAAAAAACGAATCTTATTTTAGCCGTACATTTTATCAAAAACACCGGCTATGGAAGATTCCAAATTTCACCATACATTCCCTGTAGAAATCCGCTTCACCGATGTAGACCGATTCGGACATGTAAACAATACCGAAATCCTAAGTTTCGCATTTACTAATTGAATTTTCATTAGACTTACCATTATTATAACTATTGATATTCAGCAATTTGATACAAAATGATATTTGTTGATAGTACAAGAGAAAGAACCTATCTATCCCATAGTTTTATGAACTTTCTTCCCATACTTCACTAACAAGGCAAGCACTCCGGCAAGCAGAATTCCCAACCCTCCGTAAGCAATCGCATCCGTTATCTTTATACTTTTAGGTTTAAACCACATCTCAACCGCATGCTTACCTGCAGGAACATGCATGGCTCTTAAAATATAATCGGAACGGGCAATATCAATAGGTACTCCGTCAATAGTTGCTTCCCATCCCGGATAATATATTTCGGAAAATACGACTATTCCGTCAGTTGTCAATGAAGTCTCATAAACCAAGCGGTTAGGCTGGTAATCGTTCAGACGAATAGTGGCAACGGTATCTTTTTGAATACTTGTTACTCCTTTCAACTCGTTTTTGAAGCGGACATCCACTATGGCTATCCGTGCAGGGTGAACGGTATTCAACGCATCAATCTCTTCATTCGCATTGCTCACATATTCAACGCTGTCAACAAACCAGGCATTACCGTAGGCATAAGGATTCTCTATCGGAACAGTACTATTTTCATCACTACCGGGAAAGATAAAATATTTGGTATTAAGCATATTCAGCACACGGAAAGTATTCGGATCGACCTTTTTCATATCTCCTTGAGAGGCACTTGTCTCCCTGTAAACGTTTTGCATCTCCTTATGTATGTGTCGGTCTATCATTTCTTGATAACGACGAAGTTTGGCGGCATGATACCCCCCTATGCTCTTATGCAGGTAAGAAGTATAATTTTCGTTAAAAGTATTGCTTGCAAGATTCAACACACGATAATTCAATGAGGTATCTTGCAGAATAAACCTATCCGTTACCGTTTTTGAGAATGTCTTTTCTACAAGTTGATTGGAAGAAACAAACTGTTCGTCATACAAATAGCGTTTATTGATTCCCCACATATCGAATAGACAAAGCACGGTAACGCCTCCAATCAACCAACCGGTTGCCAACTTGCGATTAACATAAGCCAAGAGCAACCCCGTACCTATTGCAACGATGAAGAAACTACGCCAAGCATCCGAAGTAAAAAGATACACCCGCATTTCCTCCAAATTAGCAAGAATAGGAGCTATATGTTCTTTCGGAAGACCTTGTTGCAGGGCATACATTTCTTGTGCGGGAACATAAGATGAGAAGAACAGACGGGGCGCAAGAGCAAACAACAAGGCAATTCCTCCCGTCAAGCAGAAACTGATATATAAATATTTTGACTTCTCCTTCAATATCGTCGGTTTCTCAATCACCTCCTTCAATGCCAGCATCGCCAGCAAAGGAATGGTAAACTCTGCTATAACCAATATGGACGAAACGGCACGGAACTTATTATACATCGGCACAAAATCTATAAAAACATCCGTCAATCCCATAAAGTTTTTACCCCAAGACAAGAAGATAGAGAAAACAGTCGCTCCCAACAATGCCCATTTTAGCGGACCCTTTACCACAAACAATCCCAACATGAAAAGCATCAAAACGAAAGCCCCTACATACACAGGACCGGAAGTCATGGGTTGATCTCCAAAATATTGCGTAAGTTGTGTATAAATTCCTCTGTATATCGGATTCGCTTTTCCCATCGCTTTTCCGTTTTGGGAAAGCGGAACGTAAGGCCCTGCCTTTACGTTGGGGACAAGCAGGCTGAACGTTTCACCGATTCCGTAACTCCACTGAGTAATATAATCACGATCCAGCCCGTTGCTCGTTTGGGCAACAGCGGTACCGCTTTCCTGTTTCAACTCGCTTTTGCCTCGCATCGTTTCTTTGCTGTATTCATACGTATGATACAGATTCGACAGGTTGGTCGAAGCGCCTATTATCGCAGCAACGATTAGTATCCCACTTGCTTTACAGAAATGAGGAAGTTCTTTCTCCTTATATGCCTTTACCCCGAAAGCGATTACGATAAACAAGATGACGAACAGAAAATAATACGTCATCTGCACATGGTTTGAAAGTATCTGAAAGGCAAGAAACAAAGCCGTAACTATCCCGCCAAACAGGTATTTTTTGCGATATACGAGTACAACACCTGCTATTGTAGGCGGTATGTAAGCCAGCGTAACGAATTTCCAAATATGTCCTGCTGCAATGATAATAAAAAAATAAGAAGAAAAAGCCCATACAATACCTCCTAATGCCGACAACCAAACAGACATCCCGATAGATCTCAACAGAATATAGAAACCGAGCATCATTATAAACACAAGAAATACATAATTGGGCAAGAAAAGCCCGTAAGCACGTTGTGCAAAACTGAGAGCCTTCGTCGAATCATAGCTCGGAGACGTTTGGTAAGTAGGCATACCGCCAAAAAGAACATTCGTCCAACGGGTACGCTCACCTGTGCGTTCATAATACTCTTTCGCCTCTTGTCCGGCTCCCATACCCGCCGAAGAATCATGTTGAAAAAGAATACGACCTTCAATTACAGACGGAAAGAAGTAAGTAAAGGAAATGGCAATGAATATGACAATTGCAATTGCATCGGGAAGAAGTTTTCTCATGGATGTATGAAGAATTTCTTAAAAATTAATATCTATACTGTTCCGCTTTATAGGGACCTTCAACAGGTACTCCTATATATTCTGCTTGTTGGGGAGTAAGTTTTGTCAGTTTCGCCCCAATCTTTTCCAAATGCAGACGGGCAACCTCTTCATCCAAATGCTTGGGAAGGCAATATACGTCAATAGCGTATTTATTGGTAAACAATTCCATCTGAGCCAATACCTGATTGGTAAAAGAACTGCTCATTACGAAGGAAGGATGCCCGGTGGCACATCCCAAGTTGACCAAACGCCCATCTGCCAATAAGATAATGGAGTGTCCGTCGGGGAAATAATACCTGTCCACTTGCGGCTTGATGTTGATACATTTCATATCGGGATATTGTTTCAAAGCGTCCACTTGTATCTCATTATCAAAGTGACCGATATTACAGACGATAGCCTGATCTTTCATCTTCTCCAAATGCTGTATGCGGATAACGTCAATATTACCCGTTGTGGTCACAAAAATGTTTCCTCTGCCGCAAGCATCTTCCATGGTTACTACTTCAAAGCCTTCCATTGCGGCTTGCAATGCACATATCGGGTCGATTTCGGTAATTAACACCCGCGCACCGTAGGAACGCATGGAGTATGCGCAACCCTTACACACATCACCAGACCCGCCAA
>SNRY01000639.1_pt1 | contig 11441 bp, 13 predicted proteins | sample 4693421 | NCBI WGS metagenome assembly SNRY01 (sample SAMN11003215, study PRJNA524138) | termite gut metagenome | isolation source: Bacteroidetes bacterial symbionts from single cell of protist host amplifed... | host: Streblomastix strix ... | reverse complement strand
ATAAGTCTTTTGTTTTAATGTGTTTATTACTTAAAAAGTTTCTCAAATTCATTCTCGAAGTTGGGAGTAAATATCCCCTTTTTCAAATGAGCTTTTATCTCTTCGATAGCCCAAAAGCGACCACCGTCCAACTCATTGCTTGGAATAATCTCCCCATCGTAAGTCGTTTTGTATGCAAAGATAAGCTCTCTTTCACGCTCGGACTCAAAGATATAGTTAGCTAATAATTCCGGCGTAAAGCCAGTGATGTTAAGTTCTTCATGGGCTTCTCGCTGCAAAGCAATCTCTGTGCTTTCGCCCAAATCAACGTGTCCGCCCACAGCCGTATCCCATTTTCCGGGCTGAATATCTTTCCATGAAGGGCGTTTTTGCAGATAAAGTTCACCTTGGGCATTGAAAATATGGAGATGGACAACAGGGTGCAACAGTCTGCTTCCTCCGTGACATTCCCTGCGGGTAGCAGACCCGACTATGTTGCCTTGTTCATCTGTTACCGGAAAGAGTTCTTCGCCATTATCTTGATTCATAGGGGTAATAATGCTTATAATATTAAGGGATCAATAAAGATGAGTCCCCATAGCTTAAAAAACGAAAATTACGATTCAAAGCATAGTCGTATATCTTGCGCCAATCCTCCTTTACAAAAGCCGATACAAGTAATAGCAAGGTACTTTTCGGTTGGTGGAAATTGGTAATCATGCCCTTTACTATTTTGTAGTCATATCCCGGTACGATGATAATTCGGGTAGCAGCGTGCAAAGTTTCTGTTTTACGGCGGTCGAGATACGCTGCAATATGGTGCAAAGCCTCTGTGGGAGCAATGTTTTCTTGTGCCGGTTCATAAGGCTGCCATTGGCGTACACACAACTCTTCCTCATCGGCATCGGGATGATTTGCCAAAGTAAGCCCTATGTAATACAAACTCTCTAAGGTACGAACAGAGGTTGTGCCTACGGCAAAGGCTTGCGCATTGTGCGCTATCAGTTTCTCAATGGTGGCACGCGATACGGAGATGTATTCCGTGTGCATTTCGTGCCCTCCGATTTCTTCGCTTTTTACAGGTTTAAAAGTCCCGGCTCCCACATGAAGCGTTAATTCTTCGCAGTCAATGCCCCTTTCTTTCAGTGCGTCAAACACGCGGGATGTAAAATGAAGACCGGCTGTAGGAGCAGCAACCGAACCTTTTATTTTAGAATATATTGTTTGATAAGCCTCTTTGTCGCACTCCTCAGTTTTACGATTCAAGTAAGGAGGAATGGGAAGTTCGCCAAACACTTCGAGTATGTCGGCAAAAGTTACTTCCCTACTATTCCAATAGAAGTAAACACACCCGTTTGTATCGAAACATTCGCTTTTTGCCGCGGTAAGAATGATTGTCTTACCTCCTATCTTCATCTCTTTTCTCAGAACGCCTTCTTTCCATTTCTTTAAGTTGCCAATCATGCACAACCAAGCGCTTTGTTCTGTCTGCTGAAAGTTAAGCGTATAATCTTTTGGTTTTGCCGGTTCTAAACAGCATATTTCAATAGATGCCCCCGTATTCTTTAAGAAATGAAAACGCGCTTGAATAACTTTTGTGTTGTTGAATATCAGTAAACATTCTTTGGGAAGATAGGAAGGCATGGAAACAAAAGCATCTTCGGTTATCTCACCTTGTCGGTAAACAAGGAGTTTAGATTGGTCTCGCCTCTTCACGGGGAACTTTGCTATCCGTTCATCTGTTAACGAATAATCGTACTCGCTAATTCTAATGTGTTTAGGGTGTTCCATCAGGGACTTTAATTAATGTTATTGCGCAACGTCAATAAATAAAAAAGAGAATGCTCTTAAAAGTCATTCTCTTTATACCATTATGTTTTGAATAGCTATAACTAACTATTACATCTTCTCTTATTTCTTGAAGAAGTCCTGTACCTTATCGTTAGGAACCATTTGCTCGTTAAATATATAAGCTCCGTTTTTCGGTGACTTCACCAATTTAATTACCTTTGTATAGGAACGTCCTTCCTTGGTGCCATCTTGCAAACTTGCAACTGTTTTCTTTGCCATAGTTTCTTATTTAATTTCCTTGTGTACTGTAACTCTCCTTAGAATAGGATTATATTTTCTCAATTCCAATCTTTCGGTAACATTCTTTCTATTCTTCGTAGTAATGTAACGGGACGTCCCCGGCACACCACTATTTTTATGTTCCGTACATTCCAAAATAACTTGTATTCTGTTCCCTTTTGCTTTCTTTGCCATAATTATACCTCTCTTTCTTTAACCTATTATTTTGATAGTATCCCACTCACAATATCCTTTGGATATTGCGGCATTCAAGGCAGCATCCAGTCCTTTTTTGTTAATCGTACGCAATCCGGATGCGCTTACCTTCAGCCTGATCCAACAATCTCTTTCCACATAATAGAATCTTTTGCTGAACAAATTCACATCAAACAGTCTCTTTGTTCTTCTTTTTGAATGTGAAACATTATTGCCCACCATGGCTTTCTTTCCTGTAATTTGACAAATCTTCGACATCTCTCTATCTTAATTTTATAGTTTAGCGTTAATTTATTTTTAATGTGCAAAGTAAATATTTTTATCGAAACAAAGCAAGTTATTGGAAATAATTCCTTTTTTACTTTATCTCTACCTCTTCCTTCATATCAATTTCTTCGCCGGCAGAGTCATAAAAGGTATATTCCAAAAAGGCATGTTTCTGACTGGGGATAACCTTAATACCAAATCCATATTTCATCTGCCATTTGCGCTTTAAAGAAACAATTCCTTGATTGGCATAGGCGGCAACATAGGGATGGATGTGTAACGAAAATTGTTTTACTTGTAATTTATTAACCAGATAATCAATCTTGCTCTCCAAAGTATCCGTAAATAGCAATGATGCTCCGATGGTACCTTTACCAAAACAAGTGGGGCAAGTCTCAGCAGTATTGATGTCCATAGTTGGGCGCACGCGCTGGCGCGTAATCTGCATCAGCCCGAATTTGCTGATAGGCAAAATATTGTGTTTTGCTCGGTCTTTTTGCATGTTTAGACACATGCGTTCATATAGCTTTTGTCTGTTCTCGGCTTGGCTCATATCGATAAAATCCACAACAATGATACCGCCCATATCTCTCAGCCGTAATTGGCGCGCCATTTCGTCTGCTGCTCCCAGATTTACTTCAAGCGCACCACCTTCTTGCCCATTAGCGTTTTTAATGCGATTTCCGCTATTTACGTCCACCACATGGAGGGCTTCCGTATGTTCGATAATCAGGTAAGCTCCACTTTTGTAAGAGATTGTTTTTCCGAAAGAGGATTTGATCTGTTTAGTGATACCAAAATAGTCATAAATGGGTAATTGCCCTTTGTAATGCTTTACAATTTTTACACGGTCGGGAGCAATAAAGGTCACATAATTCCTGATTTCATCATATACAGCTTCATCATTGACGTGTATATTTTCAAAAGAGGGATTAAACAAATCACGCAATAAACTCACTGCACGACTTGTTTCTTCATAAATCAAGGAAGGGTACTTGATGTTCTTTTGTGTTTTAACAATGCTATCGTCCCATTGTTTGAGCAGTACTTTCAGTTCGGAATCCAATTCGGCAACTCGCCTACCTTCAGCTACCGTCCGCACAATCACTCCGAAATTCTTAGGCTTAATACTTTGCAATAGTTGTTTTAGACGGATACGTTCTTCAGCAGATTTGATTTTTTGAGATACGGATACCTTATCGCTAAAAGGCATTAGCACCAAATATCTCCCTGCAAATGAAAGTTCGGAAGATAATCTCGGTCCTTTGGTCGAAATAGGCTCCTTTATCACTTGTACAGCTATTTCCTGCCCTACTTTTAAATTATCCGTGATGTTCCCACTTTTCTCAAGTTCAGGAAGTAATGTTGCTTTACTTATAGGGTTTAGTTTCTTTCTATCGCTTAACGTTTGCTTGATGTATTTCTCCAAAGAATTAAATTGAGGTCCAAGGTCTAAATAATGAAGGAAAGCTTCTTTTTCAGAACCAATATCCACAAAACAAGCATTCAATCCGGGCATCAATTTCTTAACACGCCCTAAATACATATTCCCCACTGCAAATGAAACATTGCTTCCTTCACTTTGAAGCTCCACCAAGCTCTTATCTTCGAGTAACGCAATGGATATTTCTTTGGGGCGTACATCTACTATCAGTTCACTCGTCACAATTATTTCCTTAATTACTATGATAATACAATAACTTACAACATGTTTACGTTATTGGAAAAATACAAAATGCTATTTCTATGGCAAAGATACTATGATTTGACAATCATTCACAATGTCATTTTATTCCTTTTGCTCCTCCAGTTAAATTAAATATGTTTTGGTCATAATTAAATGTCTTTGTTTGTATTTCCCTGTCTCTTTTCAAAGATAAACCTATCAACTTATCTATTAGTTTATCAAAAGGTAATCCCGAAGCTTCCCATAAATAAAAAGAAAGGGAACCCGGAATCGTATTTATCTCATTGACAAAAACCTCTCCCGTCATTTCGTTAATAATAAAATCAATGCGGGCAACTCCGTTGCATGACAACACTCTAAACGTTTCCGATGCAAGACAACGAATCTTTTCGGATATTTCAACGGATAATTCTGCCGGAATACGGCGTTTTGTACTTTGCATTCCTTTTGAAGATTTCCCTCCGTTCATGTATTTATCTTCATAACTCAGAATATCTCCGGTTTTCAGAGGCTCTTCACAAACGGAAGATTCATTCTTTGTATAGTCTCCAAGAACAGAGCAATTTATTTCTCTGATATGCACCACCATTTTTTCAACAATGATACGATTCGAAAATTGCTCAGCCATTTCCACCGCATGGATCAAGCTATCTTTATCCTTTCCGGAAGAGATACCAACACTGGATCCTAAATTACTTGGCTTAACAATAACCGGATACCCTATTTCTTTTTCTATTTTAAGAATTAACTCCTCTCTTTTAAAAAACCAATCTTTATCAGTAAACCAAACATAGTCAATCACAGGTATTCCACACTCACGAAGAATCATTTTTGTGTTTATCTTATCCATGCCGTTGGCTGATGATACCGTATTACATCCCACATAAGGGATGCCAATAAGTTCTATCAATCCCTGAAAAATACCGTCTTCTCCATTTGTACCGTGTAATATAGGAAACACAATATCTATTACAGATATTACACGCTTTCCGAGAATGCTTTTTTTCTGTGCATAAAGTTTATTATCTCCATATACGGGAGCTAAATATACTTCTTCACATTGTTTCAATAGTTGGTCTGTACTTTTGTATTTTTCGATATTCAACAATCCGTCTCCTGTGTACCATTTTCCTTTTTTAGAAATATAAACAGGAACAACAGAATATTTTTCTTTATCAAATGCATTTATCGCTTGTAGTGCGGAGATAACTGAAATCTCATGCTCAACGGACCTTCCTCCAAAAAAAACACCTACATGAATACCCATTTTATATATATCTTACTGTTATTTAAATGTATCAGGTAAATCGTTCTCATACAATACAACATCTCCGACAGCTAATATGCCGGAAAGATGATTGACTGCATCGGAGAGCGACATTGCCAAATATATCTTACTTTTATCAAAAATAGTTGAATGCAGTCCATTAATTATTGCCTCACGGTTATACAAACCAACAATAATAGCATAGTCGCATGAAACAGCTATTTGTTTTCCAAAATCATAGTTATAATCATATTGTTTGATTCCTAACTCTATAAGTCCCGGAGTTACTACAATACGCCTGCCTGTTTGAAAGTTTCTTATCACATCCAAAGCCATTTTGGCACCTTGAGGATTCGAATTGAAAGCATCATCAATAATAGTAATTCCCTGAGAAGTTTGCTTAATGTTTAGTCTATGTTCAACTTGCTCTATGTGGCTGACGGCATACTTGATTGCATCTGAATTGACACCTAAATGTTTCGCCGTGATATAAGCAGCAAGTATATTGGATAAATGATAACTTCCAACTATTTTAGTAAATAATAAATATGGTTGCTCATTTTTACCTTTTATAGTAAAATTTGTTCCCCCTCTTGTATAATTTATTTCATCCAGATAATAATCGGCATCCGGGTTTGAAGAAGAATAGTACGCAACATTTACTACATTTTCCACCTTCCTTGATACAACATATTCAAAATCATAGTTCAACACTGCAAGTCCGTCTTTCGGCAAAGAATCTATAAGTTCAAATTTTGCTTTCTGAACATTTTCTATGGTCTTGAAAGATTCTAAATGCTGTTCTCCCACAGAGGTCAATATCCCTATTGCGGGATGAACCAAATTGCATATCTCTTTAATATCTCCGGGTTGTTTGGCACCCATTTCGACAATAAAGATTTCATGATATGGTTTCAAATTTTCTCTTATTGTACGTACAACTCCCATAGTTGTGTTATAACTTCCCGGAGTCATCAACACTTGGTAGTTTTCAGACAAAAGCCTATACAAATAATGCTTAGTACCGGTTTTTCCGTAGCTACCCGTAATCCCAATTATAACAAGGTGTTTGTGCTGTTTCAATATTCGTTGCGCGTCATTGTAATATCGTTGGTTAATGATTCTTTCAACAGGGATATTGATGATATTTGCAATTAGTAATACAGCGAAAGACAAGACAGACAACAACATAATTGTTAGTATCAAACAATTATATCTATCATCTGATTTTAAAAAAGATATAAACACAAAAGCCGCTATTATGATTCCCGCGGTGACATACAATCTGACAGCTCGATGGGTAAAAACAAGTTTCTTTTTATATTTCTTTCGTAGTTCCGCAATTATCTTTATGATTAATACTACTGAAACAAGAACCGTTACATAGCCGGTGATATGTACAAACACACAAAGTATCAACAGAAGAAAAACATCAAACATCCGTTCAAATGCAAGGATGTTTGTTTTCAGCCATTTTAAATACCTTTGGTTACGGTATGAATTTTGTTGCATCATTTGCAATTCATACCTAAGTCTTACAAATAAATAAAACAGCGCCGGCAAGACGTATAATATGGTTACAATTTCGCTCATTCCTGTTTTGTCAACTTATTTGTTGCTAAAAAGGCATCGAGAATTATATTTACCTCATATCTTTTATCAAGAAAACTAAAATGCCCTGCATTTTTTAATATAACCAATCCACAATCTTTGATTAACCTTTCCATTATTTTCGCATCACTGACGGGGGTTGAATCATCATTCTCACCCCATATCAGCAATGTAGGCGCTTTTATATTCGGCATGACGTATTTCAGATCTTCATTTACAACTTTCACCAATATATTACGCATCATCTTAGAGGGGGCGTTATTGTAATCGCTCGAACCGGATTTTTTTCTATATCGTTCTATTTGTTCACTTGCTTTCGTATTGCCGATTAACACAGGTAATATTCTTTTACACCACTTAAAAGCATAAACCTTGATATAGTATTTTATAGAGCGTTTAGGAATAATCCCGGCAGAGTCAATCAAAACCAATTTATTAACATCGTTTCGCGAGGAATATAATAGGGCTACCCGTCCTCCAAAAGAGTGTCCTATTAAAATAGGTTCTTTAATATGCAGCTCTTTAACAAAAGACTCTAAGAAATTGGTATAGTCGTTTATCCCCCATACGTCTTTTGGGGGGGAACTTTCTCCAAAGCCGGGGAAATCAATGGTATAGACCTTGAATGTCTTTTCCAGTTCTTGAACAATATACTTAAACACTTGTAAGTTCGATCCCCAGCCATGCAGCAATATAACATCCTCCCCAGAGTCTGACCCTGTTAATTCATAGTGGATATTCAAATTGCCTATACTCTTGTTACTCATAAAAACGCTACATTATGCGGTATCTTCCGGTACTTGTTTTATTAAATTTGTTTTAATGATTGGTTGCAAAAGTAGTGATATGAAATATAAAACCAATCATTTCTTGCTCTTAATTCTATCAAACAAAAAGAGCACGTGCGTATTCCCCAAACAGATTGTGTTTACTTATCAGACAATTCGGGTGTGGGTGTTGATTGATTCCGTATATATACTGACAAACAAATTATGGTGGTGACAAACCCCAAGAAATCGGAAATAGGTATGGCTATCCATATTCCGTTCTGTCCAAAATATCCCGGAAGTATCAGCAAGAGGGGCAGGAAATATATTAATTGGCGAGAAAGCCCAAGCATTACGCTTATTTTAGCTTTGCCGATGCTTTGGAAAAAGTTTGCTATAACTACCTGACAGCCCACTACGGGGAGCATCAAAGCACAAATGCGTAATCCGGGTGCCGTTATGCTAATCAGTTCATCATTTCCGGTAAAGAAACCGGAAATGACGTGCGGAAATAATTCAAAGAAGAAAGCCCCCACGCCGGTTATCAATATTCCTGTAATGACTCCTAACTTTAAGGTTTGTTTCACCCGTTGCATTTTCAATGCTCCGTAATTGTATCCGGCAATGGGTTGCATTCCCATACTCAACCCTAACACTACCATAAAGAAAAAGGTAAGCAAACGGTTGATAATACCATAGGCTCCGACGGCAAAGTCGCCGCCATATTTTTGTAAATTGTTGTTTATCACAACAATTATTACACAAGAACAAACATTCATGAGGAAGGGAGACATTCCTATGGAAAAAATATTGCCCACAATAACCGGTTTGATTTTCCAGAAGCTACGGGAGAAATGTACATAGCTGCTCTTTTGCATAAAATGATTAAGCACCCATACCATTGCGACGGATTGTGCCAATAGAGTAGCTATTGCTGCTCCACTAATTCCCAAGTGAAAATAGAAAATAAATATAGGTGCGAGAATAACATTGGTCAATACGGATACCACGGAGGTGAGCATTGCTTTCTTCGGGTAGCCTGTGGCGCGCATGATGTTATTCATACCTATCATAACGTGCGATATGGGAAGTCCAGCTAGAACCACGCGCATAAAGTCGCGTGCATAGGGCAAAGTGGCTTCGCTCGCTCCAAAGTATATTAGGATTTTATCCAGAAAAAAATACGATAGTATGCTTAAAAGTATGGAATTAATCAAGCAAATCATTAAGGCATTGCCCAGAACGGCTGTTGCACCTTTCAAATCTTTTTGTCCCAAACGAATGGAAGCAAGCGTGGAGGCTCCCGATGAAATTAATGTGCAAAAAGCCATTGCCAGATTCATGAGCGGAAAGGTGATAGCCAAACCTGATATGGCAATGGCGCCTACCCCATGTCCGATGAATATGCTGTCGATAATGTGATAAAGTGACACAATAGTCATTCCGATAATAGCCGGAATGGAGTATTGTATCAATAGTTTCCCAATAGACTCTGTACCTAATGTATGCGGATTGTTAGAGGTCATAATACGCTGATGTTTGCGTTTTTTGCCGCGCAAAGGTATAAATAATTTGTCCCTTCCAAGGATTATTCGGAACTTTGCCGACGACAAGAAAGTAAGAACATGAAAGAATTAATAGTTGCGCTTTTTGACTTTGATGGTGTAGTGATGGATACGGAGTCCCAATATTCCATCTTTTGGAATGAACAAGGACGAAAGTATTTGAATATCGATGATTTCGGTTATCGTATTAAAGGGCAGACGCTTGTGCAGATATTTGATAACTATTTCGCCGGTATGGAGGACTTGCAACAGCGGATTTCCAACAAAGCCGATGCTTATGAAGAGGAAATGACATACGAATATCTTCCCGGGGTGGAGGCGTTTATTGGCAATTTACGTGAAAATGGAGTGAAAATAGCGCTTGTTACTAGCTCCAATGATAAGAAGATGGCTAATGTTTATCGCAAGCATCCGGCGTTCAGGGAACAGTTTGATGAAATACTTACCGCCAACCGTTTTACCCGTTCCAAACCCGACCCGGAATGTTATCTGTTGGGTATGCGGCTATTTGGTGCTCTTCCTGATAACACGTATGTATTTGAAGATTCTTTCTACGGATTGCAAGCAGGTGTTGCATCGGGGGCTACGGTTATCGGGCTGGCTACTACCAATCCTCGCGAAGTCATTGCCGATAAAGCGCATTATGTGATAGATGATTTTGTAGGGATGGCATTTGAAAAAATGGTTACTATGAGAGTTAAACCATAAGAATTGAGAATACATCCTTGAATTCTGCATTTATCCTTTTTCCAATGTTTTTTTCTGTTATTATCCCTGTTTTCAACCGTCCCGATGAAGTGGACGAGTTATTGCGCAGCCTAACTCTACAAAGTTGTACTGAATTTGAAGTTCTCATTGTAGAAGACGGCTCGGCTTTTCCTTGCAAAGAGGTAGTAGATAAGTATGTCCAATCACTTGACATTATGTATTATGTCAAGCCTAACTCCGGTCCGGGAAACAGCCGAAACTACGGAGCGGAAAAAAGCAGAGGGGATTATTTAATTATACTGGACTCCGACTGCATTCTTCCGTATAATTATCTCAAAAGTATTGAACAGGAATTACAAGCTACGCCCGTTGATGCTTTCGGAGGTACTGACCGTGCGCATGAAGCTTTTACTGCCATACAAAAAGCCATCAATTATTCCATGACTTCTTTTTTCACCACCGGAGGCATTCGCGGAGGGAGAAAGCACATGGACAGGTTTTATCCGCGTAGCTTTAACATGGGGGTGAGCAGGGAGGTCTATCATGCGTTAGGCGGTTTCTCGGATATGCGTTTCGGGGAAGATATTGATTTTAGCATCCGTATCTTCCAAAACGGATACAAGTGCAGGTTTTTCCCCGAAGCATGGGTATATCATAAGCGACGTACGGATTTGAAAAAGTTCTTCAAGCAAGTGCACAATTCTGGCATTGCACGTATTCATCTGTATAAAAAATATCCCCAATCATTAAAGCTTGTTCATTGGCTGCCGGCAATGTTTACGGTAGGTGTTGCATTACTTCTTGCGGGGGTATTGTTTACTTGCATCAGCCTTATACCTATTATACTATATATGTTTCTTATTATAGGAGATGCCACTTGGCAAAACAGGAGTTTGCAAATAGGGATTTATTCCGTAGCCGCTGCTTTTGTTCAGCTTATTGGCTACGGAACAGGGTTTTGGAGGGCATGGTGGATGCGTTGTGTTTGCTGGAGAGATGAGTTTTCGGCGTTTAATAAGAGTTTTTATCAGTGAAGCTCAACATCAATCAGTGGGCTAAAGAAGACCGCCCGCGTGAAAAGATGGTCAGCCGGGGAGTTGAAGTGTTAAGCGATGCTGAATTGCTGGCTATTCTCATGGGTTCGGGAAATACGGAAGAGAGTGCTGTGGAACTGATGCGCCGCGTAGTGGCTTCGTGTGATAACAATCTCAATGAATTAGGGAAATGGGCATTGCCAGAATTGTGCACTTGCTTGAAGAACTTTTTCAAATCCGTACGTCGCTTATGATATACCCATGCTTCGG
>SNRY01000638.1_pt1 | contig 11459 bp, 9 predicted proteins | sample 4693421 | NCBI WGS metagenome assembly SNRY01 (sample SAMN11003215, study PRJNA524138) | termite gut metagenome | isolation source: Bacteroidetes bacterial symbionts from single cell of protist host amplifed... | host: Streblomastix strix ... | reverse complement strand
CCCCTTTGCGTATGACATCTTTTAATATAAACTTCTCACTTTCTCTGCAGTGGGCGATGAACTTTTGTCCCTCAAAATCTTGGGAAACAAATGCTTCAAAGTCCGTCATTTCATTCAATTTGGGTACACGCGCTTTTAATGACTGTTTAACAGCCGAAATCATAATTTTGTTTATGCGCTCGGTTTTTATTACCCGCCGTTCGGAATAACGACAATTTAAGAAAGTAAGTTCGTCTATTCCTATTTCGGTAGCTTTTTCGGCAAACCATTCATTGCGGTCTATGTTCTTTGTCGGAGCAAAAGCGATATGCAAATGTCCTTGCCACAACGGTTCTGTGCCAACCGTTTCTCTAACGGTTACGGTGCAGCGTTTTCCCGCTATAATTGCTATTTCTGCCGGATAAAAAAAACCTTTACCATCAGTCAGCGTTATTTCATCACCTTGCGAGAGGCGCAACACGCGGATGCAATGTCCGGCTTCTTCTTCCGGTAGCTCCAATGTCGTTTGAATATCGGGAGTGTAGAATAACCGGTCGGGACGTATTTTTGATAATTGAATGTGCATTGAGGTTTGCCGGATAATGATTTAGTTTAGAGCAAAGATAAATGAAAATGATTACTTAGTACCTATTTCGTATGGCAATCATCCGCTTTTTACTAAATTTATTTTACTGAAATAACAAATCTAAGAGCCTATTTCAATTGAATGAAACAGAATCCGAAGGATTCGGATAGGTATAGCAAGCAAGCCCAAAGCGTTCTTTGACATATTGGTTTATACGAAAAAATAATAATTTGTATCTTTGCACTGTTTCTAATTATGGTGAATTCACCATAATTAGAAATGAAAGTAGTGTAATTTGATCATATTAAAAGGATTAACAATTATGGCAAAGATGAATATCATTACTGTTCAGAACGTTCCAATTTCCATTTCTGTGGAAAATAATGACGATTATATCTGTCTTACAGACATGGTCAAAGAGAAAGACGGCGATGACCACATTCGGAACTGGATGCGAAACCGAAATACGATTGAATTTCTCGGCACATGGGAACACTTGCATAACTCGAATTTTAAAGGTGTCGAATTCGACACCTTTTTACACGAAGCCGGTGCAAATCGGTTCAATATGACTCCTCGCAAGTGGATTGAAGCCACAAATGCTGTCGGCATTATTTCAAAAGCAGGCAGGAACGGCGGTACTTACGCTCACAAGGACATTGCCTTTGAATTTGGCTCTTGGATAAGTCCGGTATTCAAATTGTACTTAATTACGGAATACCAAAGACTAAAAGAGGCAGAAAACAACCCAATGCTCGGCGAATGGAACGTGAAACGAGTGTTGAGCAAAGTCAATTATACCCTGCACACAGATGCCGTAAGGGATTTTGTCATACCTAAAATAGACGTAGAGAAAGAAAAACTGTATGTTTATGCCGATGAAGCCGACCTGTTGAATATTGCACTGTGGGGTTGTACCGCTAAACAATGGCGCGATGTCAACGCCGAATACGCTAAAAAGGGACTGAATATCCGCGACACGGCAAGTATCAACGAACTGGTTATGTTGGCAAATCTGGAATCGTTCAATGCCGAAATGATAAAGCGCAGTGTAGATAAAGCCTCGCGATATTCTTATTTGCGAGAAATAGCGCAAAGCCAACTCCCGCGCTTGGATGCCATTGATGCAGAAAAAGGGTTCAGAAAATTGGGCACAAACCCCCAAAAGATTTAATGATATATGAAAACAACTGAAAAACAATTTGATGCCGTTCAATTTATGCGACAACAAAGAAACCGATTGAGCGAAATGTTATCGAAGATGACAAAAGAAGAAATCGTTTTTTCTATCTATCTTTTTTAATTCCGCCAACGGGTATATACTACACTCTGTGTCTCCGTGCCTCTGTGTTCAATTCCATTTTCCACTTTCCACTATGAGAGCGTTCCCTCTACCGGAATCGGGCTATGAGAAATAGGCTCACGTTCCGTGAGAAATAGGCTCACGACTCGTGAGAAATAGGCTCGCACTCCGTGAGAAATAGGCTCACGACTCGTGGGAAATAGGCTCACGCTCCGCGAGAAATAGGCAAAAAAGACGCCCCCGCGGGTAGTGTGTGCAAATAGAGTGGGGAGTTGAAAGTGGAAAGTGAGCAGTTATCTTGTTTGTCGGAATGTTTTCTTTCTTTTTTATAAATGCACTACGGGTTAAAATCATTATTTTTGCAGCCAATCGTATAAACAAAGGTAACTCATTAAATTAATTTATAATTAAAATGGCACAGGAAGATGTTTTTAAGAAGCTCGTGTCTCATTGCAAGGAATATGGTTTTGTGTTTCCTTCGAGTGATATTTACGATGGGCTGGGTGCGGTGTACGACTATGGTCAGATGGGGGTTGAACTGAAAAACAACATTAAAAAATATTGGTGGGACAGCATGGTGCTACTGCATGAAAACATTGTAGGGATTGATTCCGCCATTTTTATGCACCCCACGATATGGAAGGCTTCCGGGCATGTGGATGCGTTCAATGACCCGTTGATAGATAATAAGGATTCTAAAAAACGGTATCGTGCCGACGTGCTTATCGAAGAACAGTTGGCAAAATACGATGATAAGATAGATAAAGAGGTGGGCAAAGCCGCCAAGAAGTTCGGCGACAGCTTCGACGAGGCGCAATTCCGTTCGACTAACGCACGGGTATTGGAGCAGCAAGCTAAGCGCGAGGCTTTGCACACACGCTTTGCCAAAGCATTAAACGATGGAAATCTCGAAGAGCTGCGGCAGATTATTATTGACGAAGAGATAGTATGCCCCGTATCGGGAACGAAAAATTGGACGGAAGTACGCCAATTCAATTTGATGTTTAGTACCGAGATGGGTTCTACGGCTGATGGCGCAATGAAGATATACCTCCGCCCGGAAACGGCTCAAGGTATTTTTGTCAATTACCTACATGTACAAAAGACGGGGCGCATGAAAATCCCTTTCGGCATTGCACAAATAGGCAAAGCGTTTCGCAATGAAATCGTGGCGCGTCAGTTCATTTTCCGTATGCGGGAGTTTGAACAGATGGAGATGCAATTCTTTGTTCGCCCCGGTAGTGAATTGGAATGGTTCAAGAAGTGGAAAGAAATCCGCTTAAAATGGCACAAGACATTGGGTTTTGGCGACGACCATTACCGTTTTCACGACCACGATAAATTGGCTCACTATGCAAATGCCGCCACAGATATTGAATTTCTTATGCCTTTCGGCTTTAAGGAGGTAGAAGGTATTCATTCTCGTACCGACTTCGATTTAAGTCAGCACGAGAAATATTGTGGAAAGAGCATCAAATATTTCGATCCGGAACTGAACGAATCTTATACCCCGTATGTTATCGAAACGAGTATCGGGGTGGACCGTATGTTCCTCAGCATCATATCGGCTTCTTATCAAGAAGAAGAATTGGAAAACGGGGAGAGCCGCACGGTGTTGAAGTTGCCGGCTGCTTTAGCTCCCGTGAAGCTGGCGGTGATGCCCTTGGTTAAGAAAGACGGGTTGCCTGAAAAGGCGCGTGGAATTATAGATGAACTTAAATTCCATTTCAATTGTCAGTATGACGAAAAGGATAGCATAGGCAAACGTTACCGCCGTCAAGATGCTATCGGCACACCATATTGTGTTACAGTGGATCATCAGACGTTGGAAGACAATAGCGTAACGTTGCGTAACCGCGACAGTATGCAGCAAGAGCGCGTGGCAATATCCGAGCTGGATAACAGTATAGCCGACAGAGTGAGCATCACTTCATTATTGAAATCATTAAAGTAATTCCGAAAATATGAAAAAGATAATTTATTGGCTACTGCCTCTGCTGCCCGTTTTTATGGCTTGCGAAGAAACGGTAGAAGTAGGCAAATATGATAACTGGCAGGCGCGTAATGAAGCTTTTATTGACTCTTTGCAACAAGTATATGATGCAAAGACCGACCCCGAATTGTTGAGCGTCATTGACAGTAGGGATAAAAGCCAACGATTATTCTTTAAGAAGTTGCCGGGGAGTACCGTCAAGGAAAACAAATCCCCGTTTCTTACCGATTCGGTAGATACATTTTATCGTGGGATGCTGATTAATGAAAAAGTATTCGCTAAGGCTCCCTCACCGAAGTATTATACGACCCTGTATAAGGAATTAGATGTGTTCGACTCTAATTTTTCGGAAGACAATCCCTCCGAGTTCAATAACCCCGCCACGTTTGGAGTTAGTATGGTAGTTAGCGGCTGGATTGAGATATTGCAACGAATGAAAGTCGGCGAGCGTTGGGAAATCTATATTCCTTGGAGAAGTGCCTATGGCTCCCAGGCTTACCAAACGATTCCCGGATATTCCACACTTATATTCGATATACAGCTGGAAGGAATTAAATAGTTTGTTTAGTTGAAAGTTGAAAGTGGAAAGTTCTACGTTTCCACTTTCCACTTTCAACTAAAAAATTACTATCTCTTTTTCTTCTTCTTAAAATACGGGTAAGTTCCCCCTACAAAAAGGAATAAGGCTAATGCTGAGAACAATAAACCTGCTAAGAAGACAGTTTCAGACAGGCTGGTAATCACAAAATAATAAGACAGGGCAATCCCCAAAGATATGCCTATCTCCCACCCCAGCAGATAAGTCATGTTACCGGTTCCGCGCTGACAGTGCTTGGACAACATGACAAACATCATTAAGAACTTGGGAGTAATGAAACCTAAACCACTTCCCAACAAGACGAATGAAGTAAACAGCACCGTATCGTTTACGAAAAATGCCGGTAACAGCATCGCCGCAAATAGTAGTATCAACCCAACAAGCATTTGCGTATATACCTCTTTCTTATCTTTCCAAAGGAATCCCCTAAAGAAGATAGATAATAAAAAGCCTGTAACCGCTACGGCAAAATAAGGAATTATCACTTCATACGTCATAAAGTGGTACACTTCCGTATCACTGATTGAAGGAACAATAAGCAGACCGGGCACAACCGCCACAAATATCAGATTCAACATCGGCAGCCATGCACGAAGCAAAAGAAAGCGGTCAAAACTACATACTCTCGCCCCTATGGGAGCACGAAAAGGTACGCGCGTTATCAATACGGCAAACAGAGCGATTGCCTCTGCAACAACCGAAACATGAATTACCGTTTCAAAATCATATTGTAAGTATAAAACCGTTCCCAATGCCACGCCGGTAAGCATTCCCAAACGTGCCAACCAGCTAAAAATCATATTGCCTGCGCTTCTCTGAGTGGAAACAGTTAAATCAATACTTAGGGTAAAAATACCCATCGTTCTCACGCCAAATGCCATTCCTTGTGCCGCACATAACATCCAAAGCTCCGCTTCATTATTGATAATAGTATAACAAAACAAAATGCCAATCATAACTATCAACGCAAGCATATACATATACTTCCGCTTATAGACATCAATCCAATAACTGAAAAAAGGACCAAGCACAAGCATAGCCCCCGTAAGAAGCAGGCATAGTATCCCCCCTAAAAACGGATAGAGTTCCAATCGTTCAATCATAACTTCCGGCAATACCGGAAGCAGCATGTACCAAGACAGAAAGATCAAAAAATTACTGAAACAGAGCCGCTTAAAAGAGGATGTCCATAAACTGCCGGTCTGATTTATTTCCATTCTTCACCCTTTACAATTCTCCCCTCTCCGTTTATTAATATTGTTCTTTTTCGTTGGGAAAGTCTTTTGTTTTCACGTCTGTTGCATACTGCCGGATAGCCCCTGTCATAACAGTATATAAATCGGCATAACGTCTCAAAAAACGTGGGCTAAACCCCTTTGTCATACCCAGCATATCCTGAATAACCAACACTTGACCGTCAACGCCTCCTCCGGCGCCAATACCAATAATGGGAATCGTTAATTCTTTTGCCACACGCTCGCCCAGATCTGCAGGGATTTTCTCCAATACAATGCCGAAACATCCGGCATCTTCCAATAAATGGGCGTCATAGATTAGTTTGTCCGCTTCGGTCTTGTCTGTGGCACGCACGGTATAAGTGCCGTATTTGTTTATGGATTGCGGCATCAAGCCGAGGTGTCCCATTATCGGGATACCGGCACAAAGAATCCGTTTTACGGTTTCGATAACCTCTTCACCGCCTTCTAATTTCAAAGCATCCACATGGCTTTCTTTCATTATACGAATCGCCGAAGCCATACCTTCTTTGGAATTTCCCTGATAACTACCGAAAGGCATATCAGCCACCACCATCGCACGATTTACAGCACGCATCACCGATTTGGCATGATAAATCATTTGATCGAGCGTAATGGGAAGCGTTGTTACGTTACCCGCCATTACATTTGAAGCGGAGTCGCCCACTAAAATTACATCCACACCGGCATCGTCAACAATCTTTGCCATTGTGTAATCATAAGACGTAAGCATTGATATTCTTTCGCCCCTCTGCTTCATTTCAATAAGGCGAAGAGTTGTAACCTTTCTTGTATCGTCTGAAATATAATCACTCATGTAATAAACAGTTATAATTGCACAATAATAACGGCGGACAATAAATAATACTGTCCGCCGTTATCATATTGTTTCAAATACTATTTAATTGTTCTCATTCATCTTAATCTATAGATAAAACTTTTTCAATATTCCTAAAATCTAAATTAGGAACATTACTTATGGGGAATACAACACGGAAGCCTATATCATTGTCCGTATATTCAGGAAGTAAACATGTTCTGGAAGCTGAACGGCATTCATTAAGAGGAGTTTTGTAACTACCTCCACGTATTACACGGAAACGACCTTCTCCGGAAAATTTATAATTATAAGGAGCTGGAGAACCATTTGCACTTCTCTCAACCGCATCGCGACACCATTCGGATACATTGCCATGCATATTATACAATCCATTCTCATTGGGAGAAAGCGCATTTACAAAAAGAACTTCGTCCTCACCGTTACTTGAAATTGTATCTCGACAATTTACATATTGCGGATATAATTTATCAAAGCCCTCGTTGCTATTCTCATTACTGAATGAAAATAAACCATAATTCCCTGCACGACAAGCAGTCTCCCATTCCGCTTCACTCGGCAAGTCCCCTCCTAACCATTCCGCAAATGCCTTAGCACCATGCCAAGTAACATTCCTTACGGGATCATTGTTCTTACCAACAACACTCCAATTCTTATCAATCCCATCATCATATTGGAATATTCCGGTAGTATTAATGAACTGCTGACTATTATCAGCCTTTATTGCATTTAAAAACTTAGCGTATTGATTATTTGTTATTTCATACGAGCTTATCCAAAACGTTCCTACGGAAGCCTTATGCTGTGGATACTCATTTGCTGCTGCTTCGAAAGTATTTTCCGGACTTCCAATAAGATAATCTCCACCCGAAATCTTTACTAAATTTACCGGAAAATATTTAGGGTCATCCCAATTAACAGGCATGGATATTTCGTCTCCCCAAGAGGATATTTCTTCTCCGCCAACCTCAACCCATGGCTTCCCTAAATAAAGCGTATATTCATACTGTTTACCCGCTTCAAAAACTTTATTTGTTGAAATATTCCATCTTGCAATTTTCCCAAATAAATCGAATTCTATATACGCATTTGCTCCTGTAGTTTGTGGAATTAGAATCACCTCTACTCTTCTTCCATCCGGTGCTGTCTTGGCAGAAATGCTTATTGTTTCTTCCAAATCAGAAATTTTCTTATTTACCAATGAGAAGTTCGCTTTGGAATAGAAGCCATTTGCTATTACCTTAATACCCCCCAAATAATCATTCATCTCTTCTAAATTGGGTTCCAAGTTCAAAACCAATTTCGTTAATTGATGATGAAACGTCAAAGGTACATTCATACTTTCCGCAGACTTATTTTCAAGCGTAGCATAAAGTAAATCAACTTGTGTGGGGTCTTTTTGATTACTTATGTCTATGGGATAAAGATAATCGGTTATTATCTCTTTATAAGGATAATATGCTACAAAACTAACCGCTTGACTGTTGTATGGATAATAAATCTCATCTTTCTCACTTGTGGCAGTAAAAATAGAATTTTTACCATCTTCTGTTGACATATACTTATGATTAACCACATTGCCAATGATAGCATTATCGGCAAGAGATTCGCCGTTTTCTTTCATATAGACCCCAATAAAATCTCCTACCTCCCATTTTTCTTTTGTTAAGGCGGCTGCCCCTTCCGAAGCTCTTGACACAGAAGATACTTCCGATAACCATGAATTAAATTTCACAGCTTGATTACCGGACACGGGGTTAGGATCCTCATTCGCATTACATCCTATTAAAAGAATTGTCCCTATTAGCCATCTTCCCAATACCCGCATACTCAAAGTCATATTTCTTTTCATAATTTATGCTATTTTATCGCCACGTATCAAGGCTTATAATTATAACTAAATTTATAACTCTTTCCTTTTTTGAAGTTTCCATTACCATTGGTAATAAGGTTTTTAGAAGAAATAGAGAAAAGCCCGTTATCTTCTTTATTGTCGGAAAGACTATAATAGAATAAAGGCGTATCACCTGTAACAGTCTGTGGAATGACTATTGCTTGATATGTAACTTTATTCTCATCATTTGATGACGAAAGATGCATACCTATTACAATATTCTTTTTTTCTCCTGATGTTAGATTTTTTATATAAATCAAACTGTCAGGTATACCATTTAACGCAACGTTTGTTAACTTAAACGCATCTACCACATAAGCCGGAGTATAAAAAGCTACATTAGCAAATGGAGATGAGCCTCCGTCATTTGCTGGTAATTCAAGTTTTACTAACGAAAAATGATGCTCAAATTTCAGTTTTACCGTACCGTCTTCATAAACATGCCTTCTCTTGTATGCTGTCATAAAATCAGACTTACCCAAGGTACTCCTTCCTTCTTGATTGTCTAACACGCCGTTAATATTCATAGCTGTCGGATCCATATCTTCCTGATAAGGATAATAAGCGTAAAAATCATATACGACATCTGCAGCGTTTGCCTGATAAGAAACCGGAGTCTCAAAAATCCATTCATTACTGAGGGAGTTATAAGTCAACTTCGCATTATGGATAAAGTTCTTTTCTTCCGCACTCTCCAAATTATTATCAGGAACACTATCAGTCTTTTTCCATTTTACGGCAAAAAGACCAATTTCATCTCCATCTTCGAATTCACAACCTTCTACGTCTAATCGGGTATCAGAACTTGCCGTACTTACCCCAAACCCAGATGCCTCAATCTGAAACTGGATTATTTGACCTTCCTGATTATCATTATCCAAATCTTTATCGCTATCACAAGCATTCAAAAAGAATAACAAGAGTATTATCGGCAATGTGACTAATATTTGTTTCATTTTTATCCGTTATTTTTAATTTATCTCAATAATCCGGAGATTGACTTTCAAAATATACTGTCAATATCTGAATTTACTATCAATCATCTGACCATAGTATTACGTACGAACCATTTTCCACTTCTCCTATTTCCCATTCGGCAATTCCCCCATTTACTTCCAAAACATTACATTTGAGTACCAGAGGCGTACTCTTATTGTCATTAAACGATTTCATATACTCCGTCAAATCAATGTCTATTTTAATCTCCTTTTTTTCTCCCCATTTATCACTGTAAATTAATCCAAATGAAAGCTTTTGTGCCGATTCGGGGACAACACCCAGCAACTCTATGGAAGCTCTAAATTCATTTTCATTATATACCTTAAATTCAGGCCTAACTTTTGATTCATATACAGCCGTATTCGTTTCATAATTCCATTTTGATGCAATGCCTGTTAAAACCGCCGTTTTATCGTCAATTGCAACATTGGAAGAGGATACATCTTTCACATTTAAGATTATGACCAGTTTCCGCACTTGCGATTCCATTTTCCCCTCTACTTTTAGTACCTTATCCGGCTCTATCAACACATCTTTCAACAATGCCGTATATAACCGCCCAATACTTCCATTAATTATACCGTCATTCATGCTTACTTCGGCAATAGAATTTCCGGGAGCAAGTGTGATTTTTTCAGTGGTACTATATATCAATATGGAGCGTTTGCCCGGCTCTATCAAGGTCGGGAAGATGTTTTCATTCGTAGATATGGTACTTGTTTCTCCATCTGCATAGATTGTATATTTTTCCGGTATATCAATGCCTTCCTCTTTCAACTCACTCCAATCAGCTACAAATTCTATTTTCCCATGATCGGGATGGCTCGTGTTGTATGGGTTTGTCTTATTACACGATGACATCACTATTGCTACCAGCGCACATAATATTAACAATTTGGTACTTTTCATTTCGTTGCTTTTTATCTTAAATAAACACAAGTCCCTAAATTACTGAGCAAAAATACATAAAAATTTATTATATCAAGGATACAAAGATACTATTTTTTTGTAATGCCCAACTTTTGTCCAACTTTTTAAACAAAAAAACTAAATTTGTTCTATCGTATCATACGACAAGCACTATTGCACCAATAACAATCAAGGCTCCTCCAATCATTGTTTTCATGTCAATCGGTTCTTTCAAAAAAAGGAATGCAAGTATCATCACAAAAACCACACTCAATTTGTCAATGGGAGCTACTTTAGATACATTGCCTGTTTCCAAGGCTTTAAAATAAAATATCCATGAAAGTCCGGTTGCTAATCCTGAAAAGATTAAGAATAAGGTGTTGGTTCTGCTTAATTCTTTTACTTCTTTGAGCTGTCCGCTTAGGAAAACAATCCCCCATGCCATGACTAATACAACGGCTGTTCGTACCGCAGTAGCTACGTTTCCGCTAATACCTTTTATGCCGACTTTTGCCAAAATCGCTGTCAATGCAGCAAAGAAAGCCGATAATAATGCGTAATATTTCCACATAACATAAAAATTACCGATACCCGTAGCACATTTATAAAAGAGAAATTAAAGCGAATAAGCTGACTTTCAGCCCTTTCCTTCCCGCATGCAAAAGTACTCAAAAGGATTGATTATTTACAACCCTTTGGAACAAAAAGAATGAGAAAACGTCAATCCCAGTAAATAACCGTCCTCGAGGGCAATGTTGTTCAAACCCTGTAAATAACCATCCTAGAAGGGGTACGACCGTCCTAATCTCGATTTTTGCCGTGCTCGAGGGCAATTTTACCGTCCTCAGGACGGCAGCTGTCATCCTGAGGACGGCAAAACACCTTTCAAGGACGGTCGGACATCAGATTAGTGGAAAGTGGAATATAAGAGGTTAGACTTTTTTCTCCATCAAATGGAGGTAAACAAAAATAATTACTATATATTTGCAGATATTTCAATGTGCTAAACCAAATGAATTTGTATGAAGTTGTTTAATAAAATAGTATTGCTTGGGGTGATAGTAATGGGAGTCAGCTCGTGCGAAATCAATAATTTAGATGATT
>SNRY01000637.1_pt1 | contig 11474 bp, 8 predicted proteins | sample 4693421 | NCBI WGS metagenome assembly SNRY01 (sample SAMN11003215, study PRJNA524138) | termite gut metagenome | isolation source: Bacteroidetes bacterial symbionts from single cell of protist host amplifed... | host: Streblomastix strix ... | reverse complement strand
AAAAGTAAGTGAAGACATTGCCCGCGCCCATAATTGCTCGGTGCAATTTCACGACAATATGGGCATACTTTTGTATCCGGTAATCAATGACCCGGCGCTCACCCAATTCACCCGTAAAGCAGTAGAAGAAATCTACCCGGGCAAAGTACTGACAGGACAGGAGTATATATGGTATGCCGCTGAGACTTTCTCCAAGTATAGCCGGATAGCGCCTGCGGTCTTTGTCTTCACAGGAATTAAAAACGATGATTTAGGTAGCGGAGCGGAACATCACAACGACCGATTCGATATGGATGAAGATGCCCTGCAATACGCTGTGGGGGCAATGGTGCAGTTTGCGGTCAAATCTAATTCGAAGAATGTGTTTTAATGCGTTGGTCATAGATATTTTTCCTTTATTGAGGACAATATCAAATTGTTTTTGTATATTTGCAGATACATAATACTGTGTCTGAAACAGAGAGAATCAGTAAACATACAAATCAACAATAATTATGCTATCTTATAAATTAATTGTGAAAACACACTGAATAAATTATAAAAGCATGAAACTTCCTGAAAAATAGACAAAATATATGTTGAGAAAAAGATACAATATGCCAAAGAACACTCAAGTATTGTGGGCTATACCTTTCTCGTAGAAAGCATCAGATATGTAACGGAACAAATCAAGGGTGACATATCACCGATGCTTGAAATATATAACGATGTTTACAAGCCAAAATACCCCCATCATCCTTATACCGCATTAGTTGCAAGTTATATCAATGCTTCTACCGTGAGAGTCGGCAATTCGTGCGTTGATGTTACTGTTGCCGATTTAGACGGTAAAGAGGTGCAACTTTCGGAACTGATACAAGGAAAAGTTGCTTTAATTCATTTGTGGGCATCGTGGTGCGGTCCTTGCCGAAAACACGGTAAAGAAATGATACCTGTTTACGAAAAATATAAAGATAAGGGATTTACGGTTATAGGCATTGCTAGAGAACGCGACAAAGGTGCCATGCTTGCCGCTCTTGATATCGACAAATATCCTTGGGCAAACTTCCTTGAATTAAACGATAAACATGGTATTTGGACAAAATTTGGAATAGGCAATGCGGGAGGTGGAGAGTTTTTAGTTGATGACAAGGGTATTTTCTTATCTATCAATGCAACGTCTGACGAAGTACAGACGATTTTGGAAACTATATACGACTAAAATGCCCGAATCATCAACAAAGTAGCTTGGCGACAAGCCCGGGTGTCAGTCAGTTTTAAAATAATGAAAAAAATCAGTATACTATTTGTGTTTATCACACTTCAGACTATTCCGTCGAATGCACAACATATCTCTGATTATCATGTAATATGGGACAGCCCAAGTAATAATTCTTCCGAATCCATGCCTTGCGGAGGCGGAGATATCGGTCTCAATGTATGGGTGGAAAAAGGGGACGTCTTGTTTTATATCGCAAGAAGCGGAACTTTCGATGAGAATAACTCCATGCTCAAACAAGGGCGTATAAGGATTCACTTATCGCCTAATCCCTTTGAAGGGGAAATGTTCAGACAGGAATTAAACCTAAACGAGGGTTGCGTACTGATCAGCGGAAAGCACAACAATGTATCTGCCGATATACGCATCTGGGTGGATGTGTTTAATCCACTCATCCATGTAGAAGTTGCCGGTAATCAAAAATTAGCGGCGCATATCCTCTACGAAAACTGGCGATACCAAGACCGTCCGTTGATAGAGAAAGAAACATCCCAAAGTTCATATGAGATACCTCCCGAAGGATTGGTAACAAAGAAAGATGAGGTAGCTTATGCAGGCAACCGAATCCTTTTCTACCATCACAATGAAAGCGAAACGGTTTTCGACCTTACCGTTAAACGACAAGATATTGAAAGCGTAAAAGATCTTTTGTTTAACCCATTAAAGCATCTGACGTTTGGAGGAATATTGGAAGCCAAAGGATTCAGGCCTGCAGGAACAAGCATGGGAACTTACAATCGTACAGACTATAAAGCCTGGAAACTTGAAAGTGAGAACCCGTTGAAACAATGGAACCTCACAATCAGGCTGCATACCGCACAGACGGAAGATGTAGCCGATTGGAAGAAAAGCTTGGATAAACCCTTGTTCAGCGATAAAAAGAAGAATCTGGTTTGGTGGAAAGATTTCCGAGACAGGAGTTTTATCTATATTCAATCGAAAGACGGGACAAACAAAGGCTTTGAGTTGAGCCGTAATTACCATTTGTTCAGGTATATGCTTGCTTGCAATGCGTATGGCGATTATCCGACCAAGTTCAATGGCGGATTATTCACCTACGACCCCTCCTTTGTTGACGAAAATCGTTCTTTCACACCCGATTTCCGCGCATGGGGAGGCGGTGTTTTTACGGCGCAAAATCAACGCCTCGTCTATTTTCCGATGTTGAGAAGTGGAGACTTCGACTGGATGACGCCCCAGTTTGAGTTCTACAAACGTATTTTACGAACCGGAGAACTTCGCTCTCAAGTCTATTGGGGTCACGAAGGCGCCTGTTTCTCCGAACAAATCGAAAACTTCGGATTACCGGACTTCAAATACGACCGGAATCGACCGGAGCCATACCATAATAAAGGCGTGGATTACAATCCTTGGGTTGAATACCTCTGGGATACCGTTTTGGAGTTTTGTCTTATGATGTTAGAAAAGGAACGTTATGCCGGAGCAGATATTTCCGAGTATATACCTTTGATAGAAAGTAGCTTGCGCTTCTTTGACGTACATTACCAATATCTAGCTGGACAACGAGGGATTAAAATTCTGGATGGCAACGGCAAACTGATTCTTTATCCCGGCTCCGCATGTGAAACCTATAAGATGGCATATAATTCTACCTCCACCATTGCGGCTCTGCAAACCGTCACTTCCCGTTTATTGGAATTGCCTGCGCAGTATCTGGATTCAACGAAAAGAACCTATTACGAACAATTTCTGAAACGTTTGCCCGAAATACGCACACGGGATATAGATGGGCATACTGTCATTGTTCCCGCATGGCATTGGGAAAGAGTCAACAACAGGGAAAGTCCTCAACTGTATCCGGTCTTTCCTTGGGGAATTTATGGAATAGGAAAGCCCGACTTGGAAATTGCTATCAATACGTTCCGTTATGACTCGGACGTCGTTAAATTCCGTAATCACATCAGTTGGCATCAGGATGCTATCTTTGCAGCACGTTTGGGATTAACGGAAGATGCCAAAGGGTTGGTCATAAAAAAACTACAGGATTCCGGCAGAAGATTTCCCGCTTTTTGGGGACCAGGAAACGATTGGACGCCCGATCACAATTGGGGTGGCAGCGGAATGATTGCTTTACAGGAAATGCTTCTGCAAACCGATGGCGACAGGCTGCTTCTGCTCCCTGCATGGCCTAAAGAGTGGGATGTACACTTTAAACTGCATGCACCATACAACACGACAGTTGAATGTATTTTGGAAGACGGTGTAATCAAATACTTCGATGTGCAACCCAAAAGCCGCGAGAAAGATGTAATCCGGGATAATTGGAAATAAAGATGAGATGAATCAAACCTTGCAAAATGCTAAATATTAATAAGACAAGGAATATGAAATCATTTCTTAAAAGAATTATATTTCATATAATTAGAGTTAAGATGTGGAAATGTAGAATAAAAAGATATAAAAAGTGGAAGATTATCAGCTATTTGAAAAAAGATTTAAGGAATAATCAAACTGTTGAGAAAATAGAAATTGTTGATTTTCTTACACATAATCCATGGTCAGTTTTCCCATACAATTTTATTAAGAAATACAATCGTAAAGATACTATTGTCTATACAGATAATGATTGTGGTATGAAATATGTATTACAAGATAATAAAAAGTTGTATTTTAAAAACAATTGGAAAAATAAGAAAGTACAAAAATATTATAATAGTCTTCTGATAGAACAGGATGTTGATTCGCCGCATCGGTATGAGTATTCAGATTTTCATGTGCAAAAAGGGGATATTGTAGTAGATGTAGGTGTTGCCGAAGGTAATTTTGCTCTTTCAATTATTGAAGAAGCAAAGAGAGTATATTTGTTTGAAGTTGACGAAAATTGGATTGATGCTTTAAAAATGACATTTGCACCTTGGAAAGAAAAGGTTATTATTGTCAACAAATACGTTTCCGATACTAATAACAATAATTGTATAAGATTAGACGATTTTTTTAAAGGAGAACAGATTAATTTTTTGAAAGCAGATGTTGAGGGAGCAGAGTTGCAACTTTTAAAAGGAGCTAAGATTATTTTGTCAACACAGAAATCAATGAAAATAGCCATCTGCACATATCATAAACAGAATGATGTAGAAAATTTAAATCAAATGTTAATGAGTTATGATTTTCACACGGAATTTTCCAAAGGATATATGATATTTCTACATGATAAAACCTTGGCGCCTCCGTATTTGAGAAAAGGGTTAATTCGAGCAACAAAATACTAATAAGTGAATAATCGTTCGATATTGAGGGGTTTTTTAACGTGTTTTGTAAAATGCTAAATAATAAAGTTGCATTTAATATTTGAATCTACGTTCTTATGTATCCCGTTTCTGTTTTTGCCAAATTGGAGAAATCCGTTCCTGTAGGATCCTGGAATACATTTAAATCAAATTCGGGAATGATAGCCAATATATGGTCGAATACATCTGCCTGAACGCTTTCATAAAGCATCCAATTCGTGGTATTGGTGAAAAAGTAAAGTTCAACAGGAAGTCCTTTTTCCGTAGGATGTAAATGACGAATCATGTACATAAAATTATGATTTACATCGGGATAGTTTCTTATAAAATCGGTTAAGTATGCCCGAAACACTCCTAAGTTCGTTTGCCTTCGTCCATTAACCAAAACAGAATTGTCTATACTGTTTTTTTCATTGTATGCGCCTATTACTTCTTCCGTTTTTTCTATATACTCTTTCAGTATGTGAATTTTACGATATTTGGCGATCATTTCAGGGGTACAGAATTTTACACTTTTCATATCAATGTTGATAGAACGTTTTACACGTCTTCCACCCGACTCTTGCATATCACGCCAATTCTGAAACGAATCGCTAATAAATGCGTAAGGCGGAATGGTAGTAATGCTATTGTCCCAATTTTTAACTTTAACGGTGTTTAATGTTACCTCTGTAACGATACCGTCTGCGTTGTATTTAGGCATTGCTATCCAGTCGCCTACCTGTAACATATTGTTGGCGGATAACTGTATGCCGGAAACAAAGCCCATGATACTGTCTTTAAATATCAACATCATAATAGCCGCAGAAGCTCCTAAACCGGTAAACAACATCAATGGTGATTTATCTGTCAAAATACTTATAACGAAAATACCCCCAACAAGAAACAAAATAACTTGAAAGGTTTGCAATAAACCTTTCAAAGGTCGATTGCGATATTCTTCCTTACCCGTATATACTTGATAGATGGCTACGAGTAATGCGTTTACGAAACAGATAAAAAATATAACAATAGCTATTTGACAGATACGCTGAATGATATATAGTGTTTTCGGAACATCGGAAAATATAAAGGGAATAAGGATATAAATAAGTATGGGAGCAGCTATACGGGCAAGATGAACCATTACTTTGGGGTCGAAAATTATATCATCCCATGTTGCTTTGGTTTTTTGTGTCAGCTTAACAATCAATTTTAGAATGATGCGATGGCAGATGACATTAGCCAGATAAGCGACACCAATAATTAATGCAAAGGCTACAATTTTGTCTAAATTGTCGGCAAATGAGGGGCTTATTCCCCATGAAACGAGAATCTCATATATCCTTTGCACAATCAGGTTTTCTTCCATATTATCCTATTAAGGATTATGAGTTGTTTATTTAAAGTATCCGACGGGATGATTCAGCATAGGCATTTGTGTGTCATTTAATTTTAGTCCGCTTTTCAGTTTGGCTGTGTCCATAGTAGCGCGTGGTACGGTAGCCAGTTTGGCTGCTGCACAAAATAGAGAGATATTTTGTGATACGATGCCGGCATCCATTGCTCCAATTAATTGGGTTCGTGTGGCTTTTGCGTCTCCTAAACGAGAAAGTTCGCATACTAACACAATAGAAACCGGAGCATTTTCTACAAAGTTTTGACCACCTGCTACGGCTGAACGATAATCACCTTCGGAAACCAAGTCTAATTTATGGGCTTTTGCATCATAAAGATATGTGCCTCCGGGCAGGATCACGTACACATCCACCTCTTGCCGGTTCATAGCGGAGGGAGCCGTACGTTTGTTTTCACTTGGGCGATTCATGCCGTTTGCTGCCCATAACAAGTCTGAAAGGTCGGCATTACTCAAAGGTGTTACGGCATATTCGCGGGTAGCTTTGCGTTCGGAGAGAGCCTTCATTAATGCGCCAGAACGTTCCGTGTTGGGTTTTGAAAGCTTAATTACTTTATCGGCAGCATACATAGTAGTTATTGAGATCATCATAAACATTACTAACATATTGATTTTTTTCATGACTTTTATTTTTTTAATTAATTATGTGGCTTTTTCGTATTCAATACAAACTTAGATAAAATTCGGTACTTTATAAATGCACAGGCTAAAAAGAATTTATTTATATGACCCGTAGTACTTTTGTAAGGTGGAAAGTGGAGGGTTGAAAGCTAACTCCGTTTTGCTTTTTTGAACCACAAACCTTATATTTGTAAAAGTATAATTCAAGTAAAAAAAAGAAATCAGGTATTGCTTAATTAAATATAGCTAATCCATAACTTCTATAATTTATTAACGTCTGTTTGAATGTGATTGACAAATGCAGTTCATCCGATAAACGTGTTTTACTCATTCAACAAGGCAGATATTATTCGATGAAAAAGGAAATAGAACGCAAATTTCTCGTTATCGGTGAATACAAGTCAAAAGCATTTGCCCAAAACAGAATCAAGCAAGGATATATATGCCGTTCAAGCGGATGTATCGTTCGGATACGCATCAGCAATGAGAAAGGCTATCTCACGATAAAAGGCGCATCCGATGCATCCGGTATGGAACGTTACGAGTGGGAAAAAGAAATCCCCTTATCCGAAGCCAGAGAATTAATGGAACTCTGTGAACCCGGCATCATTGACAAAACTCGCTACCTCATACAAAACGGAAAACACCTGTTTGAAGTGGACGAATTTCACGGTGAAAATCAAGGGCTTGTTATTGCCGAAATAGAATTGGAATCAAAAAATGAAACGTTTATCCTTCCCGACTTCATAGGAGAAGAAGTAACCGGAGACAGATGTTACTACAATTCCCAATTAGCAAAACAACCGTTCACAACTTGGTAGTATGTACACTTTCCAATTATCCACACTTTGACGAGCCACAGGTAGTACAAATCAAACAACCTTCCTGATATACCAATGTTTCATGCCCGCAATTGTCGCACACACTTCCTTTAGCTTCCGTACCATCTTGAACGTATTTTTTAAGCGCACGTTCTACTCCGTTTTTCCATGTATTGATACTTTCACTATCTAATTGTAGAGAGCCTACCATCCTGATAACTTGTTCAATAGGTATTCTCCAACGAAGTACTCCCGATATAAGTTTCGCATAATTCCAATATTCCTTGTTAAACCTTTCGGACAATCCTTCGATAGTTATTTTATAACCCCGTTTGTTTTGGAATTGAAAATCATATCTTTTATTCCCATTTTCATCCATATTCTTGAGAATCCAACCGGAAACAACACTTTTTGGCAACAAGATACCTTCGTCATCGTCCTGCAAACCGGTGAATATTTCGTAAGGATGCCCGTGATACAATCCCACAAAAGCTACCCATTTTTCTTTGTTATTTTGGAATCTGACTACATCAGCTTCCAAAACTTTTGGTCTCGGTTCCGCAAGTCTCGGAGTGATCGCCATCATCGCTTTATTATGAGATGCCTCTTTCCTTTCAGCGGATTTGTCATTTGTAGAGACCAATACTCCCGAACGAGATCCGTTACGGTACACCGTACATCCTTTGCATCCCGACTTCCAAGCTTCAATATACAAACGGTTGACAAGTTCTTCGTTCACGTCATTAGGCAAATTAATGGTCACACTAATGGAATGATCTACCCATCTTTGTATTCTTCCCTGCATCTTAACCTTCATTAGCCAATTTACATCGTTGGAAGTCGCTTTATAGTATGGAGACAAAGAAATCATTTCGTTTATTTCTTCTTGCGTATATCGTTTAGCCGGATTATACCCGTTAGCTTCCATCCATGTTACAAACTTATGATGGAATATGGTATATTCTTCAAATGTATCTCCCGTTTCATCTACAAAATCAACCCGTGTTTGCGTATCGTTGGGGTTAACCTTTCTTCTGCGTTTATATACTGGAAGAAACACCGGTTCGATGCCGGAAGTGGTTTGGGTCATCAAACTTGTGGTTCCGGTTGGTGCAATAGTTAAACATGCAATATTACGCCGTCCGTATTGTTTCATTTCTTCGTAAAGTTCCGGGTCAACCTCACGAAGCCTGTTGATGAAAGGATTGTTTTTCTCTTTGTCATTATCGTAAAGTTCAAAAGCTCCCCGTTCTTTAGCCATTTGTACGGAAGAACGATAGGCATACAAGGCAATGGTCTTATGAACCTTTTCCGAGAAGTCCGTGGCTTCTTCCGTTCCGTAACACAGGTTTAATGCCGCAAGCATATCTCCTTCCGCCGTGATCCCTACTCCGGTGCGTCTTCCTTGTCCGCTCTTTTTGTAAATCTTCTCCCAGAGTAGCCGTTCGGTATGTTTTACTTCGGGATTTTCGGGATCATTGTCTATCTTTTGCAAAATATATTCTATCTTTTCCAATTCAAGGTCAATAATATCATCCATGATGCGCTGTGCCAAAACAACGTGTTTTTCAAACAATTCAAAATCAAAATATGCCTCTTTTTTAAACGGATTGACGACGTAAGAATACAGATTAATCGCCAGTAATCGACAAGAATCATAAGGACAAAGCGGTATTTCGCCACACGGATTGGTTGAGATCGTATTATATCCCAAATCCGCATAACAATCGGGAACAGACTCCCTGATGATAGTGTCCCAAAACAATACTCCCGGTTCGGCAGACTTCCACGCATTATACACAATCTTTTTCCACAAAGCGGAAGCCTCAATTTCTTTGGTTACTATCGGTTGACTCGCATCAATCGGGTACTGCTGCGTATATTTTCTATTTTCTATTGCCGCTTTCATAAACTCATCGTCTAATTTCACAGAAACATTGGCACCGGTAACCTTTCCCTCTACCATCTTCGCATCAATGAACGATTCTGAGTCCGGGTGTTTAATGGATACGCTTAGCATCAAAGCTCCTCGCCTTCCGTCTTGGGCGACCTCTCTTGTCGAGTTTGAATATCGTTCCATAAACGGAACGAGACCTGTCGAGGTCAATGCCGAATTCTTTACCGGAGAGCCTTTGGGACGAATATGGGAGAGGTCGTGTCCTACTCCACCACGTCGTTTCATCAGTTGCACCTGTTCTTCATCTATTTTAATAATAGCTCCATAAGAATCCGCTTCACCCGCAATACCGATAACAAAACAATTAGACAACGAAGCCACTTGATAATCATTACCAATTCCACTCATCGGGCTACCTTGAGGTATAATATATTTGAAACGATGAAATAATTCGAAAAGGTCTTCGGCACTCAGCGGATTTGGGTATTTTGCATCCGCTCGTGCCACTTCATTGGCAATTCTCCAATGCATCTCTTCCGGAGATTTTTCGTAAATGTTTCCGAAAGAATCTTTTACTGCATATTTATTTACCCAAACCTTTGCAGCAAGTTCATCTCCTTGAAAATAGCGTAGAGACTCTTCAAAAGATTCATCGTACGAGTATGTTTGTTTTTCCACGATGTGAATAAAATATAATGATTTTATTAATAAACAAGTAAGCCGAAAGTAATGTTCAACCTTTTTTAAAAGATGTGTGTAAAATTATATATTATTTCAAAAAATAAACTATGTATTCTATTTTTATTTAATAGTTGACCGTTTTAAATAATTAGCATATTGATAATCAAATTTATAAATTACAGATATAACTTATTAAGTTTTCTTTTTTGGAAATTATCCTCTAAAAAACATATACAACATTCTCTCTAATAAAAAGTTTATTTTTCTGCTGAATATAACAGTTCAACATATTTGATATACTTTTGTTAAAAGTTTATTTTTATGAAATTTATAAGAAAGAGAACCACTATTAGGAAGTATCAATTAAAAGAGATACCATCCGAATTGTTACATAAACTGCTTGAAACATCTCTTCGCGCTTCCAATACAGGGAATATGCAGGCGTATAGTGTCATTATCACCAAAGACACGGATATGAAATCCCGATTGGCTCCTGCACACTTTCATCAGCCAATGCTAACAAGCGCACCTGTTTTGTTGACCTTTTGCGCCGACTTTCGCCGTTTTAGTAAATGGTGTGAAGCAAGAAATGCTTGTCCGGGATATGCCAATTTTCAATCGTTTATGAATGCTACGATAGATGCTATATTAGTTGCTCAAACATTCTGCATTTTAGCCGAAAAAAACGGGTTAGGTATCTGTTATTTGGGGACAACAACTTACAATCCCCAGATGATTATAGATATTCTCTGCTTACCAAAGCTTGTATTTCCTGTTACCACAGTGAGTGTAGGTTATCCGGACGAATCTCCCGCACAATCAGATCGCTTGCCTCTGGAAGCAATTGTACATGAAGAGTATTATCACGATTATACACTCGTGGATATTGACAGATATTACGCCTATAAAGAATCCTTGTTGGAAAATAAACGTTTTATAGAAGAAAACAAAAAGGAAACGTTGGCGCAGATATTTACGGATATTCGTTATACTCAAAAAGATAATGAAGCGATATCGAGGAATTTATTAAAAGTACTTAGGCAACAAGGATTTCTTTTTTGAAGGTGATGCAGAAAGTATGCTGTTTATTCATACATATCCGTAATTGATATAAAAGAAAGCTAGCTTAAACGCTTTCAAGTGATTGAACAACTTTTTAGAGAAACAGCAGGTTTTTCTAAAAGCCCTTCTGATACGGTGTCTAAGACGACAATTATTCCCTTCTATTCCTACCGTATGCGCTTTGCCAACCAGATGATTATCATCTTTAAAGGCAGTAATAAAACTCTGCCAATTATCCGTACAGATACATCCAAAAGAGACATCCAATTTGATGAGTTTCTCTCTTAATCGTTTAGCTGTTTTTAAATCCCGCTGACCCCAAACATAAGCCACTATTTCACCACTTTGACGCTCATAGGCATAAATTTAAATGATTATCCGCAATCACCCCACCAACAAAACAATTAATATTTTTTGAAAAATACTTGTCAACTAATTTGTATATGTTATTGGGAATCGCTATCTTTATAATGCTCTTAAGATAGAGCAA
>SNRY01000636.1_pt1 | contig 11475 bp, 14 predicted proteins | sample 4693421 | NCBI WGS metagenome assembly SNRY01 (sample SAMN11003215, study PRJNA524138) | termite gut metagenome | isolation source: Bacteroidetes bacterial symbionts from single cell of protist host amplifed... | host: Streblomastix strix ... | reverse complement strand
TAAGTTTATCCGGGGTAAGCATAGGATTTGAGTGTTTGTTATATAATTGATTGTCAACTATAAAGATAACATACTCAAACTATATTTACCCTCTTTTTATTCCCTTTTTTTCGTCGAACTCAGGTTTTTAGGTAAATTCCCCGCGTCGAATTCAGGTTAAAAAATACGCGAAATGACAGAAGACATAATTGGACTCTGTTCATTCCGCGTAATTCCTTGTATCTTTATTGATTAGAGCTTATTCTTCCGCTTGTGTAGCTTCAAATTCTTTAATCAATTTTTCCTGAACATCAGACGGCACAAGTTCATATTCCGCAAACTTTATGCTAAAAGATGCGCGTCCACCCGTTAAGGAACTGAGTGTGGTGGAATATGACGACATTTCTTTCAACGGTACTTTAGCTACTAACTTTTCAAAACCTCTTTCACTACTCATACCCATAATCATGGCACGACGTCCCTGCAAATCGCCCATTACGTCGCCCATCTTATCGGAAGGAACGAAGACCTCTACATCATATATCGGCTCTAGGATTTTAGGTCCCGCATTCTTAAAGGCTTGACTAAAAGCATTGCGCCCGGCAAGCATAAAAGAAATTTCATTGGAATCCACCGGATGCATCTTCCCTTCGTAAACAATCACACGCACGTCGCGAGCATACGACCCCGTTAGCGGTCCTTGTTCCATACGTGCCATGACTCCTTTCAAAATGGCAGGCATAAATCGTGTATCTATCGAACCTCCGACAATACTGTTTACAAATACCAACTTGCCACCCCATTCCAAAGGAATTTCCTCAACACCTCTCACACTTATTTTATATTCCTGATCGTTGAATTTGTAAATTTCGGGCACTTGTGTTCCTTCCTTATAAGGTTCCACAATGAGATGTACTTCACCGAATTGCCCCGCCCCGCCCGATTGTTTTTTATGGCGATAATCTGCTCTTGCAGATTTGGTAATAGTTTCACGATACGGAATTTTCGGCTCTTCAAACTTTACCTGTATCTTTTCATTGTTTTCCAAACGCCATTTTAATGTACGCAAATGAAATTCTCCCTGACCGTGTACCAATGTTTGTCGCAATTCTTTAGATTGTTCAATCCTCCACGTCGGGTCTTCTTCACGCATACGGTAAATGGCACTCATCATTTTTTCTACTTCCGCTTCGTTTACCGGTTTAATGGTCCGTGTATATTTGGAGTTTGGATATTTTATGAAATCGAACCTGTTATCAAAATCTTTTACATTCAGCGTGTTCCCCGTTTTTACGTCTTTCAACTTCACGGTTGCGCCTATGTCTCCGGCTCGCAATTCTTCTACTTTAATACGATTAGAACCGGCAACTGCATATAATTGAGAGATGCGTTCTTTCGACCCTCTGTCGGCATTCAACAAGTCATCGCCTTCTTTCACTTTTCCACTCATCACTTTAAAGTAAGATACTTCCCCGATATGCGGTTCCACGCCGGTCTTAAATACCAAAAGCGAAGTCGGTCCGTTACTGTCCAGAGCTAATTCTTTACCTTCTGCATTGACAACCTTCGGCATATCCGAAACATAAGGAACTACGTTTCCTAAAAATTCCATTAACCGACGAACGCCCATGTCTTTACCTGCACACACACAGAACACCGGAAACATCCCGCGCGCAATAAGTCCTTTGCGAATACCCTCGCGCATTTCGTCTTCAGTCAAAGAATCCTGTTCAAAGAATCTTTCCATTAATGATTCGTCATTCTCAGCAGCGGCTTCCATCAACGCTTTGTGCCATAGCAAAGCTTTTTCTTTTTCTTCTGCCGGAATTTCTTCAATGGTAGGCACACCACCTTCGGGTTTCCATGAATATTTTTTCATGAGCAACACATCAATCAAGGCATTGAAACCGGGACCCGTGTTTAATGGGTATTGAACGGGAATGATTTTGGAGCCATAAGTTTCTTTAAGTTGTTCAAGAATATTATCGTAATCACATTTATCGTTATCGAGATTGTTAATGAGGAATATAACGGGTTTATTTAATCTTTCAGTGTAACGGAAATGGTTTTGCGTACCCACCTCAATCCCATATTGCCCGTTGAGGAGAAGAACAGCCGTGTCCGTTACATTTAAAGCGGTAACAGCTCCTCCCACGAAATCATCCGAACCCGGACAATCTATCATATTAAGTTTTTTATTGTTCCACTCAACATGAAAAACGGTGGAAAATACAGAGTAACCATACTCTTGTTCCACCGGGAAATAATCACTCACCGTATTTTTACCGGCAACGGTGCCGCGACGTTTTATAATTCCACCCTCGAAAAGCATTGCTTCTGCAAGGGTGGTTTTCCCCGAGCCGGAATTTCCCAAGAAAGCGATGTTCTTAATTTCGTTAGTTTGATATACTTTCATGATATATAAAGGATTAAATAATTTGTGTTCGCTATACCGAGCATATCTCGGTTGAAAAGATGCGAAAAATATAAATTAACAAAACGAAAAGCAATCAAATAACACGTGCTACTAAACAATGTTATACAACATACGCAATGCGAGTGCCCATATATCAATGCTATGCCATTATTGTTCACGAATCAGCGCCATCCCCTTCAAAATAGCTGCTTCATTCATTGGTATTAGGTGATGATGCCGTTCGGGCAATGTTTTTTTCAATCCTTTCAGCACGCTTTCTATCTTTACAATGGGGCGAAGTTTCAAAAGTCCTCCCAAAACTATCATATTGAATGCCTTGGCGTTGTTCATTTCGTTGGCAGCATCCATGGCGTCAATTCGATAGACTTTTATATCTTTACGTGTCGGGGGATTGATAATGCCATACCCGTCATATATAAGAATACCACTTGACTTTACACGATTTTCAAACTTCTCTAATGAAGGCTGATTTAAAATAATAGCCGCATCGTACTTGCTCAATATCGGAGAGGATATTTTTGTATCACTGATAATTACCGTAACATTTGCTGTCCCTCCACGTTGTTCAGGACCATAAGCAGGCATCCAACTTACTTCTTTGCCTTCCATCAGTCCGGAGTAAGCTAAGATTTTCCCCATAGAGAGTACCCCCTGACCACCGAAACCAGCTATAATTATTTCTTCTTTTTGCATATCATTAATGTGTTAATTAAGATGATGTAAATTATTGTTTGCATTAGCACATTATTTCCATTATCCTCTATCCTTCAAATCCCCCAGCGGATAGAACGGAAACATATTCTCTTCCATCCATTTGTTTGCCTTTTCGGGGGTCATTTTCCAGCCGGAATTACATGTAGAAACTATTTCTATCAAATTAGAGCCTTTACCATTCATAGAGTTCTCAAAAGCTTTACGGATAGCTTTCTTTGCTTTGCGAATGGCGGGAACGGACTGCACGGATTGTCGCGTAACGTAAGCCGTACCTTCCAACTGTGCAACAAGCTCGGTGATTTTCAGCGGATAACCGTGCAAAGCAATGTCGCGACCATACGGGCAGGTTGAAGTTTTCATTCCTACAAGCGTAGTGGGAGCCATTTGTCCGCCTGTCATACCATAAATAGCATTATTAATAAAAATAATAGTAATATTCTCCCCACGGTTGAGAGCATGAATGGTTTCCGCCGTACCGATACACGCCAAATCGCCGTCACCCTGATAAGTAAACACCAACCTGTCCGGCAACAGGCGTTTGATAGCCGTTGCCACAGCCGGAGCGCGACCATGAGCAGCTTCCTGCCAATCAATATCCAAATAATTGTAGATGAATACCGCACAACCCACCGGAGATACTCCTATGGACTTCTCTTCCATTTCCATCTCTTCGATAACCTCGGCTATCAATTTATGCACCACGCCATGACTACATCCGGGGCAATAGTGCATAGGATTGTCGTTCATCAGAGCCGGTTTCTTGTAAACCAATTCTCCGGATTCTACTATTTCTTCTCTTGTCATAAGTTCTCTAACTTCTTATCTGTTTGTGAACCGTATAAAAAACTCTACCAGTTTGACAAACACCGCTGCACAGCCCACATACAGGAATATTTTTTTATCGTCCACTGCAAAATATACAATGACAGCTACCAAAGTGGCTATCAGAAAAAGTATATTTAATATGCTTCTTATTTTATCGGGATTCATGAAATTTCACATTAATTTGTTATGAATTGCTGCTACCACTTCGTCCGGGTCTGGTACGATGCCGCCCAAACGTCCGAAATGTTCCACTTTTACTTTGCCGTTTACTGCCAAACGAATGTCTTCCACCATTTGCCCGGCATTCAATTCGAGCGAAAGTATCCCTTTCACCTTACCGGCATACGATGCAATAATTTTTGAAGGAAAGGGCCACAAGGTAATGGGACGAAGAATACCGACTTTGATACCCTCTTCGCGGGCTGTTTCCATCGCCTTCTGTCCGATACGCGCCATAGAGCCGAAAGCCACAATTAGATATTCGACATCTTGGCAGTTAATTTCTTCATAGCGAACTTCTTTTTCTTCAATCATTCTGTACTTTGCTTGGAAACGCAAATTATTTGCTTCCATAAGTTCCGGTTGAAGTTCCAAGGAAGTAATTATATTGGGTTTACGGTTTTTCGTTTTTCCCGTCGTTGCCCATGGACATTGTGCAATCACTTCTTCATTGGTGCGACGGGTCTTTTGCGTAGGAAGAACCACTTTCTCCATCATCTGACCTATCACCCCGTCCGCAAGAATAATAGCCGGATTACGGTATTTAAAAGCCAAATCAAACGCCAACCCTACGAAATCCGCCATTTCCTGCACAGAAGCGGGAGCCAAAGCTATCAGTTTATAATCACCGTGTCCTCCACCCTTTACTGTTTGAAAATAGTCCGCCTGACTGGGTTGTATCGTTCCCAATCCCGGTCCGCCGCGCATCACATTTACAATAAGAGAAGGGAGTTCCGCCCCGGCGAGATATGAAATGCCTTCCTGTTTTAAGCTGACGCCGGGACTTGACGATGAAGTCATCACCTTCTTGCCACATGCCGCGCCACCATATACCATATTGATGGCAGCCACTTCGCTTTCGGCTTGAAGTACTGTCATGCCCGTTGTTTCCCAAGGCTTCAGTTCGGTAAGCGTTTCCAAAATCTCCGATTGGGGAGTTATGGGGTAACCGAAGTATCCGTCTGCACCACAACGAATAGCCGCATGAGCAATAGCTTCATTCCCTTTCATTAATACTACTTCTTCTGCCATATATTTTAGAACTTAATAGTTTTCTTACCTCTTAGCTTTCCATTTTCAACTTGTAAACCGAAATGCAGCCGTCCGGACACACAATAGCGCAAGAAGCGCAGCCGTTGCAAACATCTCCAGAGGCTTGATAAGCGTAATTATATCCTTTCACGTTCACCTCCTTAGCGAGCGAAATAATTTTAAGCGGACACGCCACTGTACATAAATTACACCCTTTACAGCGGTTTGAATCCACCACAATGGCTCCTCTAATTTTTGCCATATATTATTGCATTATTGATTATACATATCTTTATTGCGGAAGTTCAGAATATCTCTGACAGCATCGCGAGCATACAAAGCAGGGCTTTCCGGATTGAGTTCAATGGCAGATTGGTAGCAGTTTAATGCTTGTTGCCAATTTCCTTGTTTCCGGTAAGCATTTCCTTTCAAATAGTAAACCTCATCTTTATTGTCGGTACAAATTAAAAGCCACCTATCAAGTTCTTCAACAGCCCTTTCGATTTCTCCTTGATTTATAAGCTCTTTTATAGCTTTTAATTGTTCCACTCCCCCTCCTAATTATTGAAAGGCAAAGGTAAATTATATTTACCAATTTAATTTACACCACTCCCGAAAATCCCATAAATGCCATAGCAAGCAATCCGGCTGTGATAAGTGCAATGGGCGTTCCTTCCATTCCTTTCGGTATTTTCACCAAACTCATTTGTTCACGGATGCCGGCAAACAATACCAATGCCAACCCGAAACCTATTGCTGTGGAGAACGCATAAACAACTCCCGTCAGCAAATCGTAATCTTTTTGAATCACTAAAATAGCTACTCCCAGAATGCAACAGTTGGTAGTAATCAACGGAAGAAACACCCCAAGAGCCTGATACAAAGCCGGAGATACTTTCTTTAGAATAATCTCTACCATCTGCACCAAGGCAGCTATTACCAGAATAAACATGATGGTTTGCAAATAGCCCAATCCCAAAGTATCAAGCACGGATTTCTGCAATAGATACGTTACGATAGTGGCAATGGTAAGCACAAAAGCTACCGCCATTCCCATTCCCAATGCTGTTTCTATTTTCTTGGAGACACCGAGAAAGGGACAAATACCCAAGAATTGCGACAACACAATGTTGTTTACAAAGATTGCCGAGATAAATATGATAATGTATTCCATAAACTAATTAAGAGTTTCTGATTCTGTTTATTAATGCAATGAGATACCCCAGCACAATGAAAGCACCCGGAGCCAATACAAATATAAGCATTCCGTAATCTTCAGAGAAAAAGGAGAAGTTGAATAGTTTACCTGTTCCCAAAAACTCACGCACAGCCCCAAGCAAAGTCAAGCCTAACGTAAATCCAAGTCCCATGCCAATACCATCGAACACGGAAGTCAATGGATTGTTTTTGGCAGCAAACGCTTCGGCACGTCCCAACAAAATGCAGTTTACGACAATTAAAGGGATAAACAAACCTAACGTGGCATATAGACCCGGTACATACGCTTGCATCAGCATCTGCAAAAGAGTGACGAATGAGGCAATTATCACAACAAAAGCAGGAATACGCACCATGTCGGGAATAAGGTTTTTGAGCGAAGAGATTGCCAAATTGGAACAGATAAGCACAAACATGGTTGCCAAGCCCATGCCCATGCCGTTGATGGCAGAAGATGTTGTTCCCAACGTAGGACACATACCAAGCAGAAGCACAAACGTTGGGTTCTCTTTAACTACTCCGTTTATTAAAACTTTTAAGTTACTCATAATAATTCAATGTGTTTGACCGATATGCTAATTTTCTGTTTGAGTGGCGGAAGTAGTTCCGTCGGTATTTCCCTTGTATGCGGCATACGCCTTGTTCACGGCGCTGAGAAAAGCGCGCGACGTAACGGTAGAGGCAGTAATGGCATCAATCTCTCCCCCGTCTTTACTTACCGTAAGCGGTTTCTTACCGGGATTCAATCCTTTGATACTTCCTTTGTTACCTTCTTTAAACCAATCGGCAGCTTTAGATCCCAACCCCGGAGTTTCGGAATGAGAGAGCAGGGAGTAGTCGTAGATATTTCCTTCGGCATCAAACCCCACCAATACTTTCAGTTCGCCACCAAAACCCAATGATACGGATTCAATGGCTACACCGACAAGCTGATCGCCGTTCTTAGCCGGATAAACAATAAAATCAACCGTCTTCTTTCCGTCTTTTTCACTAAAAAGCGTATCACATTCACTGACCGGATTGTTTGTAAACTCAGGCACTACGTTTTTCAACGCTTCGTTGAGAGCCTTTTTATTGGCTTCGACAATAATGTCTTTGGTCAGCTCATTTACATAAGCCAACAATCCCACCGAAATAACCGTAATTCCGGTGAGTACCAAAAGCATATTCTTTAAGGATGATTCTAACTTTTTCATTTCTTGATTACCTCCCCAAAGCGTTTAGGTTTGCAATACGTATTAATCAACGGAGTAAACGCATTCATAATCAAAATGGCAAACGACATACCTTCCGGATATGCGCCAAACAGACGGATAACTGTTGTCAGCAAACCAATACACCCCCCGTATATCAACATTCCGCTTTTACTCATGGGCGAAGTAACATAATCCGTTGCCATAAAAACAGCGCCCAACATCAACCCGCCCGAAAGCAGATGAACCAACGGCGAAGCATACACCGCCGGGTGAACAATGTGCATAATCCCCGTAAAGGCAAACACCGTAAACAAAATAGATACGGGTATGTGCCAACTGATAATTTGCTTCCAAAGCATATAAACCAGACCTATCAGCAAAGCCGCAACGCTCACTTCACCCAAACAACCGCCTTTATGACCGATAAGCATACTGAAAGCATCGGGAAGCTGACTGAGCGATATGCCGTGGGCGCCGTGGAGCACTCCTTTCATAATGGCAAGCGGGGTGGCGGCGGTTTGTGCGTCGAGATACGACATTAATTGCCCCGCTTCGGGCCAAGCGGTCATTTGCACGGGACAAGAAAGCAGCAAGAATACGCGCCCTGCCAATGCAGGATTGAACGGATTATTCCCCAAGCCGCCGAAAGACATTTTGCATACGCCTATCGCAAATAATGCACCGGTGAGAACAATCCAAACAGGAAGATTGGAAGGCAGGTTGAAAGCTAACAACGCACCGGTAATAATGGCAGACCCATCACCAATAGTAGCATTTGCTTTCTTCAAGATAAATTTGCCTATTGCCCATTCAAAGAGCACACAGGCTAACACCGATACGGCGGTAATTATCAACGCCCCCAGTCCGAAATATACAAGCGAAACAATCCATGCAGGAACAAGTGCTATCAGCACTCCGTACATATTCTTCCGCACACTGTTACCACTATGCACATGAGGAGAGAGAGATACTATAAGTTTATTTTCCATATTCATTTAGTTTTTAGCTTGACGTGCGCGAATGATAGCCCCAACTTTACTTTTACCCAAACGACAATAATCTAATAACGGACGGTTCGCAGGACAAGTAAATTGGCAAGAGCCACACTCCATGCAATCCATGATTTTTTCTTGTTCCAGTCTTTCATAATTGCCATTTTCCGACAATGCCGAAAGCAAATAAGACTCTAATCCCATTGGGCAAACGCTTACGCATTTGGCACAACGAATGCAGTTTTGCGCTTCGCCACGCTTAGCTTCTTTCCGGTTCATTATCACAATGCCGGAACTGCCTTTAGCGGTAGGCACATCGGTATGGATCAACGCCTTTCCCATCATCGGACCGCCACTGATAATCTTACCCGTATCTTCGGGCAGACCGCCGCAAGCATCAATCAACTGCTGTACGGGTGTGCCGATGCGCGCCATAAAGTTAGACGGTTTGGGCAGAGATTTCCCCGTTACCGTAATCACACGTTCAAACAGCGGTTTATTCTTTTGCACGGCTTGATACACAGCAAAAGCCGTTCCTGCATTCTGAACCACCGCCCCCACAGAAACAGGAAGCGCCCCACTGCTCACCTGACGACCGGCAACGGCAGCAATCAATTGCTTTTCACTTCCTTGCGGATACTTCACTTTCAGAGGCACAACCGTGATGCCGACGTAGGCAGAAGCCGCTTTCGTCATCAACCGGATAGCATCGGGCTTATTGCTTTCAATACCAATAAAAGCCTTATTTACCTTCGCCGCTTTCATCAAGATGGCAGTACCTACCAGAATTTCTTCGGCATGTTCCAGCATCAATTGGTGGTCGGCAGTCAGATAAGGTTCACATTCCACCGCATTGATGATTACACATTCGGCTTTTGAAGATGGCGGAGGAGTCAATTTAACATGCGTTGGGAAACACGCCCCTCCCATACCGGCAATACCTGCATCGGCTATTTTCTTGATTATCTCTTCGGGTGTCAGCGCACATTCTTTGACAAGCGTATCGCTGCAATCTATGCTTTCTTCCCACTCGTCTCCTTCCGTATCAATAAACACGGCAGGTTTGGCGTAACCACTTGCATCTATGATTGAATCCACCTTAGCCACCTTTCCGCTGACGGACGAATGAATAGCTGTTGATACAAAACCGTTTGCTTCGGCTATTTTCGTCCCCGCTTTTACCTTGTCGCCTTTGGCGACAATCGGTTTGGCAGGAGCGCCAATGTGCTGCCCCAACAGAATCACCGCTTGCTTGGGTATTTCGGCAGTAAGAATGGATTGGTTATCCGAAAGTTTATTTTCATGCGGATGAACACCGCCAATTGAAAATGTTTTCATTTTTATATACCAAGTTTATATACTAAATTTGTCATTGTTGCTTATTTCACGCTTCCGCTTGTTCTACCTTTGCTTTGCGTGGCGGAAAATTCAACTCGATAATAGAGTTCTGCGAACACACTTCCACACACTTCCGGCACAATTTGCACTTTTCATAATCAATATAAGCCACATTATTCTCCAATGCGATGGCTTCCTGTTCGCAAATCTTCACACATTTATCGCACCCGATACACCCCACCGAACAAGCCTTGCGCGTAAGGGCGCCTTTGTCCCTGTTTACACAAGAAATATAAATACGGCGAGATTTCTTTCCTGCCGGACGAAGTTCGATGATGCCCTTCGGGCATATTTTTGCGCAAGCCCCGCAAGCTGTACATTTGTCTTCACAAACATCGGGAAGTCCCGTTTCAGGATTGATGCAAACAGCATTGAATTGACAAGCGGACACACAATCGCCGCAACCCAAACATCCATAACTGCAATCCGTCTCTCCGCCATACAAGGAAGCCGCAACGGCACAACTACCCGCGCCATCGTAGATATTGGTACGTGGACGATTGGCACACGTTCCGTTACACCTCACAACAGCCACTATCCGTTCAACGGTGTTGGCATTTATCCCAAGAATGGAAGCAACCTGCTCCATGACCTCTTGTCCACCCACAGGGCACAATTTGCCGTCCAACGAACTCGCCTTGACGCAAGCCTCTGCAAATCCGCCACAACCCGGATAGCCGCATCCCCCGCAATTAGCCTGCGGCAAAACTTCGGCTACTTGAGCAATTCGTGGATCTTCATATACGGCAAACTTCTTGGAAGTGGCATATAACACGGCGGCAGACAAAAGCGCAATAGCCCCCGGCACAATTACTGCAATCAGAATCAAACTCATAAATCGGTCGTTTTATCGTGTTGAATAGTAAATAGAAGTTTCTTTCTCAAATAGTTTCTTTTTATCCGAAGGATAATAAAATAAGGTATAAGGAGGGAAAGAGAAAGGGAAGCGGCAAATAATTCATCACCACCCGTAACAGCCATAAAAGCAAAAAGCGACGCCACCAATACAAAGAAAGGAATAACAAAAGCAATCCAAACAGCCCTCATGCCCACAGAAGTGGCGCCCGTTACAATCACTCTGTCGCCCACTTTATAAATCGTATCCGCCTTATCTATTTCGATAATTTTCTCCTTACTGTCTGTCGAAAGACAATACCCTTTGGCGCTACATGAAAAACATGCCGAAGTTTGGATGATTTTCACCCTGATACGAGCCTCATCCGTGTTTTCCACAATACCTTGGTGTTCGATGGTATTTATCATTTTGTTAACAACAATTCGTATCCATCGGCAAATGTAAATAATTTCCCCGAATTGTCGAAACTGTCTTGGGCAGATTCAGGGCAACCGCATCAAAAATTGAGTATTTTTTTCATGTATCCAAGATTCAGAGCCGCCTTGTATTGTCTTTTTTTCAAACTATGTTTGTCATTCATATTCGATAGAAGTTGTAAAGCAAACTTAC
>SNRY01000635.1_pt1 | contig 11482 bp, 11 predicted proteins | sample 4693421 | NCBI WGS metagenome assembly SNRY01 (sample SAMN11003215, study PRJNA524138) | termite gut metagenome | isolation source: Bacteroidetes bacterial symbionts from single cell of protist host amplifed... | host: Streblomastix strix ... | reverse complement strand
AAAAAAAATGTGGGAGGAGACGACGAAATATGGTGAAGGTTGGAATTTTGGTCCGCGAGTAGAATCCGTTGCTACGGTTTGGGAAGTGGCAACCAAAGTATTAGAAAATTACGGAAAAGGAGAATTGAGAGACGTTTCTGATCCAAATACGTTGCATGAGGCGAACCTTTTGATGCTGGATGTATCGAAGGCGAAAGTCAGGTTGGGATGGGAAACAAAAATGGGGATTAGAGAAAGTATTGAGATGGCGGTGGAATGGTATAAGAAATATATAAAAGGAAATATTTATTCTGTTTGTGTGAAACAAATAAATTTTTATGTGCAAATAAGAAAATGAAAATAGGATTATTGGGAACTAACGGTCTACTTTCAAGTAATATCGGGTTATATTGTTCAAATAGTGGATATGAGTTAAATATGTTTGGTAAAAATATACCATTGAATCACTCATATTCATCTTTTACCCCAATGAATTTATTAGATAATTCTTTATTATATGATTTTTTGATAAAAAATGATATAATAATATATGCTGCAGGTGCTGGTATTCAATCTGATTTTAAAGAGAATACAGATTTAATTTATAGTCTAAATGTATTTGTTCCCCTTAAAATATGTATTAGATTAAAAGAACTGAATTACCAAGGTATTTTTGTAACATTTGGCTCATATTTTGAAATTGGAACCAATACCGACGACAGAACTTTTACAGAGGATGAAGTCTTAAACTCTCATTTAAATGTTTTTAGTGATTACACAATTTCCAAACGAATGTTATCTCGTTTTATAAGTTCATTTCATAGTTCATTCAGAAATTGGCATTTTATATTACCTACCATATACGGAGAGAATGAGTCGGAACATCGTTTAATTCCATATACGTTGAAATCTATAAGGAATCATACTGATTTACATTTTACTTCAGGTGAACAAGTACGTCAATATATTTATGTAGATGAAATTTCAACAATCATTTTCAAAGCTGTTGAAAAAGAATTAGAAAATGGTATATATAATATATCAGGCACGGAATCGTATTCTGTAAGAGAGATAGTCAGTTTATTGTTTAATTTGATGAGAACGGAATTACCTTCACATATCTTTGGAACGGTACAGAGAGCAGATACTGGAATGAAAATTTTAAAACTAAATGCCGAGAAATTATATCATAAATTAAATTTTTATCCAAGTATAACTGTCAGTGATACCTATTTGAAATATCTTTATAAGACAGTAAAATGAGAAAAATTACAGATCTTATTTTGGGGGCTGGCATATCTTCATTAGGAGTAGGATATGCATTGAGAAAGCACGGGCATACTCCTGTTTTATTGGAACGAAAAAATACTTACGGAGGTCTGTGTGATAACTTTATTATTAATAACTTTAGATTTGATAAATTTGTACACTTGTCTTTCTCTCAAGATGAAACAGTAAATCGAATTTTTACATTATCGTCTCCCGACTATATTACATACATACCCAATCCTTTTAATTTATATAAGGGCAAATGGATAAAGCATCCTGCCCAGAATAATCTTTTTTCTTTGGATGAAGAAGAAAAGAAATTTGTTATAGATGATTTTAAAAGAAGACCAATATATACATCTCAAGAAATTCATAATTACGAAGAATGGTTGCGAATACAATATGGGAATTATTTTGCAGAACATTTTTCGATGGCATATACTCGCAAATATTGGATGAGCGAAGCAAGAAATTTAGAAACAAAATGGATTGGAGACAGATTATATCAACCTTCTCTGAGTGAAGTAATACAAGGAAGTGTATCCAATGATACACCTGTTACGTATTATGCAAAAGAGATGCGATACCCCCAGAAGGGAGGTTTTAAATCGTTTTTGAAAGAGTTGGCAAAAGAGCAGGAAATACATTATAAAGCAGAAGTTACAGAGATTGACATTATTTCTCAATCGGTAAGAACAAGAAACGGCAGACTTTATCAATATGATAATCTGATAAGCAGCATCCCTCTTCCGGATCTGTTGAGAATAGTTAAGGATATTCCCGATGAAATTATGCAAGCAGGAAGAAAGTTGAGATGTACGTGTGGATATTTGGTTTCTATCGGTCTGAAAACAAAAAATATTCCTCCTTATATGTGGTGGTATATTTACGATGAGGATATTCTCCCTGCAAGGATATATTCCCCTTCACTTAAATCTTCAGACAATGTGCCGGAAGGATGTTCATCTTTACAAATGGAGATTTATTGCAAAGAGAATGAATACTCCGAGTATGAGATTTACAATCGTTCCGTAAAGAAACTGATAGAATTGAATATTATCAATGAAACGGATATACTTTTCACAGACATCCGATTTGAAAAGTATGCTAATGTGATATTTGATCATAACATTTATGAATCAAGAAAGATAGTTAGGGATTATTTAAAAAGTGTTGGGGTGACGACAATCGGAAGATTTGGAGAATGGGATTATTTGTGGAGTGACCAGAGTTTAATGAGTGGGATGAGAATAATAATAAATAAAAAAGATATCTTATGAAAAACTATGTAATTGTTGGAGGAACTGGATTTGTAGGTAGCAATTTATCTTGTTACTTTCAATTGAAAGGAAAGAGTGTAATTGCTATTGATAATTTTTCAAAAGCTGTAGGAACTGTGGAAAATAAAAAACGTATTGAATCTATAGGAGTTGAAGTTATAAATGTTGATATCAGGAATTGGAATGATGTAGAGCAATTTTTTAAAACACAAAAAAATATTGAAGCAATATTTCACGTTGCAGCACAAGTCGCTTTTAAAAAATCAGTAGACAACCCTCGTTTAGATTTTGAGATTAATGCACTAGGAACTTTCAATTTGCTTGAAGCATTACGTTTATATCATCCTGAAGCTGTTTTTGTTAATGCTTCGACAAATCAGGTTTATGGAGAACAAAAACAAATACCCTTGATAGAAGAAGATAAGAGATTTGATTATAAAGATCTTAAATATGGACTTCCTGAAGAATTTCCTCTTGATTTCCTATCACCTTATGGGTGTTCAAAAGGTACAGCCGATCAATATACATTGGATTATGCAAGGGTTTATGATTTGAAAACAGTTTCTGCTAGATTAGGAGGAATTTACGGTGATTGGCAATATTCTTATGAAGACCATGGGTGGATTGCTTATATAACACAAATGATAGCTTTGAACAAATCGTTTAATAGATATGGTCATGGAAAACAGGTTAGAGACATTCTGTATGTGAGTGACATTTGTAGGGCATTTGAGCTTATTATTGACAATATAGGAACAGTAAAAGGAGAGGCATTTAATATTTCAGGGGGATATAAAAATACGTTGAGTATATTAGAACTTTTAGATTTATTAGAGAAGATAACTGGTAATAAAGAAGAATCCATTATTAATCCTATGAGAAAGGCTGATAAATTAGTAGCTTATTTAGATATTAGAAAAGCAAAAAACTTAATAGGATGGGAACCTTTGATTTCTAAAGAAGAAGGTATAGAAAAAATGTTAAAATGGACTAAACAATATATTTTACGATAATCCATGAGAAATGTGAATCATTTATATTTGTGTATTTGAAAAAGTAACCATTTTGATAATTAAATGAGTGAATCTATCTATTTTGTATTATAGCGAGAAATATTACATATTATGAAAAGAATATCTATTCTTACTCCTTGTTACAATGAAGAAGAAAATATTGAAAAAATATATGCTCAAGTAAAAGAGCAATTTATAAATATACCTAATTACCAATATGAGCATATATTTATTGATAATGCTTCTACAGACAATACTGTTAAATTATTAAAAAATATTGCAGCATTGGATAAAAATGTCAAGATTATAATTAATGCTATAAATGCAGGAATTATTCGTTCCTGGTATTATGGTTTACTGCAAGCATACGGAGATGCGGTTGTATTTATAGAAGCTGATTTGCAGACTCCTGTGGATATTATTACGGCTCTTATAAAAAAATGGGAAGAAGGGTATAAAATTGTAGCAGGTGTCAAAAATCAAAGTAAAGAAAATCCCATAATGTGTTATATCAGAAAACTTTATTACTCAATTATGGAGAAAATATCTGAGAAACCGCACATCAAGAATTTTTTGGGGGTTGGATTATATGATCAATCATTTATTGAACGATTAAGGCAACAAATAGATGATCCTTATCCGTACTTTCGAGGTTTGGTTACAGAATTAGGTGTGGATATTACAACTGTACCATATATACAGAACAAAAGAAAATATGGAAAGAGTAATGCTAGTTTTTATATATTATATGATTATGCTATGCATGGTTTTGTATACCAATCTAAATTACCTATTCGATTAGCAAGTTTTATAGGTTTTTTCATAGCATTTCTTAGTCTTATTATAGCGATTATCACCTTAATAAATAAACTGGTTTATTGGGATTCATACGAAATAGGTTTAGCATCAGTTATAATCGGTCTTTTCTTCTTTGCATCTATCCAATTGATGTTTTTAGGTATTATAGGAGAGTATATAAGCGCCATATTTATCCAAGTACGTAAACGGCCTTTGGTAATTGAAAGAGAGCGTATTAATTTCGATACTAATGATTAAATATACAGTAATTATTGTCAGTACGTTTATAAGCGCTATTGCTCAATATTCTCTTAAAATCGGTGTAAATTCATTAACGGGCAAGAAAGATATAGGGATGTTAGTGAAGAGTGTAATCTTCAATATTCATATACTTACAGGTCTTTTTCTTTATACCATTGGAGCAATTTTGTGGTTATACGTTTTATCCAAATTTGAGTTAAGTAAGGCATATCCACTTGCAAGTTTGGGATATGTTTTTTCTACTATCATAGGCTATTTATTACTGAATGAAAGTTTGTCTATATATAGATTGCTGGGAATAGGGTTTATTATTACAGGAGTTTATTTTATTTCAAATTCATAAATACGAATCATCACGATAAATTAATTATTGCATAAAAATGAAGAATATAGTTGGAATCTCAGTTAGAAAAGAAAAACAGAACCAGATATCTGTAAATAGCAATAAAAAATATTTTAATACTAGTTTTTATATTGGCTTTGCTGCCATTTTATTGTATTATGTTCCCTATTTGTTGTATGGAGAAAATATGTATATTACTATCCATGATAATTTAGATGCTACACATGCTTATTTAAAAGTATTGAAAGATTCTAATACTCTTTTCAATGCAAATGCTACATTTCCTTCAATGGACGGATTAAATTCTTCATCTTTTTCTTTTCAGATGCCTATACAATTAATAATCGTCCGCTATTTTTCTCCTTTTGCCTCCTATTTAATTAATGACGTGATAGGACGAATTATAGCCTTCATAGGGATGTATTTATTACTAAATCAATACGTATTACGCATTAATGAATATAAAAACCCTATTTCCATACTGACATCGCTTTGTTTTTCTCTAATGGGATACTATTCTAGCTTTGGGTTAAGTGTAATGGGGCAACCTCTTCTTTTTTATGCATTTTTAAATCTCTTGCACAAAAGGTATTTAATGATTAGCTATCTCTTAATTATTTTTATTGTTTTGTATTCATCTCTTGTTTATTCCGGATTATTTATAGGAATATGTTTATGCTTGTATTATTTATATGGTATTCAAAAAACAAGAACTTTACATAAAGAGTATCTTTATGGGCTTATTATGCTTGTTGTACTTTATATCCTGAGTAATCTTCCTCTTTTTATTGATTTTTGCTTTACGCAAACCCCTTCTCATCGTTTGGAATTTCAATCTTGGGAAACATATAAGAGTGTAATATATGATGGAATAATCCAATTATTATATCGAACTCAATATCATACAGGTTCTTTATATGTATTTCCTATTGTATTTATTACTTTAATCATAGGCTTAAAGAATAAAAAATTAAATAAGATTTCCTGTTACGTAACAGGAATGATCGTAGCAATAATTTTATTCTACGTTTTTTATCATCTATTAAAGTTGTTATTTCATATCCCCTTATTGAATGCTTTTCAGATGGATAGGTTCTATTTTCTATTACCTGTTTTATGGATGGTCTTATTGGCTGCCGGTTGCGCCCAAATGGCCTGTTTTAAGAAGGGTGTTCGGATCGTATATCTATTCTTTGCATTATTTCTAGTAAGTATTTTTTATTTAAACCCGGAATACCGGTTTATTGCCAGAAAAGTATTAAGTGATTTGTCGATTGTTCCGCCGCCCGTTCAGCCTACTTACAAACAATTTTACGATGAACCGCTTTTCAATAAAGTGGCGGAAAAAATAGGGAAAAATAAACTGGATTATAAGGTCGTTTGTTTAGGTTTTTTTCCTTCCGTAGCGCAATATAACGGTTTTTACACTCTAGACGGTTATTATCAAACTTATCCATTAGAGTATAAACATAAATTTAGAGCTGTTATTTCTCAAGAACTGGCTAAGTCTCCAGAATTACAGCGTTATTATGATTCATGGGGAAATCGCTGTTATTGTTTTGCTGCCGAATTGGAAGGGAATTATTTATGGGGTAAAAAAGATGATAAAAAGATCACTAATCTCGCGATAGATGTATCCGCATTAAAATCTTTAGGGTGTTCTTATCTTTTATCGGCAGTTGAAATTCAGAACTATAAAGAGTTAGGTTTGACTCTCTTAGAGTCATTTACCACCCTGGAATCGTATTGGAATATAAAAGTTTACCAACTATAATTTACGACTAATAAAAATGTTAAATAAAAAATCAATATTAATCACCGGGGGTACCGGTTCTTTTGGAAAAAAATTCATAGAGACCATTTTTCGTGATTATCCTCAGGTAAAAAAAATTGTTATTTATTCCCGTGATGAACTTAAGCAATTTGAATTGAAACAGAAATATCCTGAAATACAATATCCGCAACTGCGTTTTTTTATTGGTGATGTTCGTGACGGTGAACGTTTAAAACGCGCCTGTGAGGGAATAGACGTAATTATTCATGCAGCGGCTATCAAACAGGTAGATACGGCGGAATATAATCCGGACGAATGTATCAAAACAAACATTTATGGCGCTCAGAATGTAATTGACGCCGCCTTACAAGCGGGAGTGAAACATGTGGTGGCGCTTTCGACAGACAAAGCGTGCGCCCCAATCAATCTTTACGGGGCAACCAAACTAACATCGGACAAATTGTTTGTTTCGGCTAATAATATGAAAGGGGCCAGAGATATTAGGTTTTCGGTAGTACGTTATGGCAATGTAATGGGTTCCCGCGGTTCGGTAATCCCTTTTTTTATTCATAAAAGAGATAACGGAGCCACTGAACTCCCTATTACCGATAGGCGAATGACCCGTTTTAATATTTCTCTTCAGGCAGGTGTTGATTTGGTGATGTTTGCTATCGGTCATCATTTGGGCGGCGAAATATTTATCCCCAAGATACCTTCTTACCATATTGCAGATGTAGCCAAAGCCATTGCCTCCAATTTGCCGTTAAAAGAAGTAGGTATTCGTCCGGGAGAAAAACTTCATGAAGAAATGATAACCCAAACCGATGCGCTCAATACGATAGATTTAGGGAAATATTATGCGATTCTTCCCTCTGTAATGTTCAATTATACGAAAGAGAAATACATGGAACATCACGGTGCAAAACCCGTTCCTGCGGGTTTTCATTATAGCTCGGACCAAAATGATCAATGGGAGACTGTAGAGAGCATGCGCGAAAACATCAAAAAATATGTGGATTCGAATTTTGAAATACAATGATAGTTAAGCCTATACCCTACGGTCGCCAGCATATAACGGAGGAAGATATTCAAGCGGTGGTTGAAACGCTTCGCTCCGATTATTTGACTCAAGGACCTAAGATCAATGAATTTGAAACGGCTTTTGCGGCATATACGGGTGCTAACTATGCAGTAGCGGTTAGTAATGCAACGGCGGGACTGCATCTATGCGCCGTAACATTGGGAGTAAAGCCCGGAGATAAGGTTATTGTTCCTCCTATAACTTTTGCAGCTACTGCAAACTGTATTCGCTATTGTGGGGGAGAGGTGGTTTTTTGTGATATTGATAAAGAGACTTATCTTATGGATATTCACAAACTGAAATCAATGCTTGAAGCAGCTCCAAAGGGCGCTTATAAAGGCATTATTCTTGTTGATTTTGCCGGTTATCCCGTCTATCTGAAAGAATTCAAAAAATTGGCGGACGAATACGGTTTGTGGATCATAGAAGACGCCTGTCATGCGCCGGGAGGTTATTTCGTGGATGAGGAAGGAAAAAAACAATATTGCGGTAATGGCGAATTTGCTGATCTAGCGGTATTTTCTTTTCATCCGGTGAAGCACATTGCTACGGGTGAAGGGGGAATGATTACCACAAACAGTAAAGAACGGTATGATAAACTCTGCTTGTATCGTACTCACGGAATCACTAAAGACCCGGTACTGCTTCATGAAAACCACGGCGGTTGGTATTATGAAATGCAAGAATTGGGTTATAATTACCGTATTACGGATTTTCAAGCGGCTTTAGGTATTTCCCAGTTGAAAAGAGCCGATGCCGGATTAAAAAAACGTCAAGAAATAGCCCAACGGTATAATCAAGCTTTTGCAAGGGTAGAGAATCTTTCGATTCCTTATGTGTCCGATGATATTTACCATGCGTATCATCTTTATGTTATTCAGGTAAAAGATCGTTTGGGTTTGTATGATTATTTGCGTAAGAATCATATTCATGCTCAGGTGCATTATATTCCGTTACACTTAATGCCTTACTATCAAGGGTTAGGCAATAAGAAAGGAGATTTGCCGGTTGCAGAAGCATACTATGAGCATTGTTTAAGTTTACCGATGTATCCAACATTATCAGAAGAGAATGTAGAATGTATTATAAAAAATGTGCTTTTATATGTCTCTTGTAATAAATAATAAAATAGGAATTGGTACTGCGCAATTTGGGATGAGATATGGCATATCAAATTTTAATGGACAAACATCTCCCAGTGAAGTTAAAAGAATTTTACATGTTTGTCATTTAAATGAGATAAAATATATTGATACAGCAGCGGCATATGGTAAAGCCGAAAATATCTTAGGTTTGAATGATCTAAGTAATTTTAGAATAATAACAAAATTCATGCATTATTCTGGAAAAGGAATGATAAAAGAGCAATTAAATACAAGTTTAAATAACTTAAAGATTAAAAGTTTGTATGGCTTGTTAGCTCATAAGCCTTTAGAATTACTTTCAGATGATTTTTATTGGAATGAACTGATAGCATTAAAAGAAACAGGAAAGATAAAAAAAATAGGTCTTTCTTTTAATACTGTTACTGAAATGGAATTACTTTTAGAGAAAGGCAGAATTCCGGATATTATCCAAGTGCCGTACAATTATTTAGATAATAGATTTGAAAAGTTGATGATAGATTTGAAAAAAAAAGGTTGTGAAATCCATGCAAGGTCAATATTTTTGCAGGGTTTGTTTTTCAGAAATATAGATACATTAGATTCTTTCTTTGATGAAGTTAAACCAATATTAAATTTTGTAAAGGAGAATGTAAAATCATTAGAAGGAACACTTTTAAATTTTGTTATAGAAAAAGAATTTGTTGATGTTGCAATTATCGGCATTGAAAATTCAATCCAATTAATAAATAATATAAACTCTATCAACAAAGGTGAAAAATTACCCCCATTAAATAAGAAAATATCAGATTCAATATTAATCCCATCCAATTGGAATATTAAAACATGAAGTATGAAAAAATTAGGAATCATAGGGTTAAGTAAGGGGAATGGTCATCCATATTCATGGAGTGCAATATTTAATGGTTATAATCATAAATTTATTGACAATTGTCCTTTTTCTGTAATACCCGAATATTTAAAAAAAGAAACTTTCCCAGAATCATTTTTAAGTGATAAAGCAGAAGTTACTCATATATGGACACAATCCTCTCAAATATCAAAAAGTATATCCGAATTTTCTAATATTCCTTATGTAGTGAATCATATAACGGATATGATTGGACATATTGATGGTGTTTTGCTTGCTCGGGATGATGCAGAAACTCATTTCGAATTAGCTAAACCATTTTTAGAGGCGGGATTATTTGTTTTTATTGACAAGCCGCTAGCTTATTCAGTAAGTGAAGCAGAACAGATATTTAATTTAGCTAGATTTGATAATCAAATCTTTACCTGTTCTTCTTTACGTTATGCGAAGGAATTGGATATCAGAGAAAACAATTTTAGCTTTGTCAGAGCTTCTATTAACAATAGTTGGGAAAAATATGGAATTCATGTTCTTGAACCGATCGTAAATATGTTCCCCCATAGAGGAGAATTGATAAATGTCGTAAATTCAGGAACAGATAATATAAATATTGTTACTGTAAAATGGCAGAATTTATTAGCGTGCATCAATGTCTTAGGACATCTTTTCACACCAACAGAAATTGAATTATTTGGAGATCAAAAAAAATCTATTCGTTTCCTAGATACTTTTTATGCATTTAAAAAATCCTTATCTATATTTATTGATATTATGGAAGGTAAACAGAAATCAATAAATAAGAATGAAACAATGGAGATTATTTCAATTATTGAAAAAGGGAGGAAAAATGGATAAATCTATCCTTCTAACGGGCGCTACTGGTCTTGTTGGTCAACAATTATTACGTCATTTTATACATAAAGGTTATAAAATAGTAATTACAACAAGAAATTTATCTAAAGTTACGTCATTGATATCAGAATTAAGATTAGAAAAATATAATAAAAATATTTACCCTATAGAATGTGATTTTTTAAATTATAATTCTGAAGCATGGAAAAATGAATTAAATAAATACAAGTTTCTTTTTCATGGGATTATACATACTGCGCGAAGTTTGTCCTCTTTGAAAATAGAAGAAGATAATACATCTTCTATAGATAATATCTTAATTGAGTACAAAATAGGAGTGGCTGTACCATATAAAATGACTATGGATATTATCTCAGTAAATTTACATAAGAATTTGAAAAGTATTGTTTTTATTTCTTCAATGTATGGTGTTGTTGCCCCAACACCCTGTCTATATGAAAATTTCGAGGCATCTTCTCCAATTCAATATGGAATAACTAAATCTTCTCAAATTCATTTAACTAAAGAATTAGCAGTACGATTAGCAAAATATAATATTCGAGTAAACACTATTTCATTGGGAGGAATTAAAGGGCGAACAGATAAAAATTTTATGGTACGGTATGAAAAACTTACTCCTTTGGGAGGAATGTTAGACAAAAAAGAGGTCGTTGGACCCGTTGATTTTTTAATATCTGAACAATCGAAAAGAATGACAGGGCATAATTTAGTATATGATGGAGGATGGACCATATGGTAAAAGATGTAATTGCGATAATTCCTGCACGGGGAGGATCTAAAAGAATTCCTCAAAAAAATAGTATTGATTTTTTTAATAAACCAATAATTGGATGGACT
>SNRY01000633.1_pt1 | contig 11504 bp, 12 predicted proteins | sample 4693421 | NCBI WGS metagenome assembly SNRY01 (sample SAMN11003215, study PRJNA524138) | termite gut metagenome | isolation source: Bacteroidetes bacterial symbionts from single cell of protist host amplifed... | host: Streblomastix strix ... | reverse complement strand
GATACCTTTGCTCAGGAGTTAAATGTTTCTTGTTTTTCATGACACTACTAAAATAAGACTTTTTTCTTAATCTCTGTTTCGGGGCTAGCCCCGAACAGAGATTATTTTCGTACTTCAGTTGCATTTACTATTTGAACTTACCAGTGGTTAGCCTCTTTTCTATTTGTAAATTTTGAAGCTACAACAGCGTATCTTAGCATTGGAACAATAAGACACAGACACAACAGCCATGAGGAATATTGTCTTTAAATCTCAAAACCAGGGAGAGATTTTATTATTTCCGCCTTCGTTGGAGAAAAAAATACCCCAGGATAGTCCGAGTCGTCTGGTCAATCAGTTGGTAGAAGACTTGTCTTATTCCAAAATAGGTTTACAGATATTGATTAACCCGTTGGAGGAATCAAAAAGAAGTAAAAAAATAGAGATAAAAAGTTGTACATAAACGCTATAATTCGTGTTTTGTAATTGTTAAACAACTAAATACGAAACGTTTATGCACAATTTAAAAGCAAACTTCGATAAAATATTAGACCTCTACAAGCAATTCGGGAAAGAGTTTACCAATGAACGAGGAAATATTCCCCGAAGAGGGGTGGTTCCCCGTTTTTCGGATTTGGAAGTAATCGCATTAAGCCTGACGGCAGAAGCCTTGAGTATAGATAGTGAAAATCTCCTGTTTGTCAAATTATCTACTGATTATAAAGATGATTTTCCGTATTTAATATCCCGAAGACAATACAATGACCGCCGTAAATATGTATTCGACCTGACCGACTCCATCCGCAAGCGTATGGCAAGTACCCTGAATGAGTATGAGGATATGTATTGTGTGGATTCCAAGCCTGTTGAAGTATGTCGTCTCGCGCGAAGTAGTCGAAATAAAGTAGGCAAAAGGGATTATTCCAAAGCTCCATCCAAAGGGTATTGTGCTTCACAAAACCGCTATTATTACGGCTATAAACTTCATACCGTATGCTCTATAAAGGGGGTTGTACACTCTTTTGATATGCCCAGGGCTTCTGTGCACGACATCAACTACCTCAAGGATTTAAACTATGAAATCTCCGATTGTACCCTACTTGGAGATAAGGGCTATTTGAGTAAAGACATTCAATTGGACCTTTTTGAGACCGCTCATATCCGTTTGGAAGTTCCTTGCAGAACGAATCAAAAAGATTTCAAATCTTGGTTCAAACCTTTCAGAAAACTTAGAAAAAGAGTGGAAACAGTTTTTTCTCAATTAGACGACCAGTTTTTGTTGTTACGCAACTATGCCAAAGATGTAAAGGGTATTTTCACTCGCGTATTAGCTAAGATGGCATCTATGACAGCTTTACAATACTTAAACAAAATAAACAACAGACCCGTTGGAAGAGTCAAATATGCTTTATGCTAATTCCGCCAACGAGTTACTTAATAAAAAGTTATCTGTTTAAATAAAAAAAATAAATCCGACATAGGTTTACAATTATGTTCGTGAATAAATCCGACATTATACCGATTAGATGTTAAGCGAGCAGATACTCTAAAATTATGCAATCCACAAGCAATTTCAAAAACCAAATCATCAAAAAAAAGTTTGTGACAACGATATCGTTCTTTAACAATACGGAAAATTTTTACTCGTCCAATAGCATGTTCTACTTTCACTCTAAAAGAGCTAATCTCCTTGCCCGGTTGCCTTTGCTCCTGGGATAAATCTCTCCCTCTAGGTTTGCGTGCAGGCATTTTTATGATTACATTATTAGGGTTGTATCCTAAGAATCCACCATCCTGCCATAAGCAAATACCCTTAGGAAAGCGGAGATTCTCTTTATCGCAGATATTTTTGTCGTGTATTTTGCCATCATAGGTTTGACTTATCCAAACAATACGCAAATCAGGTAGTGTTAGCACGTTATTCTTCAGGCTATGAGTTTTTTTTACCGCTATAGTATTCATCTGCTGTTTCATTATCGGAGGGTTTCTGTATGGGGCGCCCCGTTCCATCAAGTAATACATCATCGTAATTCTTTAATAGCTCTTCTACCTCAGATGCTTTCCTTGCAGGTAATTCTCCTAAACGTTTTAGCGTTTTCCTCAACAGAGGGATAAACAAGTGGATGAACATATTAGCTTTAGGCTGACTTATACCGAAACCGGCTGCATGATGTTCCTGTAAGGGATTTGTTTTCATAAAAACCAAGATGAAAAACAATTTATCTTCTACGGTGGGTAAGCTACTTCTCTTTCGAGGTTTGTATACCCTGACACGCTCTTTGCCCTCAAAGGTATATTTGCTCATATATGCCTCCAATTCAAGGGAAAAATCAGCGCTCAATGCCTCAAATTCAGCCGGTGATAACCCCGTCAAACTACGGAACTGTAACTCGTTTTGTCGTATCTTCTTGTATTCCAAGGTGCTTTTTGGGGGCAAGATACGATTTTTTGAACGAGAAAATACTAATCGGTATAATGTCTAATTTTTACAAAGATAATTCTGTTTGCCGGATGCTTTCTTACCGTTTTTCTTTATTTTTGTGTTTTGGCAATCGGGGCAATGAAGGGTTAGTGTGATGCTTATATACAAATTTAATCACTTATAACCTGATTGCCAAAATCTTACAGCAGCATATTTTTACATCACAACCGGATTTTTTAAGTATTGCAAATCTCCGTATCTCTGCGTCCCTGTATTAAAAAGCGTTTATTCTTATGGCAAACTCACGTTATATTATCTAAAATCTACCCTCCAACTCGCTCCTGCCTTAAACCAGAACCCCGGTTGAGGTATATTTCCTAAATCATAATATGTATGATTCAGTAGATTATTGGCTTCGGCAAAGACGGTATATTTCCCTCCGTTCCAGAATAATTTTAAATCGAGCAAACCAAAGGGAGAGTAAGAGATAAGTTCGTTTGTTGCTTTATGGTCGGCATCGTACTTTTGATAACTTCCCATACGGTCTTGCCAACGGAATGCCCATCCGGCAGAAAGCTTTCCCCAAATGCGATGGTCGAGGCGGGCGGTAAATTTATGCCGTAAATATTCTAATGCGTAGTTCGATTTATATACCTCCGTATCATCGTGCCGTTGCTGATAGATGTAGGTGTAGCCGATGTTCAGTCTGTCTAAAAAGAAATTTGGAGATATTAGCTGACGAAAATAAAGAACAGCGGAGGTCTCCACCCCCATATTGTCTAATTTGAAGTTGGCGGAATGATAGATGTCATCAGACGAATACATCACCCAGTCAATCATATTCTTTCCTTTATGATAAAAGCCGTACGCATTGGCATCAATAAAGGCATTGCGATACTTTGCGCCTATGCCGGCGGCTTGGGTTTCTTCCGGTTTTAAGCCGATGTTTCCTTGCAGGGTGGGACTTTTGTAATACAAGTCGGTAAAGGTAGGCATACGCAAAGCCTTGTTCCATGATGCAAAAAGTTTCCATTGGTTGTTCGGGCGATAAGAGAGGTCAATACCCGGATATAGGCGGTATTCATGGTCGAGAGCCGTATTCATATTAGCCATTACTCCGAGGGAAACTGTCAGGCGCTTGAGCAAAATGTTGTGTTCCAAGTAATAGCTGAGATTAGTTCGGTTGTCTTTTTGGTCGAATTGCACTTTGTCTTCACCCGGAACGTTTATGTATTGTCCTTCTTCCAAGGGTTTACCAAGATTGGTGCTTAGGATGCCTTCGTTCCGCGCTTCGGTTCCAAAGGCTGTCTTTCCGAGAAAAGAATTGAAATGGGCATTTAAGTTGATACCATATACGTCGTTAAGATGAAAATTTTCTCCCGTCGGTGTATCGCGGATAAGTTGGAAATGGTCGTGCGACCTGTTCCAATAAACCGTAGGGGTAAAGTGCAGTTTGCCCTTTGTTTCTGCCTGTACCGATACCAGATAGCGGCTTGTTTCTTCAAATTGATTGGGATAGCCTGCCGAGTAGAATGTGTTGGCTCCGTAAGCCTGATTGCTGAAACCTAATTGCCAATGTACATCTGCCTGTTCGGAAAAATACGTTCCCCGGTAATAAGCGCGGGACGTGCGGAAGTCGCTGTTCTCCGTTGCTCCGTCCGAACGTTGGTAGCCGCCTGATACTTGTTGACTGATGGCATTTTTGGTGAGATTCACGCGTGCATCTCCGCCGAAAAGTCCGTAATCTCCTCCCATTAGGTTGACGGCGGCATGGCTTTGATGGTCGGCGCGTGTTACGATGTTGATTGCTCCCGTGAACGCAGAAGTTCCGAACACACGTGCGGCGGGTCCTTCTATTATTTCGATGCGTTCAATATCATTCATGGAAACGGGAAAGTCGGCTGTGAGGTGGCCTGTTTGGGGATTGCTGATGTTAACCCCGTTGAGAAGAATCGTAATTTGGTCGAAAGTCCCTCCACGCACGGAGATGTCTGTTTGAATACCGAATTCGCCTCGTTGGCGAACGTCAACGCCTGCGGCATATTCCAAAAGGTCGTTGATGCTGTGTACTGCCGCCGCTTGAATGTCATTGCGCGAAAGTAGCGTTACCGGTTTGGCTGCTTGCGTTTCGGTCAGCGGTACGCGCGTGCCGGTTATTTCTACCTCTTCCAATTCGTAAGTCCTTGTTTGCTTTGGAGTTTCGTTTTGCGCCGAGATGGTATTGACATTGGCAAATACCAGTGTGGATACAGTCAACACTCCGATGTTGATTTCCCTTCTCAAGCTGCAAAACACAGCGTAAGTCTTGTGACTGAATTGTTTCCAGCGCACTTGCCGGTTAATAACTTTGTTTTCTTTCATTTTTTAAATATATTTAGTTAAAAATCGTCGCAAAGGTAGTATTATTACCCAATTCGCTGTTACTTTGCGTGGCGTTAAAATAAGGTACAACGATGTTGAAGTTCTTAAAAAACTATACCCTTCCCCTTGCCATGTTGACAGGGATTATTGGGCATTCGGTATTTGTTTATTTGTCTTTCCTCACCCCCGCGCTTATTTTTTCCATGCTCCTGCTTACCTTTTGCAAGATTTCCTTTTCCGAATTGAAGCCAACGCTTTTGCACGTATGGCTGTTGCTCATTCAGCTCATTGGTGCACCGGTGTTTTATTTGCTTTTCCGGCAATTCAACGAAGTGATTGCCCAAGCGGCAATGATATGCGTAATATGCCCCACGGCTACTTCGGCGGCAGTCGTTACCGCCAAACTCGGTGGGAATGCCGCAAGTCTTACTGCATATACTTTAATAGTCAATATGGGGGTAGCGATAGTAGTTCCAATAATGTTTCCATTAATAAAACCACAAGACGATATTTCTTTTGGGGGAGCTGCCTTTCTAATTTTGAGCAAAGTATTTATGTTACTTATCTGCCCATTTTTGACAGCATGGTTCTTACGGAAGTTTGTGCCCAAAGCGCATAATGTTTTGTTAAACCTGAATGAATGGGCTTTCTATTTGTGGGCATTTGCACTTGTGATAGTTACTTCCCAAATACTTTCGTCCATGCTGGCGGATTCGGCGGAAATACAAGTGGGCATACCAATTGCTTTCGTTACCTTATTTATATGTTGCCTCCAGTTTTTTACCGGTAAAACGCTTGGAAGTGCTTACAACGATCGCATCAGTAGCGGTCAAGCTTTAGGGCAAAAGAACACGATTTTGGCTATCTGGATGGCGCATACATATCTAAATCCGCTTGCTGCCGTTGGTCCCGGTTTCTATGTGTTGTGGCAGAACATTATCAACTCATATCAACTGTGGAAGAAGAGAAAGAAAGAGGCTTGAAATGAATCCTACGAATCTTACTAACATAAAAGGTCATTTTAATCTTATACAGGATGTTCATTCCAAGAAAGGCTTGGAGGGGGCTTTGGTAGCGGGCTTCGCTACTAACACAGCAAAGCAAACTCCTTGAATTATGAGAGTAGCCTACCGGAATATGAACGGTTCATACGGAGAGTTATCTCGGTAGCCTTATCCCGAACTCAGGTCATAACTTTTTGTAATTCGCATTGATTTAAGTACTATTAAATCAACAGATAATATATCCTTAATTAAACGAGAATAACCCAATTATATTTTTTTAGTTGTCATTAGTTGTCATCCCAAAATCATTTTTGATTGTCTATAAGAAATCAGAAAAGACAGAATGGAATACGAAAAGGAGGCAAACGAAACAGACAAGCTTTTGTTGCGTTGTTTAGACGGAACAGGCAGCAATGTGGAATATAAACAGGCTTGGCAATGGGCGCATCAATCGCCTGAGCACATAAGGAATTACCGTCACCGGTGTTGTGATAGATCCTGCCGGCAATTCGTTGCCGGGTGTGAACGTGGTCATTAAAGGGACGACATCCGGTGTCGTTTCCGACTCGAACGGGAGATATTCCATTAGCGTACCGAACAAGAATGTTGTACTGGTGTATTCGTTTTTGGGATTTGCTACACAGGAGGTTACGGTAGGAGAACAGAGAAGATTGACGTAACGCTGAACGAAAGTTCGCTGGCGCTGCAAGAAGTGGTGGTGTTGGGTTACGGTGCAGCCACTCGTAAAGCTGACCTGTCTGCTTCTGTTGGTCTTGTGCAGAATATGGATGTAGTTAAAAACCGTCCTGTTACCGATGCTGCTGCCATGTTGCAGGGACAGATACCCGGCGTGACCATTCGAAACCTCGGTGGCGAACCTTCTGCTGAAGCCAAGATCACCATTCGCGGAGAAGGTTCTCGTAAGGACGAGAGTGTACTTTGGGTAGTGGACGGTGTGCCTGGCGCACCATTCAACATCAACGATGTAGAGTCTATAGTTGTATTAAAAGACGCTGCTTCGGCAGCTATTTACGGAGCTTACTCCGGTTCAGCCGGTGTTATCATGGTGACCACAAAGAAAGGCAGCACCGGTAAAGCAATGATAACCTACGAAGGATCTTACGGTATTTCGAAAGCGACCAACCTGCCCCAATCCCTTACGATTGAGCAACAGAGACAGGTGAGGGAGTTGGCTTATAAAAACGGATCGGGTGCGGCGCTTCCGTCCGGTTGGGATGTGAGTAAAAACCCCTACATCGGCACTACGCATACCGACTGGATTGATGCCATCACTCGTACTGCGCCTTTCCAGCGCCACTACATAACCTTGAGTGGCGGTAGCGAAACCTTGACCAATCGTTTATCTTTCCTTTATACAGACAATGAGGGTACTTTGCTCAATACCTTTCATAAGGAATTAAACTTACGCTACGATGCCACTTATAAGTTTGGCAAACATATCCGCCTTCGTGAAGATGCCTTCTTCAAGACTTGGGATAACCGTAGTACGTCAACGGATTCCGGTGGTGGCGGTGTTATCTCCGGCGCACTGACGATGCCCCACAGTGCAGAAGCGTATTATTCCGATGGCACTTTCGGCGGAACAGCCCCGAAAGACCAGGAATATAAGGACAAATATGGCAGCAACTTTGCGGACCTTCATGGAGATAATATCAATCCTTTGCGTATTCTGCTGGCAGAATCGCTGCTCCGCAAACCAATTACGTTCAATTCGTCCACCTTCCTCGAAATCGCTGATGTGATTCCGGGACTGAAATTCACCAGTCGCTTTACCTATAAACTTGATAAGACTTTCGACAAGACTTTCACGCCCATGAGAACGGAACCGGGTAAACCTCTCTTGAATAATAGCGTTTCTTATGAAAGCTCGACGTTTTATAAATGGGAAGTGGAAAATACACTTAATTACGACAAAGTTTTTGGAGATCATCACGTAGGAGCACTTGTTTCCACCACGGCAAACAAACAACGCGGATTATCATTCGGAACCTCCAACGGTATGTTGGAAACGAAGACCCTATCTACCAGTATCTGGAATCTGGAACATCAGGTATGAGCTAGAAGGACACTTATCTTGATCCTGACAACAACGTTTCTGTTGTCGGACGGTTGACATATAGCTGGAATAACCGTTATTTTCTAACGGGTACCTATCGCCGCGACTATGCCGGACGTTTGCCCGAAGGCAATAAATACGGCGACTTCCCCGGTGTGACGGGTGCATGGAAAATCTCTGAAGAACCCTTTATGCCTAAATCAGATATACTGAATTTGTTGAAAATCAGGGGTAGCTGGGGACGTATCGGAAACTTGAGCACTATCTCGCTTACCTATGGTAATCCTACATTATCGCTGGCTGCTAAAGGATCTAATGGTGGGTTAATAGGCAAAGATACGCCTCCTGTAAACCAGGTATATTATAGTACCGCATTCAATCCCTTCCTAACTTGGAAAACCTTGGAACAAGCCGACTTCGGTGTAGATGTGGAATTATTGAATAACCGCTTGTCTTTTTCTGCCGAATATTTCAACAAACGGACTTTCAATCTAATTAAGACTCAAGATATGGGCTGGCCCGGCTACTTGGGAGTGGATCCAAAAACCATCAATGAAGGCGAAATCTTCAATACCGGTTTCGAGTTCTCGGTAGGATGGCAGGATAAGATCGGTAACGTTTCTTATTTCGTCAACGGAAACCTGGCTACCCTGAAAACCGTGTGACCGACATTGGTCCGGTAAACCCGGAAACAGGAAACAAACCGGTATGGTTTGAGGACGACAACTACCGCGAAGTGATGAAACCCTATCGTACTTCTGAAGGTGATCCACTGTATTCTTACTGGTTAGTAAAGACCGACGGTTTGTTCCAGACCGATGCCGAAGCAGCCGCTTATGTAGATAAGAATAGCAACAGGATTCAACCGAATGCGAAAGCCGGAGACCTGAAGTTTATCGACCAGAACGGCGACGGGAAAATCGACGATAACGACCGTATTAGTATGGGAGCTTATTATCCGAAACTTACCTACGCTCTTTCAGCCGGATTTACATGGAAGAATCTTTCATTTAACCTAATGTTGCAAGGCGTTAGCGGAAGTAAGATATTTCAGGCTTGGAATTACTCTATGCTGAACGAAAGCTACGGAAACTGGAACCGCTTGGATAATATTTTGGAAGCCTGGCCCAATGGAAACCGTATTCCACGGGTGTCCAATGTTGATGCCAATAACAATTTCGGTACGCACTCTGATTTCTATTTGGAAGACGGCTCTTATCTAAGGATTAAAAATATCAATCTGGCGTATACTTTTGACGATGTATTACAGAGCTTATCGTCCAACCTCCGGGAGCGCAAAAGTGCATTATCTCTCTATTTGAGCGTTGACAACCTTTATACCTTTACAAAATACACAGGTATGAATCCTGAAGTAGGAAGCAAAGGTCTGGATCAAGGAAAATATCCTGTACCAACGGTTGTTTCTGTGGGTGTCAAACTGACTTATTAATTGATTGTATCATTATAAAAACAAAATCAAAATGAAACGATATATCTTTTTATCAGTTTTAATAGTGCTATGCTTTAGTGCTTGTACCGACTTCCTCGACGTACAGCCGGAAGAAAAACCCAGCCAAAGTACTTTCTGGACAACCGACAAAGATGTTGACGATGCATTGGCAAAACTCTACAATGGATTTTACGATATTTCGGGTCGTGAGTTTTATTGGGAATGGGCTTCTTGCGGCGATGATATGATTATGGGGGGTACTCGAGGCGATGAATACCACCGTTTAGCCGATTTTAATTTTACCGGCAGGGAACCGATTAATACAGCTACCAATAACTGCACCAGAACAATTTTCTATTGCAATTGGGTGATATATAGCCTGCTCCATAAAGGCAATCTGAGCGCGGTGGAAAGCGCCCGTTTGGGTGAGGCTTATTTCATTCGCGCATTCTTCCATTTCTATTATGCCTATCGCCACGGACGCATTGACCAGGGGGTTCCCTTCGATCGTTACGAGGATTACGACCCCTATCTTTATGATATCCCCGAACAACGCGCAAGCGTGACGGTGAATTACGATTTGATTATCCAGAATTTACAAAAGGCGGCTGATTTAGTTCCGCTCTTTGAACAATACGGCGATGCTGATTTGGGACGGGCGCACAAAGCAGCTTGTTGGGGATATATGGTCAAAGTATATGCTTATTGGGCGCAACACGATGCCAGCAAATGGGCATTGATTCCACCCTTAGTGGACAAGATTGAATCAGAAGGTCATCGCAGTCTGTTGGACAATTATGCTGATGCGTTCAAAGTGGAAAATAACTGGAGTAAGGAGTATATATGGAGCATTAACGGTCACGGACGTATCAACCCAATCGGCAGCATCATGCCGGGCGTAGTACTCGAAAACAAAGCCTGGGGACTCTATAATGGTTGGGGGCTATTACAAGCCCACACTCAACATCTATGAAGAGTTTGATATTAAAGACGAACGCCGTGCCGCCAGTATTCTCGAATACAATGACGAATTTGCAATCTTCGGACAAACCCGCCGCTTCTATTCCACTGTTGATGATGAATCCGGGTTCCAGATCAACAAATGGATGGAACCTTTCTCCTACGGATCAGTAGATGCAAACGGAGCTGGCTCATCACCTTACGTGAATCCCAACGGCGACTAGATGACCACCGACCTGAATCTGTGCTTTATGCGTTTTGCAGAGATGGTATTATTCAAAGCCGAAGCCTTGATTATGCAAAACAATGGCGCTGCGGCGGCAACCGAATTGAACAAGTTGACCCGTCGCGCTGGTCTGGGCAACGTTTATACCAATGCTACCTTGGACAATTTGAAGCACGAACGCCGTGTGGAATTGGCATTCGAGCCGACCGACCGTTTCATGGACTTGAAACGTTGGCAGGATTGGGAAGTGCTGGAAGCGCCGAGATACATTCGTCAATACGCAGATCGCGGCGACCCGCTTTCCTCATGGACGCGCGCAATCAGCCCTTCTTGGGGACAGAAGCGTACTTTCAATCCGGCGACAGATATTGTGTTCCCGTATAATCCGGACGACATAACCAAAGCAGACGGTAAACTCAAACAAAATCCGATGGATTAAAATGAGAACCATAGTTTTATATTGAAGTGCGGCGATTCTTTATCTCGAAACGAGAAATGACGTATAAGGCTGCTAATTAGGGCGTTCCTCGATGGGTCGGGCTATCCGCTACAATTCTTTTTGTGAGGGTACGAACAAAAAGAATTGTAGCGGATAGCCTTCACGCGACATGCGGACTTCGCTACCAACACAGTAAAGCAAACGCTTTGATTATAGCGGGTAGCCTTATCCCAAACTCAAGTTTTTAATGCGGGCGCTATAAATTTAAGCACTTATTGCAACGCTTTGCAATAACTTTTGTTAATTTGCACTCTTAATCCATTCTTTGAGAAATATCAATAAAAACGCATATCAGATTATTTAAACTCTTTAACGATGAAAAGTAAAAAGAATTTTATTAAAGCCACGTGGAGGCTATTGTTATTAGGTTTGAGCGCGATGAATGTAGCGGCTATGAACCTGCCTAATGATATATCTTTAGCCCAAGATAACACCTATGTTGCTAAAAACAACCCTCTTTATAAGATTAACCGCCCGGAAGCGAGCAAACGCCTGTTCACTTCTAAGGCAGTAGAAAATGAGATTA